>JFJP01040032.1_pt1 | contig 12032 bp, 10 predicted proteins | sample 431651 | NCBI WGS metagenome assembly JFJP01 (sample SAMN02602958, study PRJNA72255) | Microbial mat metagenome, whole genome shotgun sequencing project. | biome: fresh water; feature: sink hole; material: water; isolation source: purple microbial (photo- and chemosynthetic) mats found in... | reverse complement strand
AGGGTTTAATTCCTAATCCAACTTCTGTCGCAATCATAAAAGGGCGCAGGTAAAGTGATTCACCCAGGCGTCTTGGAACAATATTTTTGCAATAAGCACTAATCACATCACAGGCGTTGAGGAACTGATCCTCAGGAATTTCCGGCATAGACATACGTCTGGCCGATTGATTAAAACGGCGCGCGTTTTGTTCCGGACGAAACATTTTGATTTGATCATCTGGTTGACGAAAAGCTTTCATGCCTTCGAAAATTTCCTGCCCATAGTGGAGTACTTTTGTGCAAGGATCTAGCTGGATCGGGCCATAGGGAAGCAGATCAAAGCGCTGCCACTGACCATTATCGTATATTGCTTGGATCATGATTGGGGCCACATACTTCCCAAAACCAAGATTATTGTCTGTTACCGTGAATTTTTTAACGCGTTCAACCGCTTCTGGGTGGATTTCCACTTTCTTCATAATGTCCCCTCAAGAGATGCCGATAGGATTTCATAGCATTAATAACATGGATATAGTCAGATGAAAAACCTTAGAAACCTAACTCTTTCGTCAGGTATTGCGCTTTTAATTATGGCCATTTGCATGCTGATGCTAGGTCTCATAACTAAAGAAAATTCGCCTGGCCTCTATCGCTTTCTGCTTCTGATGGGAGGGGACGTCATAAATGGAGGATACGTACAGGGTTTAACCTACCTGGCGTTCTTTTGGGCGTGGTTTGAGGTCAAAGAGAAGCTGCGAGTTATTGCCCGAGAACGCAAAGCGTTTAAAATGAACCTGATTCCCACCAATGACAAACACGTCTTCATGCCTCAGGACATTAATAATCTCAAATTTAAATTGATAGAGTTCGAGCGCAAAGAAAAATACATTCTCAGTGATCTCTTGAAGAAGGCTTGCACCAAGTTTAGAACTTCAGGCTCCCTTTCAGAGCTGATCGACATTGTGAGTATTCAGATTGAGGTCTCTCAAGAAAAGTCAGAAGGCGATCAATCCGTCATTCGTTACCTCACTTGGGTTATCCCTTCCATCGGATTTGTTGGGACAGTCATTGGTATTTCTCAGGCGCTGATTGTTGCCAACACTGGCGACATGGAAAAGATCACCATGCTTCTTGGTGTGGCCTTTGATACAACGTTAGTCGCACTCGTTCTTTCTATCATTATCATGTGGTTCGTTCACCAGTTGCAGGAAGAAACAGATCGGTTTCATTCCGATCTCAAAGAATTTGTTATTGATAATTTAATTAATAAGATTGAAACAGAATGAGAAAACGCCGGCCCATAGAATTATTCTCGATTTCATTTCTGGATCTCCTGAGTGGTGCTCTGGGTGCGGTTATTATTTTGTATGTGGCGATTCCCAAAAATAAGCCTGTTGAAACAAAAAATGATGTCGTCAAAGAAGTTCTCGAGCAGAACTTAAAGAAATCAGAGAAAGAGCTCGCCAAAATAAAAGCTGAGTTGGCGGAAGTCACGGCCAAACTCGCACTGGTTGACTCATCTAAGCCGGATGGAGTTGCTGGAGGCAAGAACCTGGATATCGGTTTCAAGTTCAAGGGCAAGGAAATTTTATTTATCATCGACACTTCTTATTCCATGATTGAAGAAGATCGCATGGGGCAGGTGAAGGCGGGAATGAAAATGCTCATCACTTCGCTGTCACCCGAATATAAACTCGAAGTTGTCCATTATCCTTATTCAGATCGCGCCCCTTTTAAAACTCTTTGGGGAGTACCAAAAGAAAATACCGCTATTAACCAGATGGATATTTTTGATTTTATTTACATGTTGAGACCCTTTGGCGGAACACCTACCCGTGATGTATTGTTGTTTGCCTTGAAAAACTATACTCATCTAACAGATATTGTTTTACTAACTGATGGTGCACCGACATTTCATAATTCAAATAAAAAAGATGATGTGTACGATATTCTGAGAGCCGTCAGAGAAGAAAATGGGAATAAGGTTCAAATCAATTGTATTGGTGTGGGCTCTCAGATGACAAAAGACAAAACAAGTGATCGTTATAAATTTTTAAGTGCTCTGGCAAATGAAAGTGATGGGTTCTTTGTTGGGTTTTAGATCGGGGATAGAGCGTACTTGTTGATGACAGTATCAATCGGTTTATATTTCAGATAGATTTGAGTATAAAACTGGGGATAAATCTTATCTTTGTGAATGAAATCTTTGAGTATTCTATTTGCTTCTTTTTTACCTACGAAATGAATCATCGATTTATACTCTAAAAAACAAATAATGAGATGAAGACCGTCTTTAGGGAACTGAGGAATTAAAACTTTTATCTCCAGCACCGCTTTATCCACCGATTCACTTTTACTTGCGGCCCACCAGTGTAGTTGCTCGTGAATAAATGCTGAAAGTAGTTTGTTAGGTTGTTCTGCGAAACGAGTATTCAGGGTCAAAACCGGATGAGAGTGGGGAATGACCTGGGACTGAATTTGCAGATCATAGGTAAAGAGAAATGGCTTCAAGTGATAAACCTGAAACAGTTGCTCCAGATTCTGTCTCGTTATGGCGGTCCATTTGTTGGGATTGATTTCGGAGATACTGATCACAGGTCCGGCAGACGTCTGAGGCTTGGGTGTTGTGGTGCAGCTAGAGATCACGAATAAAAGTAGAAATGACAGAATCCTCATAGGTCTATGTTGTGGCAAATTATCGAAATTAACAATAGAATTATCGGAATAAATCTATTTCGGAGACTTGATGAAAATTTCACTTCTTTTGGCTTTAGCCTTTACCGTTTCTTGTGCACAAATGACCAAAAAACCTGAGCCCAAAATCGAACCTGTAGTGGTTTCGGACAAGGATATTCAGCAGTGCCAAGAATATCAAAAAAATGTTTTAGACCGCGCCTACTCTGAGGTTAAGGGGTCGAAGAATGGCGAGATTGAATTTATTAAAGATATAAAAATGGCCCGTGGGGTTTTGGCAGGGTTCGACATCAATCGGAGTCTGGTTAAACCCAAATCCGTCTTAGTTCAAAACATTCTCAAGCAGTGTGATGAAAAAACCATAAAGGAATTCGACGATAAGTACAAAGCCTTTGGAAAATGTTCTGTCATGTTTTCCGAGTTGAATTATTTCCAGTCACTTGCCATTGCACTTAATAAGTATCCTTGGCCGATTGATTTGAAGCTTGAAGGAAAGAAAGTCGCTTTGGATTATGTCCGCTATTTTTCTGAGGGTGAGTTTCCATTACTTAATAGACTTGTGGCCTTGAGCGTTCTTGATGAATTAAGTATAAACAATGTGGTAAATAAAGAATTGCACAACGACATAAAAGTTCTTATGCAGGAATCGAGAACTTATGTTGAGGGTCTACGCCTTAAATTAAATAAGGATCCAGGTTTAAGTTGCGATAGCCTAAATATTATCCGCGACGAGTTAAGCTATTCAAATTTAGTCTCCCAAAAGATGAAGGGCTTTCTTACTCGCATCTGACGCGTTCCATTTTTGCATCGTGAATGTCTTTAAGGTCAAAACCCTTATATGGTGAGGAGCTTCTCTGGGCCCTTTACCTATAAGGATGCACATGAAAATATTTTTCATCTTGTCGTTTCTATTTGTGATGAATGCAAAAGCTCAGAATGGACAGTATGAACTGAAGGGTTCTTTGGGAATTAACGTTTCAACCAAAAACAATATTGAGTTTTCACTAAAGTGGAGTGAGAAAGAGGGTCTCGTCAGTGGTTCATACACGGATAATTTTTATACCAATTCCGCAGCTGTTAAAGGAGTCTCCGGGGATTTGGGACGAATTTTTATAGTGACCTTGCCCGAAGAGGCCAAGGGAGTTCGAACAATCTCTTTTCTTGGACCTGATCTGAAGGGAATGAAAGGCTCAGCATTGATTCCCATAAGTGTCGTGTTGAGAGATGAGACTGGTAAACCCGTGAGTGCTAGCACTATCGAGGCCAATCTTATTGGCCAGTCCGAAAAAAGAGTGGCGCAAAAGCAGGAGGAAGCCATATGCCAGGAGGGATTTGGTGAACTCGCTGGCTACTGCGGTGTCTACACTGGAATGTTCTCTGAGGAAGTAGACACCAACAAAAAGTGCAATCTTTTGGCATTTAGTGCGACTCGCTTAGTGCTTGATGAAAATGGAGAGTTAGGTCTAATCCTAGGGGAAACGAGTGCCATCATTTCAAATCCCGTCCACAGGATCGGAAGGATTATAACCAACCCTGATTCTGAACGTATTGATGTCTTAAGCAGAGACTGCCGGGCCTTACCAGGGACAACATTTTCCGGGGATGACTGTAAAAGAATAAACCTTTCTGGGACATTTAGTAAGATCAGGAACATTAAACATTTTAGCGGGGATTATCTCATCATTAATGAGAAAACAAATGAGAGTTGCCGCTATAATCTTTCCATGGACCAAGTGATATGAGATTGTCGGGCATGATTAATATTCAATATCTCTATTACTTTTCATCTGATGATCTTTTTTTAATTGAAACTAAACGGACTGATCTGTCTTCTTCTGCATCTTTATCAGACATCTATAAGTGGTTGGTTTTCTCTAAAACTTCGCAAAAAATAGTTGCTTTAAGATTTTTAAAAATGACCAAAGATGAAACATTTGAGTGCAGATCATTTGCCGAGGGAGAGTTGAAGTTTGATCCCTCAACGGCGGCACTGACTTACTTAGGGAGACACTATCAACTAGTGAGGCAGGACCCATTACTTATTGATCTTTCAATGGACAAGATGATAAAAAATTTCTTAATGGGCCTTACTCAAGATGACTAAAAAGCTTTGCGAGAGCTCCTTGACCTTGATTCTTTCGTTCGCGTAGAACTCTTCTGCATCCTTACAGGTGAACTCTTTTTTTCCTAATTTCCTAATCTTCTTTTTCAATGCTTTGAATTCGTCTTCAGCATGGTTTTTGAATTGAATGGTTTCTGGATAGAGTTCGCGTTCAACGTGTCCTCTTTCCGAAAGACGCATTAAAAGGTCATTGGCAAATGTAATGTCCATTAATGAGGATTCACTTTGTCCCACATATTTTAGGTATTGCAGAGTTAGGTTTTTTGCCTTGATTTTTGTGGAGGCAGACCAATTATATTGATTCATGCCATAAATTAATCCACGAAAAAACTTATAAGAAGGAAAAAGTGTGTCACAGGTTGTGTGCTTGTGATCACGTTGCAAAACACAGGCATTTATTATTGACTCATACTCAAGTTGATTTTCTTTAAGAGTAAATTTAGAAAGATCAAAATGATCAATATAGTTTAGGGCCTTTTGTTCATCCCTGACAAAAAAATATAATTCGTCGTTAAGCTCAGCCTCTTCAGCGACGGTAATGGGTTTTTCCAGAATCTGGGACTTGTGCTCAAGGCAAGCCTTGTGTTTGGCAGAGTGAAGTTTATTGAGTTTTAAATACTCATCCTGTGCCACCTTGGAATCTTTGGTGGAGCAGCTGCTTAGGGACATAATCAGGATGAAGGCAAAGAATTTAATTAATTTCATATGATATTTTCCTCGGGAAGAGAAAAATGGTGCGAGGTACAGGATTTGAACCTGTGACAGCTTGGATGTCGACCAAGAACTCTACCACTGAGCTAACCTCGCAGTGCTCAACATGTTAAAAAGAAAAGTACGGTATGTCATCATTCTTTATCGTTATTCGCCATGACTTTGAGCAAAAAATGGCTTAAATTTCACCCTATGACCTTGAGATTATCCCGCAGATTTGGCCCATGGGTAGGACACCACGCTTTTGAATTTAAATGGTTCTATCTGGGCGCTTTTTTATGCCTCTATTTCTTGCAGCTTTTGCAGGCCGAGCTTCCAGACCGGATTCGGAAACTGACGATTATTATGACAAATGGCAACCTGGCACAGGCTTCTGTTTGGGTTTTTGTCGGGCTGGCGGTTGGGATTTTAATTTTTCGTACCTTCTCACGCTTGCTTTTCTTCTATCCAGCGCGTGTTCAACAAAAAACGCTCCGGATGGAGCTGCTTAATCTTTTAGAACAAGTACCTCCCGACCGCTACCATGGAAAAAGCCAGGGGCAACTGTTTCAGATTCTTTTTGATGATATTAATAACCTTCGGGCCTTTATTGGATTTGGGTTACTTCAGATTGCCAATATCGTTATCTCTGCATGGGTTTTAATACCTAAACTTAACCAAACTGATAGCTATCTGTGGCCGGCCTTCATCCCACTTTTTTCCAGTGTCTTCCTATTATCGGTCATGACGATGATCAATCAGAAAATCTTTAAAAAGATGATGGATAAGAAGGGGGAAGTTCAGCAGTATATTATTGAAGCTTATGAGGCCAAACAAACAATTAAGAATTTCCATCGTGAAGAAAGTTTTATTCAAGGCTTCGTAAAGGTTTCAGGCCAGGAACTTGCTCTGTTCTTTAAATCGACCGTTGGCTTTGCCTTCACTGGCAGCTCATACGTCAAACTTAGTTTAGGTGCCTCTCTCCTCTGGGGGGGGATTTTGATCAAGGCCAATGGGGGAGGACCATCCGATTTGGTTTTCTTTTCGGGGTTTCTCTATCTCTTTTTAGAACCTGTTATGTTTTTGTCCTGGGTGGCAGTTGTTGTGTCTCAGGGGTTTGCTGCTTGGAGAAGAGTCAAAGAGCTTTATGCTTTACTGGAGCAGCCTTCGGAAGGTGAAAGAGAAATGCGCCAAACAGAGCCCAGGATCACCGATTCTGAATTAGAAATGGATCTTAAGTTCTGGCACAAAGATCTAAAACTTCGTATTCCGACTCACCAATGGAGTGTTTTTGTGGGGGAGACAGGTTGCGGGAAAAGCTTTCTTCTAACCCGAATTGCTACGACCTTGATTTTGAAAGGACAAAAGATTTCAATGGTTCAGCAGGAACCTTATCTTTTTAACGATACCATCGGCGGAAATATTTTTCTTGGCCGCGAGGTCACCCCTCAGGAAGAACAGGACGCTAAAGAATTACTGGTTCTGTTTCAGTTGGATAGTCTGGCAGAAAATCTGGACGAAGTTTTGAAACTGGAAGTCGGAGAAAATGGTAAGCGTTTATCCGGCGGACAATTAAAACGTGTGGCCCTGATTCGCTCGCTTCTGGCGGGAACTGAGATCATTATTTGGGATGACCCCTTCTCCTCAGTTGACATCATTTTGGAGCGTAGGATCGTCAGACTAATTAAAGAAAATCCAAAGTGGAGAAATCATACTTTTATCATTTCATCTCATCGTTTAACGACTGTGAGATTGTCTGATGTGGTAATTTATATAGAGAAAGAACTCGGAATAAGAACCCAAGCTCCGGTAGCGGAAGCCTTGAAGGAAGTACATGTCAGTCAGTTCTTTAAAGAACAATTTTTGGAAGCACCTCTGGCTTAGGTCGCAGCTTCCTCTAGTCGTTTTTATTTTTATTAATTTGATGATCTCTGCGGTCACTGGCTATCTCACGCCCAGATTGATTACGGATTTCTATCAGTCTTTAAAAAGTGATGCTGACTTTGATAAACATTTCATGTGGCTGGTGTTCCTGTTTGTAGGGGAGTATGTAAACCGCGCTCTCTTCCAGCTAAGCTCCCATCGCTATATTCAGTTGTTATTAGTCGATATCCGAAAGCGCAGTTTTTCTCTTTGGCTGAAAGCTCCGTTCAAACACAAGACTCACAAAAAGCACGATGAATATCCATTGGGTGAAGTGCTGGCCCGACTCATGAATGATACGGATGCCGTCCGAGAAGTGGTTGGGTCAGGCAGCTTGGGAATCTTTATTGATATCATTTTTATTCTTTCTTGTTTGATTAGTTTTCTCCAGTTGAATTCCACTACGGGACTAAGCCTGTTCGTCGCCGAAGTTGTGGCCTGTCTACTCTTAATCAGAGGCAGTAAGGCGATGGCAAAAGTTTTCATGGAAGTCAGACGCATGACGGGCATGATGGCACGGGTCGTTACCGATCTCACTTCCGGCCTGAAAGAACTTTTTTATTCGCCTAATCCGAAATATGCCTCAAGAAGAGGCGAGAAAATTTTCGAAGAATTTTTGGACAAACAATTACATGCCAACATTTGGGACGCGAGTTACTACTCTGCAGCCGAATCACTCTACCCAATTCTGGTTGCCCTTGTGATGGTGATTGTACCTTATGCGAAGATTGTTGAAGTTGCCATTCTTGCAGCTTTGATCGATTTAATTCAGAAATCCATCACACCAATTAAAGAAGTTGCCTCTAAGATTTCTGTGCTTCAGCGAGCGGGTACCGGACTGACCCGACTTTCAGAGTTTGATGAGAGCTTTTCTCAGGATGTTTATCACAGGCAAGAGTTTAATGATTTAAATGTTGAGAAAATGCACTTTTCTCTTTCCCGATTTCAGTATGACCAAGGCTTTATCTTGGAAAACATTTCTTTTGATTTAAAGCGTGGCCAGATTTTAGGGATACTAGGTGAGTCGGGGTGTGGGAAATCCACTCTCTTAAAACTACTCTCAGGCCAATATCACACATTTGACGGGAAGATTGATATAGATGGAATGATCATCACTCCATCACTAGATAAAGATCTGAGAAATTTCTCTTCTTATGTGAGTCTAATTTCTCAGGATTCACATGTTTTTACTGAAACCCTGAAATTCAACATAACCTTGGGCTATAACTTTGGGTTCGAAGAATTCTGGAAATTGGCAAAAAACAATATTCCGTATCTGGTGAGATGGGGGCTTAAGCCTGACGAGACAATTGATCCCAAACAATTTTCCATGGGCCAAAAGCAACTTTTATCCGGACTGCGGGCCTTGTTTTTAAAAAAGCCCATTATCCTGATGGATGAGATCTCCAGTGGTCTGGATTCAGAGTTAGAATCTGCGTTAAGAGATCTGATTCAATTTTTTCAGTCGAGATCTATAACTATTATTGTGACTCACCGACTTGAAACCATTCTCAAGTCTGATCAGCTATTGCTTCTAGATCAAGGCCATCTGATGGCCAAGGGGAATCACGCTGAGCTGCAAAATCATCCCAAGTTTCTCGAATTTCTTTCTCACCTCTAAAACCGACCAATTCACTTTGTTTTTATTCTCATTTAGTTAAGTTAGACTACTCTCAGTTTTTTTAAGAGGAGAACGTATTATGAAAGCTGCTAAAAGCTTGTTCGTGTTGTTGATACTTATTTCTGTTGCTGCTTGCTCTCAGGGCAATAGCAAACCTAGTTACCTCTTCAAGCAAGCACCTAAAGAAGGTATTGCTGCGAAAGCAGGGGATATTGAAGTTTCTAATGCTGAATTGATGAATGGAATTGAATCAGAAGTGTTTGAGCATGAATCAAAGGCTTTCGAAGTTAAATTCAATAAATTGAGATCAGTTCTTCTTCAGAAGTTAGTTGAAAAAGATCCACGTAAAAATGGTCTTTCAAATGATGAATTCTTAAGTAAGTACATTGCCAAGGATGTGAAAATTTCTGATAAAGAAATCGATGCATTTATCAAGGATCAGAATATCCCTGCTGAGCATATTAATCCTCAGGTTCGTGAAAAAATTAAAAACTACCTAGAGATTGAACGCAAAAAGGAAGCTGTAGATTCGTGGTTGGCCGATCAGACGAAAAAGTCTCCAGTTGAGGTCTATATCCCTAAACCTCGCCGTCCAACATTCCCGGTTGACGTTGGTAATGCTCCATTTGCTGGTGATAAAGACGCTAAAGTTGTCATCGTTGAATTTTCTGACTTCCAGTGCCCATTCTGTGCGAAGGGTGCTGAGCTTTTGAAAAAGATCAAAGAAAAATACGGTAAGAAAGTGAAAGTTTCATTCAAACAATTTCCACTCCCTTTCCATAACCATGCTGAACAAGCTGCCGTTGCCAGCCTTTGCGCTAATGAGCAGAGCAGTGACCTTTTCTGGAAAATGCATGATGAAATGTTTGCTAACCAGGAAACTGCCTTAGATCCAGAAGGTCTGAAGAAGACCGGCAAAAAAATTGGTCTAAAAACTGAAGCTTTTGAAAAGTGTCTTGCCGATAACAAATACCTGGCCCAAGTGAAGGCAGATATGGAGGAAGGTAAAAAGATTGGAGTCAAATCGACTCCCACTTTCTTTGTTAACGGTCAGTTAGTGAGCGGAGCTCAGCCGATGGAAGTTTTTGCCGAAATTATTGAAGAAGAATTAGCGCGATAGACCTAGTTATCTAGTCAGTTAAGACGCCTTGGGTAGGACTGCAAGTTTTACCCAAGGCTTTTTTGTTTGGGCCATATGCTACAATTCTCTATGATGTCACAGGAAGTGACTCAATAAGGGAATCAGCTATGAAAGGCGTGGATTACAACAAAGCATTGTCCAAAGAACGTGAATACTTTCAGGACACCATCAAAAAGACCCAGGATTCCGCTGAAAGGCGAATTACCGATACCAATGAGCGCACTGATGGTGTGATCAAAAAACAACGGGAAAATTTCATAGAAGATAAGGCTGAACTTGAATCCAACTATCAAGGCAATATGGAGAAACTAAACGAGAAGACCCGGGCTTCTCTGGAAAACAATACAGACAAATTCCATGAAGAAAGAGAAGTGGAGAGACAAGCTTTCACACAAGAGTCGATGAAGAAGAGAAAAGATTTTGATCAGCGTTTATCTGATATCAAAAATAGCTATCAAAAATCGTTTGCTTCTGAGAAAGACATCCATCAAGATTTGCAAAATACTTCAAAGAAAAAGTACGACAAGAGTATCACTGACACCACAGCAAACTCTGATAAGCAGTTGAAAACGTATCGTAATGAAATGACCGGGCAAGGAGCTGATCTAAAAGATCAGTATAACCGTGAACGGCAGCAACTAGTTCGCTCTCATGAAGATCACATGACTTCAGCGCATAAAGATGGAGCAATTAAACGTGCTGAAATGAAAGATCATTTGCGCTCTGACTTTCAGAAATCAAAAGAAGTTCAAGCTGCAGATTTTGAGCAACAGAAGCAGTACACTAATGATCGCATGAGTACGATGCAGAAAAAGTATGAAGACCGCAATCAGAACATGGCCAAAGATTATAGTCAGCGAAGTGACAAGCTAGTTGAGACTCAACAAAGAGAATCAATAAACACTAACAAAGAGAATCAAGGTCGTTTGATGGAGGCTCGTCGCGATTATAATAAGCAATTACGATTGATTGATCTGGATAAGAGACGCAGAGATAATGGATCGGGCGAATTTGCTGAAGTCATGGATCGGCAGCAGGGTCTTAGAGACGCAACCACAAATGATAATCGCTTAAATACACTCAAAGAGCAGATGGCATCTAAGCAAAGAATGTATCAAGATAAAGCTGTCAGCGACAAAGAGGCTTTTAATGAATCGTTAAGGAAGGAGAGTGCTGAAGGCACCGCTAGACTCGATCGCAAATTAAACGAGGCTAACGCTGACAAGATAATAAATGTCTCCAAAGAACGTGAGAAGGCTGAAGTTGAAGTATCGAACCGTGAGCACCAGAATAGACTCGATAAGCAGGCTTACGAGCAACAAATAATGGTTCAGCGAAATAACGCTAATGACCGCATGACAAAACTCAAAGAGAACTTCAATACTTCTATGAAACAACTGGAAGAGAAGCATCAGGTTAGCATTGGTGATGTTACAAAGGTCAGTAATCAAGATAAAACTGATTTTGTTAAAAAAATGACAGAAACGAGAAATCAAGAAGTTTTTGAAATGAAGCGGGAATTTAGCCGTTTAATGGACCAAACAGTCCTTGATTATGAGCAACGCCTTGCAAACTATCAAAGAGATAATGAATATCTTAAAATGACTATGGACCAAAAAGTTCAAAATATCGCAGATCTGAGTGATAAAAATCTTGAAACACAACGGACATTGTTTGAGGACAGACGTGCATCAGATCAGAAAAATACCCAAATCTTAGTTGATCAGAAGGAGCATCACTGGAAAACTGCAGTGAATCAAACCAATACTAATTTTCAGAAAAAAATTGATAAGCTTCAGTCTGAGAATGACACCAAATTAAAGTTGCTTACCAACGATTATGAGAATAAATTAAAAGAGC
>JFJP01049925.1_pt1 | contig 12037 bp, 17 predicted proteins | sample 431651 | NCBI WGS metagenome assembly JFJP01 (sample SAMN02602958, study PRJNA72255) | Microbial mat metagenome, whole genome shotgun sequencing project. | biome: fresh water; feature: sink hole; material: water; isolation source: purple microbial (photo- and chemosynthetic) mats found in... | reverse complement strand
AATCTCATGACGTGCAACGCCGCGTTCAACGTGTACACGCCGTGCGCTGTTGACAATACTCGAACGCCTTTTACCGCAAACTTAAACAGGAGGTTTGCGTACACGATTTGCCATGCTGGGTGCAACGCAGCCTCCAAGTCATCTATGATCAGGATGGGCGGACGGGTTGGTTTGTCATAGAATTTTGCTGCGATCATCTGGATCACGCCCAACGTCCGCACCCCACTCGGTAGGTTCTCGGCCGGAACTCTTAGCTTACCCTTACCACTCGGCTTGAAGAAGAACTTCTGGGAATCCTCGTCATAGAACATACGTCCACGTATTGTGGATTCAATCGCTTCGACGACTTCCACACCAGTCTCAGACACTTCGTCATATGCAGCGAGACTGACAGCGCGCATACGTCTGAGAGCCCGATTTCCAGCCGCATTGTTAGTGTACAACGAACCCGGACGCATGCTGTAACACTCCAATAATCGCGCATCCAACATCGTGACGTGTGTCGCTTTGAAGGCCGGCACTTTCGCGTTCGCCGTGTACTCGTAAATACTCTTGCACACAGTAGTTTTTCCGATACCATCCTCACCGGTCAATAACGTCACGCCAGGCATCGCGATCTCGTACGACACCGGTGACTCAGGTTCTTCTAGCGTAATGGACTCGAATAAGTGGTAGTCTTTTACTTCGGCTTCTTTAGTTTCTTCTGACATTGTGATTACTCCGTATAATCTGATGGGACGTCTAATAACTTCAACACAGTCTGCGGAACTTGGTTAAGTCTGAGGATCGCCCCGTAGTGGTAACAATAACTACCCACCTTTAGGGTGCATCCTCGTTGTTCGGTGTATTGCGAACACGCACTGCACGGCAGCGGGACGAAATGTTTAACGACGGGGTTGTTTTCGTTTACAGACGTACCTAAGTCGACAACGCTATCATGACTGCTTAGGTAGCTCAACTTATGATACGTGTACCCTTCGTAGGCTAAAGTGGCTGACGGTACCGCCATTCTCGTCAATTTGAAATGTCTGCGATCTTCCACATACATTTGTCTTTCGCGAAATAACGGTCTTCTTTCAAATCTGGCCCCTTCCCACCGTGGCGCGCCTGTAACTCCATTTATCATCCGGGTAACGCTCGTCAACATTTTCAGCTTAGACTTGTCGAACTCGCCGATAAATACCTCGTCATCGAAGTATGTATATTCGGTTTCTCTAATCGCGGTTACAAGCACCGCCTCCCCGTTAGGCAGGCGCACACCCTGGTGTCCTGCCATCTTATCTTGTACTGCTGAATAGTATAGGAATAGCATGTCAACTCTCTTTGTCGCTGCATTTCTTTTCGACTTCGGCTAGAGCTTCTGCCACCGCCGCGTCGTCCATGTCCTTGAGAGGTGCGCCGCTGTAAATGCGTTCTCTGAACTGGATCGTATGGTCGCTGCATGCAGAGCCCAACCAATTCGCGCGGAACATAGCATTTCCTAAGGCGCGCTCCAAGGTGTTGCGGTAGTCAGTGACAGGGTAGTTCGCCGCCAAGGAATCGGGTTGTTCCAGTAGGAGTTTGTACACCTTAGCTGCATCGAACTCGCTACCGTGTTCAGCCATGAATTTATACACTAACTCAATTGGTACATAGTCGTAGGTGTGTGAGGGAAACCCCCCATGCGCGAACGGTCGCCATTCTTCTGGCGGTGCAAGCGGTGCGTAGTTAGCATCCACAATGTCGTTTACTTGGACGTGTGAATATTGCGTCCATTGATCAAACGCATCGCCTTGCGGGGTGCATCTACTGATACCCCCTGTAGATACACTAAACTGCGTACCGTCATCGCACCGTATCTCTGGGTTGAAGAATGCCTTCGCTTTTCTAGCGCTTGCGTAGCACTCGCTGTTCATACGAAAATGTTCGTTATCGTCGGGCATGTGCTTTCCCGCCAACATGTAGTAGACGTACGCAGCGCGATACATCCGTTGTAGCATCTTAACGCCGGCGCGAGCGCGCATTATATTCGCAAGAGAAACATTCTTACGCGCTATCTCGGCGCGTAGTTCCTCAAGATGTCTGTCCAACTCGACGCATTGTTGACGGAGTTTGTCTTCAGCTTCAACGAAGTCTCCGCGATCTAAAGCCTCTAAATCCGCCAACATTCTGTTAATATCAAACTGTACCATTATCGTCTCCGATCATTTTTTACGTTTCGCCAACACTTCGCTAACTTCTTCGCGCGAAAGCAGCACAGTGAAAGACACTCTATCGCACAGCCATCTGGCCGTGATGTGGTGCTCCAACCAATGATATATTGCCACACTTTCCCACTCAAACTCCTCACCGCAATCATCGCAGATGTACAGATCAGTGTCTGCGTCCCCCATACGGGTTATCGGCAGTTCTACATTCTCCCCCTCAACCCAATCACTTAACCAGCGGTAAGGCTTCGTCCCTACGCGCCCTGGGTGGAAGAACACTTCGCCCGCATCAATCTTTGCGTCGATGTCGAGCGGAAGCGAACGGCGTTGCGGATTGCTAAATAAGTCCTCCACGCCATCCGCTGGCAACAACACCTCGGCGTACATCTTGTCGACACATTCTCGCACATTAGTCGCCATGTCGTAAACTAGCGAGTCCCACTGACCTTGTGCTAAGGCGTGGACAACGCTCTCTACGATACGGTCGCGCGTGAGAGTGTCGGTGTTTTTTATGTACTCGGCGACATCGTACACAATACTCTCGTCCTCTTCCGACAACGCCCCACACTGGCGATGCGGTGCTGCGAATAACGCTTTGGTGTCTTCCATCGGCATGGGTAAATCCCACCGCCTGTGTATGTGCCGCATTGCCAATGTTATCTCAGTAGCCACCTGATGGGCGGCACGATCCCACCGCCCGTCGACAATCGCCTGTACAACGCGTGTAATAATGTCACGATTCTCCTGCGAGAAGGTCTCATCGCATAAAGCCACGACTACGGCTTGCACTGTTCTTACTTCGACATCCGATAACTTTCGTATTTCGCTCATGGTAGTTCCTCGCGCAGTATGTGGCCAGCCGCTATTGGCTTACCGAGCACTAGCGAGAATGGCATCGCAATGTACGGGTCATGGTGCCAGTATGCGCGCATCAGCACCTCGATGTTTAGCGCGAATTTGCCGCGATAATCGTTTAAACCTCTGCGTACTGTGCGGTCTTTTTTGGAGACCATCCCAACGTTGGCGGTATCAATTACCTGACTCAGTGTGAAACATTCCGCAACTAATGGGTATAATGACTCCGTGTATTCGAGATCATACATGATCCCCTTGTCGGCTTTATGCTGAGTGAGTGCTGTTGCTATAGCCCCATGTAGGTTGACGGTATCGTAAGAATAAGCCGCTGACCCTAGCGTTACAATATCTAAGGGTTTTTGCGATGCCAGCCGCGGAGTTATTACTACAACGAGTGCGGTATGTGCGACATCCACCCATTGCTTAACCTCGCATATATTGATTGTATTGTCATAACGCCCCGCGCCTTCGTCAGAGTTTTCCGCTACGTGTTTTAGGTGCTGAAGCAGTAGAGGTCTGTAACGCTTGTTCTCGTCGTATGGTATTGTAGTGCCATCGACGTCAAGCCACTCAGGTTGCTCCATATCGTGATAATGGACGATTAGTTGTGCTAACTGGTACGCCGCATGATTTACGTCTGTGGCTTCAACCAGGTTGCTGTACGTTGGGTAACGGGCTCTTCCGCCGTCGTCACCAAGTCTGATCAGGAAATTTGGCATGATGTGATTCTCCGTAGTAGAAATGACGTACTCAATTCGCAGTACACCAATCAAAAGAACCAAACAAAACCCTGTGTGTAGTTGCTGCTGCGCTGGCGCTGGCAGCAACTTGTCTAAAAGAAATTGTTAAAAGAAAAAGGCATACATCGTGTACGTGGTAGCGGCTGTGTTTTTGGCGGCGGGTGTATTTACGTTTTAGTATTTATTATATTAAGCAAGTTGCAGGTTAGCGGCATATAAAACAGACACTTACGAGCGCCTAAAAACGACTTTTATCGTTAAAAACGCCAGTTTTGAGCCGTCAAGTCGCATCCGATGTATGCCTTTTTCTTTTAACAATTTCTTTTAGACAAGTTGCTGCCAGCGCCAGCGCAGCAGCTGCTGCCAGCGCCAGCGCAGCAGCAACTACACACAGGGTTTTGTTTGGTTTTAGTCTAAGGAGGTACAAACTCTTTTGATTGGTGTACTGCAAACGGGGTACAAGTTTTGTGGGACTATTACAGTAATCGTGCTAGTTCAGGCAGCGTCGTGTACAACGATTCCAGACTGTACCCTTGCGTTTCGTGCTTTTTAGCGGCTTCTACGATATAGGATTTGACGCAGCTGTGTGGGTAAATAATAGTCATCGCGGTATCCGCAATAACCGCAGCAGCCATGATCTTATCAAACTCATCTACACCCGCTTTAGCCATGTTATTCACGGCGAAGGTGGCTGCCGCAAGAACTACTCTGTGGGCATCTTCATGTCCAGTGATCGCTTTAACCCCTGTAGGTTTTCCGTTCAACAACACGCCCGATTTACCCAAACTCAGTGCGCCGCCGATGAACCCTGCGCAGAAGGCTGCCGCAGCCATAGTGATACTGTGCGTGCGCTTACCTACAACGGCTGCTTCTTTAGCGGCAGCTTCTACTTTCTTTACGGTACCCATTGTCTTTTCCTTAGTATGTTTTGTGATAAAACTCGATGTTCTTCGACATAGCGCACTGCTGTCACCAATGCGCTAAAGCAAATATCATTTAATCATGATGATTCTCGTTTATGGTACGAAAGTAAAATAAGATAATCCATATGTTACTTTCAAGCGCGAAAGTAACATAAGACTATCTAAGCCGATCAGCAGAAATGCCAAAGCCCTGTGCTCTCGTGGAACTCGTACTTCATGTGGTAAGAACCAGAATAGTCTGCCACTACGATCCCGACAATGCCTTGGATAACATCTGTGGTATGTGCGTTCAACCAACGAACTATCTCTCCGAGCTTCTCCATACCCTCGTTGCGCAAGTCCCCTCCGAAGCTGACCTGCCAAATGGTTGGATTGATACTTTCCAAACTCGGATTGTATCTGATCACACCTTCCGCGCCGAACGGTGTGAACTTGGATTTGTCGAACGTGTCCGACGTGGTGTCGTGCGCGGGATCGTCCGAGGTAACATCCAATACCTCTCCGAAGTATGGGGCGATCTTACCTTCAAACTCCCCCATAACTCGGAGCGACCCGCATACGTGCAGGTACTTTTTCATTTACCCACCTTAGTACCCCGCGAGTCGCCAATAATCCATGCTCTATTGCGGATCATTACAACGAGCGTGATCAAGATGTCAGTGGCGTACCGAGCCATTCCGATACCGTACCCAAAGAACACCTGACCCAGCGGCGCGTAGCCGTACACGCTTGCGCCCATGAAAATGGCCATCAACACGAACAGCGCAGCTACGTAGATAACAATAGCCCCCAAGTAGGTGTTCTCGACTGCCATGAATGCACCGATACCGTCGTTTGATCTTAGATCATCGTACACTACGTGGTCGATAGCAATACCCGCAATACGGTGTGTAGCGGCGGCCAACATCAACCCTAACACGATGCACACCGTAAACGCCGACACACCAACCATCTCCTTACCAAACACCCCTATCCACGCTAGATAGGCTAATATCAACGCAGCGTCAAGCAGGTTGGACGCAGCCAGCACCGTATCCCTGCCTGTGGTAGTTCGCTCAACACCGAGGTTGATGCGATTTTCAAAGTTCTTCTGTCTAATTTTGTGCTCGCTCACCTTCAGCCCCTCCATTGTTATCCAAAGAATGCTTAATCATATCATCAACAGACCGACCAAGCCCGTCGACGTCCGCCACATCGACATCCCACGCCGACCCGGCCACAGTTGTGCTTAGTGCCACAGCCGCACCAACTCTAAGTAATACCGATCTAGCCTTGCCGGCGGGCATCTGCCATATATCCCCGTAGTTGGACTTATACACCATCTCAACAGCCCGAAACGCTGCTGTAATATGCCCAACCCCGCCACCGTTCGCATAGAGTTTATAACAACCACCGTCAGAGAACGGGGGACGCATATCGACAACACCACGTTTCGTAATCTCCCACACGGACGCCCCCATGCTTACAACCACAGCCCACTCGCCGTAGTCGTCTCCGTCACTGGCCCCCACTTTCCACCCGCGCAGAGTCGCGTCACTGACCTTAAATATAGCGTCAGAGAGTTCCGAGAGTACGCGCTCATACGGCATCGTGCACGTATAAGCGTTGATACGCTCGTCTAATTCTTCGAGCAATACCCTTGCTGCGTATTGCGCGTATGCCGTAGTTCCGGCCATGCCTATACGCACAACTGCTTCCTGCTTGCGCCCAAATGTTTCTGGCGGTCCGGCGAACGGCAGCGTGTGCTTAATCATCTTAACTGCGTCCAACGCAACGATGTTGTAGTCCGACGCAGCCCGCTTATCCGTCATGTAGATACAACGATGCGTGTCGGGTACGCCTAATACATTTTTACATGGTTTTGATGCTACTAATAGTGCCGTCATGGGCGCCTCCTTTAGAGTTGTTACTGTATGCTGATGGTTTCGGCTATTGCTAACAGCAAGAATGCGAGAGAGATGAATGAAACTATTATTTCTCCCATTAATATTAGAGATGTTGTGATGTACTCGTTGATGAACTTCGGCGGCATGTCCCGAACGTACGGGTCCGAATAAGCGTCACGTACTTGCCGATAATAGGGCTCTGTGGTAGCAATAGCCTTCAATGTGGCCATCCATATGATAGAAAATACAACGACTCCACATATACCACATATGCCTAAGTCAATCATCTTCTTAGTCTTGTAGTTCGTCCGACAATAATACTACGTCCATGTGGTTGAAATCGCTGCCCCAATAATCCTCCCTGCTGCGTACTATTCCTCGCACTTCGCCGTTTTCATGACGAGCGACTCTTCTTACCGCTGCCGATTCTATGTCACCCGACATACATCCTTTGTAAATAACCGTCATATCCCCATTGTGCTGTTGAAGCTCCTTGATTAGTTCCGCTACTGTCATTGTGCCACCTCCGTAAAGTTAGGATGAAAGTCGAGTAACGCAACTCCCACTGGTACGTACGGTATCCCAGCCTCGGTGTGCGTGAATAATACGTGCAACTCAGCCTCAACTGCCTCGTTAGTCTTTTTTACGGCAAGCGCAACGGCATCAATACGATGGCGTTCGGTTGATCCATGTATCGCATAAGCGCCCGCGTTATGCAATTCGACGGCTGCAAGGTAGGACGCTTCGCAGATAACAGTATCCAACACATTGCTGTAGGTATTCCACGGAGACAGCAGGGACATGTGACTTCTCGCGGGTCCACGCTCCAAATCTAAGCACGCTGTGCGCGCAGCGGCGGCCGCATTGGTTTCGGCTTGCGCGAGCCATATGTTTGGTGTGCGTTGCCGCGCAGACCATTGATGCCCCGCCCGCTCAACTAACGACAGGTGGATGCTTTGTTTAGCATTCTCCGCATCCAATGCGGCCATATACGCTACGTGCAGCTCGTGCGGCGTTGCCCCACCGTCGGCGTACCGTCGTACCACACCCAACGCATTCAGTGACGCTTTTTTTGTCATTAAATGCCGCACACGCTGCGCGAGCCATATGACAAACATGTGTTTGTCATGAGTATGCCCGTCAACCGCGCAAAAAGCCCACATAATATCAAATATGCGAGTCTCCAGATCAGACGAGTCGTCAGCAAGCCATAACCGTAGCGGCAACTGCTCTTGCACAGTCACGTTGCAATACTCAGGTTTACGTATCGCAGCCTCTAGGCGGGCGCGCCCTTCATTGCATGGGTTTTCTTTAAATATCTGCTCAAGTGTTGTGTACATCTGTTTCTCCGTTGTTGGGCGTGTCGTTTACTTCAAACTTGAACTCTGTGCTTGTGCACCAATCTTCGTTCCGATCCCATGTTATATCCTTAGTCCAACTCCATTGGTGCAAAGAGTCAACAAACAACATACTTGCGTCGAAAGGTATTGTGAATGTATGCTCGATGGTTGTACATTGACCAGACCCGCTGAATTTGTTGACTTCGCCAACCCATGCTTCTCCAGAAAACGTAATATGAGTAATATCCTTAAACACGCCGTCATCCCATGGAAGTATCGAGGACAACTCCGCGCTGAAATACACGTTCAAACTGCCGCCGTCACTTGCGTTTTTGAGAATGAAACGTAACGAGTCGTCGTGTTCATCGGTGGTTATGCTCAACGTTTCCTTGAACTCGGCGAGTATTACTGCCATCTCCTCTGGGTTATGTGTGCATGAATAATTAAACACGTCCGTAACGTATTTAAACGCAACCCAACCCGGTAATTCCAAGAACTGGTAGAGGGACATCTGCTCGGCGCATTCTTCGATTACCTCATCCGCGCACCCATCGCATCCGTCACATCTATCCATATTATAACTATCCAACAGATCGTATAAGGGGTCGAACTTTTTAGCGTGCAGACTCTGTTCCGCTGCGCGTACAATATTCTCAAACCCGCCGTATCTTCCGTAGTGTCTGTCGTACCGCATCATATACTATTTCCTCCGTAAAAATGAGAGTGAAAGCCGTGTTGCTCCACTGCCCGCTCACCGAGTCGGGCAGTAGACTAACTTAGCCAACCTTGAACTGCCCTGTTGCCATCCGCTCGTCAAGTATCGCGCCCAACCTCTCCTCAGTTGTACGAGTGTCGCGCGGGGCTGGCGGCGGTTGCGGCGTTGGAGGTTGCACACCCATACCAACCTCAGCGAACAGACCAGCGAACAACATGCGCAGTGTACGAATTCTGTCATCCGATACACCGTGCAGCATGGTTTGATACGAGCCGTGAAGTAGTCTCAGGCGCAGCACCGAATGCGCATCCCAGCCGTACTTCTCGGCGACAGCTTCGAGTCGGTCGCCCCAACCTACAGTTACGCCGAAAATCCAATCATGCGCTTCCTTCTCATATTCAGTATTCCGATAACGGGACGCCATGTTTTGGATACTCGCCAACGGGCAGACCGCTCCGAGCCCGTGTATGAGACTTGCGCGCCTATTGACGATTTGCGCAATCTTACCTGGGCCGGAGGTGTTGGCGTATTCTACGTGGAGGCGTAGGTGTTGGCGTATTCTACGTGGAGGCGTATGGCCTCAAGCATCACATCGTAATCGAGGTCTGTGACTGGCATTATTCACCCCGCTCGGCTGTGAGTTGTGAGGAGGTGTCGATCCATTTGGCTACCTCCGACGCAGTTACACCGCACAATTCAGCTACTTTAAGTCTTTCTGTTGCGGTCATTCTGTCGTCTGGGTAGAAGAATAAATCCCCAAAGCGTGCCCACATAGTGCCGATCTGCAACGTGTCGTTGAAGCCGCCTCGCATGAATTGAGATTTCAGCGGTAGAACGGCGAGATGCGCGAACGCGCCCAACACAATACGGCAACTAGGGGCTTGGACGGTCTGAACTTCCGAACCGTCTGGTGACATACTTACAAACGTGTTCAGTGTCTGCAACTGTTGGAATGTCGTTATTACCTTACGATGAGGTACGGTAAGAACAAACTCATTGATGTATCTGGACTCGCAAATCTTAACGTGAATGGGTTCATTAACGGAACCTTCGACATCCAGCTGAACGCAACATGTACCTGAGATGCGCGTAGGTAGCATTACGTAGCTGTCCTTGGTTGGCGCGATGGGTACAGTCATGTAGACGTTGTCCGCTTGCGCGACGTTTCGTAGAGACGCCGCATAACCGTGACACACAATGTCTCCGAGAACAGCTAGGGGCGCGTAAGCGTCTAAACGTCCCTCAACTACCAGCCCGCCGACCTGAGCGAGCCCCTTGACGGTCAGAGTCACATCAGGCCCGACGTAGATCGCGCCAGTCACCTGTACCAGTTTAGTAAGCGCAAGAACAGTCGCACGCCCGGCGGAGGTGTGGATGAATAAATTCCCATTAACGTCCGACAGGTTATTAAACTGACCTTCATCTTTCGATGCGTCAATGACCAGGTCGCCGTGATGAGTGAACGTACGCTCCTTAAGGTCATTGATTTCCATGTGCGGCGGGATACCCAAAGCGTTTAGCGTCGGTGCGCCATCTCTGCAAACAATGCGGAAATGTTCGACGGCGGCAGCTGCGCGCGCCATTTGTGTCGATATCAGTGTGTTCAAACTTGATTTGATAGCCATGATTGTTATCCTATAGTTGAGTTTGTTCGTGTATTTTTTCTGCATCTGCGTATCCCTTCGCATAACCTACTTCCTCGCCTGCTTCCTCTCCAGCCACATATCCCTCTTTATACGATTTGTCGTGCGTATCGCTTACGCCTTCTTCATACTTATCGCTCATACACTTAGGGCATGGCTCTAGGAGTACGCACGGAAACCCGCGTCTTTTTGTAACCGACACTTCAACGGTGTGGCAGATACCAGCACCGCATATCTGGCAGTACGCCTCAAAATCTAGGCTGTAGTTACCGTTACTGTCTATCTCATCTGGTTTTACTATTAAGTCGAATGTCGGCATGCTCCCTCCTGCGGCAGTACCCTCCAACCGACCAACTCCATACCATCGAAGGTGCATTCGACAGGCGTGCCGACCAGCTTATCAATTGTGTGCACCCCGGCGGCTTGCAGTAAGGTGCATACGTATATCATGGTCATATAGCATTCCGTGGCGCGCTCATTCTCGTGACCGCTAGGCAGCGTGATGTCGAAAGCCGTAGTCGTCCGTGTATAACCGGTACCCCACGCACCACAAACCCCGTCTTTAGGCTCACCACGAATTTCGATCATCAACCCAAGGCGGCTGAAGTTGTCACCACCGAGTCCGAACTCGGCTCTGTAAATCTTACCAACATATTTTTCAGCTGGCATACTCTTACTCCTTCATGTGATAGTTCATTCGACATAGCACTCTACGTTACGTTGCAGAGTGCTATAGCAAAAGACTACAGGAGGAAATCCCGAATAAGGATGATGAAGAACATGAGTAACGGCGTGAGAGTAGCCGCGATACTAAGGAGTAGTAGTAATGACACCGACGCGTAGGCTCGGTACAATGCAAACTCGTCGTCTTCGGTCTCTTCCGTGTCCGCAGGTTGTAGATAACACGCACGTACAATACGGTAATACCGCTCACTCACGATCAGTTGGTACGACATGACGATAGTTGTCATGAGGCTGACAATTAAGAGGAATGCGGGTGAAAATTCCATGAGTGCCTCCTAGTATTTCAGATAGGAGAAGTAGGTGGAAATAGTGCCAGTATTGATGTAGTAGATGTAGCAACTCCACGCCTGATACGCCAGCCCCGTAGCCACCGCTGCCGCTATGTAGGATACTATAGTCACATACGGCAGTACGTATTTCGGTTGTATCTGTGTCTCGCGGTACGTGGACTCTGCGGCGTACGCACCACACGACATCAGCAACACAGCCAGCATAAATATGTACGGTAGTACGCCATTGATAATCGCACCAGTAACCGCACTGAGGATTAGAGTGACTGCGCTTAGTAAAGACATAACCAGAGCGGAAACCAGCATGATCCCAAAGAATGCGTTGCCGAACGTCGGCTCCAGAAATATGAAAGTATGCGGACCATTGTGCGCAGTGTAAAACGTTGGATTGTCCGAAGTGTGCCGTACATCATCGGAGGACCTGTTCGCGTTATTCTGCGCATGTGCGGCTAACTCCCGCATGTTCGACCACCCCACCGTAGGGGTAAACGCTGTTCTAACTTTTACTGTTTGGCGCGCGAAGCAGTGCGGACATATAACGTCCTCCTTGTCGAGCGCATCCACCCTACGCGAGTCTAAGTAACCGGCGATATTGATGAGTTTGCTACATGCGAAGCATGTGAACGCTACCGATGCTTCTTGGTAGCCTTGTGGTTTAGATGTAGGTTCAGCCATGATGTTTTCCTCAAAATAAAACCCGACCGAGACTCTGAGC
>JFJP01027520.1_pt1 | contig 12037 bp, 8 predicted proteins | sample 431651 | NCBI WGS metagenome assembly JFJP01 (sample SAMN02602958, study PRJNA72255) | Microbial mat metagenome, whole genome shotgun sequencing project. | biome: fresh water; feature: sink hole; material: water; isolation source: purple microbial (photo- and chemosynthetic) mats found in... | reverse complement strand
ATATAACGTCTCATCAGTCTCAAGACTCACCAAAGTATAGAAAAATGCATTATATTCACTTAATTCACTCTCTTTAGGTCTCATTATCCTTCCCAAACGCTGAGCCTCTTGTCTTCTGGACCCGAAATGTGACGATATTTGGATCACGACATTCGCTGTGGGAAGGTCTATGGCCGTATCGCCAATGCTCGAAAGCATTATCGTATTTATCCTTCGAGTCCCTTTGAATTTATCTAATATAAGGATCCTTTCCTCATGCGTCACTTTACCATGAGCAACAGGTATCTTCAGTCTTTCTCCATATATCTGTAAAATCTGTGGTTTATCAGAAAATACGATAATTTTATCGCCTCTTTCCTCATGTTTTTTGATCAGATATTGAAGAACTAGGAACTTATTTGGGTTTCCGGCATATAATAAGGTCTTATCCTGACCTTGTCTTCTGCGATATTCAGTGGCGAATTCAGGAGTCATTGGGCATCGAACCTCTACACAATAGGGTCTCGCCAAATACCCTTGATTCACGAGATCGAGCCAATTTTCCTCATAAAGCTTGGGACCAATCATATAGTTCAAATTCTCGATTTTATCATCTTCTCGTATCAGCGTCGCTGTTAAGCCAAGTTTAAAATGTGATTTTATCTGTAGAAGCACTAATTGAAATTGATTAGCAGGCACCACTTGAACTTCGTCTAAGATACATAGCCCCCATTCCTTCGCCTTTAAATCCTCGAGAATCTCCTGTTTTCTTACAGTTTTCTCAGTTTTCGCGTCTTTTCGATCCTTTGAGATCATACTATAAGTTGTTATCAGAATAAAACCAGAATCCTTCACTTTTTTATAAGCAGCTTCATTCACGTGTTTCGATGTTAAACATATGATCTTTTCTTCAGGAATATCCGTGAATTTCCGAAACTGGTACTTCCATTGCTGAATCGCCAAAGCTGTATTGCAGAATATCAGCGTTCTTTTCTTCACTCTTGTCGCTGCGGTGATCCCGACCAGTGTTTTTCCAGCCCCACATGGCAAAACTATAACTCCTGAACGAGCTTTTCCGGAGATAAAAACCTTACTTAAGGCTTTTTCTTGATAATATCGTATTTTCGTAGCAGGGGAAAGCTCTATGTCTAATTTCGGGTTTTCCTCGTTTAATTGGAAGTCATATTCTTCGATAACTGGTATGTTTTTCTCAATAAAGCACTTAGTTACTTCTGTGTGTTTACCACGAATCTCGTAGATTTCATAAGGCTTTTTCTCGATTTCCATTGAAGAAATGCCATTTGAGGTTTTCTTCTGAAGGAAATTCTCGTTATTTCCGAGTTTCTCGAGTTCTTCTATGAGTTTCTCAGCGTTTGATTCTTTGGCGAATCGCTCAATATCCTGCGTTGATGAGTCTTTTATCGCGTTTTGACCGTTTTCTAAGAGATTCTCAGCGTTTGGAACAAGAATTAACTGGTCTTTATTTATCGTTGAAGCCACATCGTCCAGTATGCTTTTATCGAAAATCTGAAGGAAATACTTATTATTCTTTAGAAAAAGTTTTGCAGAGCCATATTTCTTCGTATTTAGATCGATAAAATCTATTACTTTCTTTGGAATTGTCTCATTTTTACACAATTTATTCAGTAATTCTTTGATGATTTCAGGGGTTAATTGCACGACCATAGCTGCATATAATGAGTATTGTGTGAGCTCATATTCATGGATAAAGGCTGGACGGCTTATAGGCTCTGCTATCGCTATTACAAACTCATAAGCCGCACGATATTTTGATGAGAATGTCTCAAGGAAAATACGATAATCAGGAGTTATCCAGATAGGCCTTGTTGAATGGTCTTTTTTTAACTTCATTGAGGAATAATCAGAAAAGTGGGAGTCCTCGTCGGTTGGCTTCATCTTTTTTAAGGAGAGGGATATACAGGTTTGGGAGTCCTCAGGCTTTCGGCGACCGGCCATTTAGAGTTATGAGAGTTTTGAAGGAAAAAATATTATTAATTCAATATAATTATTTTGAGTTTTTAAAGGTTTTTTTGTTTTATTTCTATTATATTTTTTTTTCAAAAACTTTGTAATTTTTTAGAACTAAAAATACACGCCTTTTTATTTTGTTCTTTATTTAACAAACTGAAGAAGAAAAATTTAATTTAATTTTTTTTCTTCAATAATAAAAATCTAATTTTGAAAAAAACGAAAAAATAAAATAATTTTTCTTTTAAGATGAACAAAACCCAACCAAACTTCCTCGATTTGTTATCCTCATTCCACCCCATTACCCCTTTAACTCTTTTTTTTTTTTATTAGAATAAAGAATCCCAAAAAATTTAAAAACCCAAATGAGCCTCAAAATATTGCTGCAATGTCAAATATAAAATCTCAAACTTGTTCAAAGTCTCCACAAATTTTAAAAGATGATCGAAAAAAAAATATTTTAGAAGAATATAGACAAAAAGAGATTGAAGAAACAAGAAACTATGAAGAAAAGACCCCAACTCATGAAAAACCTTTTTTAAATCCGATAAAAAAGCCTATTGAAAAAATGAGTCCAATTATGAATTTATTAACCCAAGAGAGAAATTTCATGAATGCCTATGAAAAAACCTCAGCAGTGAAGAAATTAGATCAAGATCAAACTAAACATTTGGGCAATTTCTTCAAAGAAAAAGAAATGTTCACGCAAATAAGAAACGCCCCGAACCTCAAAAAAGATTGGTCCTATTTAAAAACCCCAGGATCTTTGATAAGAAACAATGATGAGAATGTTTTTTATAAAAACGGTTTAGAGAAGGTTAATGAGGAGATTTTGGGCTTGAATTATTTAAAGATTTTATTGGTTTGTTTTGTGATATTTATTGCAGTTTTTTTCGGGATGTTTCTTTATCATTTTTATCAAGCTGATGTTGAAATTTTTTGTGATGATAAATCGAAATTTATACAACAAAATTGTGTAAAATGTCCTTTGTATGGGAGATGTGTTGATGGATTACTTGTAAAAATAAAGAAGAGTTTGTTTTGTTTTTAATTTTGTTTTTTAGTTATGTGACAAAGGATTTAAAAGAATTGGAAAGGACTGCAAAGAAGATGAAGAAATAGAAGAAATTAGTGAAAAATACACTAGGGTGAAGATTATTTGGATTTTATTATTTTTAATTGGGAATTTAAAGGGTTTATTAGTTGAATTAGCATATGAAAAAGGAAAGGAATGTGATTTATATTCCAAAAAAACTATTGAAAAAAAGTTTAGCGAAATCAAAGTAATTTTTTTGAAAAATTATTAAAAATTTATTACTTAAATTGTAATTTTTTATTAGAAAGATCTAAAAGTTCTGATAAGTGATAGCAAAATTCTCAGCCTCACTTTTGACAAAACTTTAAAAAAATTAAATGAAAATAAAAATATATATCCCATCATTCCTAACACGATTGGGTTCAAAGGACAGCCTGAATTTCCTTTATCTTGCAAAATAATGCAGGGTCTGGATTTTTATGCGGTCCAGATAATGATGAGTTTGGCAATAATTCTGATATCAGGGATCATGGTATTTATCATCATTTATTTGAAAGACTTAAGAATTTTTTTGATTAGTACTCCAGAATAAAAAAATATTTATTGATAAGGGGATTTTCTTATGAATTGTATTCAATGATGAAGAAAGAATTAATGGTATATTAATGAAATTGAGCTGGAGTTATTTCGTTTGTTTTATTTGATAAAAAGGAAAGAAAACATTTAAATATTACAAAATTTTTAAAAAATTATGCAGATAGTAATGATTTCAGTTTTTCAATTGATTTCATTCAAAAGGCACTTATTTTTTATATGAAAAAACTGAAGGAATTTTTTTTTTTATCTATTAGATCGAAGGATGGAGAAAAAACGAGGGGAAAATAGGGGAATATGAAGACGATGGTAAGTGTTGGACTCTTTTATGAAAACCTATATTTTTTCTTCAAATTTTGATTATGAAAAATTCTTTATGTTAAAACCAAAATTCTTGTTTTTGTTTTTTTGAGAAAAATATTTAATTTTTTGTGAAATTATTGATTCTAAGTTTTCTTTGAAAAAAAATATCAAATAATGTTTTTCTTTTATTCCCGCTATAAATCAAAAATTCTTCTAATATAGTGAAATAGTGAGTAAAACTCATAATTTTAACAATGATTTTAGGATATTGTAAGAATTTCTGATTTATTGCTTGAAATCTAAGGAAAACAATTATTTTCCACTTCAATGATAATTAAATAAATGAAATGCCCTTCCAAAAGCCCTTATAAAATAAAGCTTTTTATTAAAGGATAATTATTATAATATAAAAGGAAACAGACAAAAATAAACCAGTTATCAATCAAGAAAAAATGAATAAATTTATAAAGCTTAATACTAAAGAATTTCTTCATAAGAACATAAATTCATCATTAAAGCAATATATTATAATATAAAGCAAATCTTATAAAAATCGTGAAATAATTCGCATAAATTCAGCTATAAAGCATGTTTTCATTTCAATATGTACTAATTTATGAAAATCTAATATCTTTAATTACTTCAAATCTTGTAAAATCTGGCACAAAGTAAATAAACCATTCTCTTAATTCTTCTTTGCTGCAAAACTGGAACTCCAAAAAGATTTTCTTTAAGAAAAAGGGCTTATATAAGTTCTAAAACAAAACATGTCTGAAAAATTGACTTAACTATCAAAAAACAAATTATTTGAATGAAATTTTTTATTTTTTTTTTATGAATACGATGACGTTTTAATAGAATGCATTGAAAAATGCGGGGACTATTTTTTAAATAGATAGTGGATGAGAAGCTTGGAATCAAAATTTAAATAAATCTTTTCTGGGATATTTATTTTGAATTATAGTTTTCATAATTAAAAAATTAATCATCCAAGTTTTTTATAGCCTTAATTGTTTTATTCTAAAAAAAATTTTCAAAGGATTTTATTTTATTTTTGGATTCCATTTCTTTGTTTTTTTTTATAAGTGGTAAAATATTCAAAGACCATCAAATTAAAAAAAAAATATATTTAAACATAGCAGCTTAAGTTTGGGGGGTCAATAAAATAGAGAAAGAAAAAAAGAAAAAAATTATTTTTTAATTATAAAAAAGATTCTTTCAATTTTTTAATTTTTTTTTTCGTGGAAAAAAACGATTTAACGCCAAAATCTAAAAATCGAGAACAACATAGAATCAATGAGAGTTTTTTAAGAAAATGACATATTTTTTTTGGTTTTCTCATGAAAAATTCATCAGAAACCACATAAAAATTATAATTTGCATTTTATTAACAATCTCTTTTTCTTTATTTGTGAGTTTGACTCTTTTTTTTTTTAATGTTGTTTTTTATTTTAATTTTTAAGTTCTTCAAATGTTTTTGCTTTTAGAATTGATAAAATTTTTTTTTTAAAAAAACAGAATGTAAAAAAAATTTGTTTATTTGTATTAAAAATAAAAATTTTTGATTTCTAAAATTTTCATATTTTTTTTCATTAATCAACAAAATATACATTATTTTTCTCATCAAATCTCTGCAAAAATGGCAATTCTTCATTAAAATATATCATAAATAAACAAATCCTAAAAAAAGCCAATCATTCCTTTATAAAAATACTTTGATTCCCGTGATCCAATAGAACAAATCATTGATAACAAACGTGCTCAAAAAGATCATTGTGAAATTGATAAAAAAATTCGCATTCTTGCTTAATTTATTAGCGTTTTCATTGGAATTAATCTCTAATAAACTCGTCATAATCACAGCAATATTAAAGAACAATATAATTTCCATGACCAAACTCTCAGAAAATAAGCAGAAACTAAGAACTCCGAAACAAAACAAGAAGCCAATTATCATCAAAAGTGTTGTTTTCATGATATACATTCTGTTGCGATAATAGTCTACTGTTGGGTTTTTAGTCTGTTTGATCATTTGGAACTTGATTTCTTTTAAATTCAAGATTTTTTTCCTGATAAATAGGAAAAAATTATATGAGAGGATCAGAACGAAAATATTAGGCAAACCATATCTGAAGAATTGAAAGCAGAGGTTTTTTGAAATCTCCCAGTATTTTAAGAACTTATTTACGAGGAAAAAGGTCGTCAAAATCGTTGGGTCTAATTCCATAAACCAGGAACCGAACTCGAAAAAGAAAAATAGCACACATATTAGCATTAAATTTCGTTTTAGGGTCATTTTTCCTATATTATTGAAATTAGGAAAATTTATCCATTTTTTATGCTTATTTTTCGAAAAATTAATTAAATTTATCATTGATTTCGTCTTATTTTCACATTAAATTCTTTAACAATATAATAACTATTACAAATCTTTTGTAGTATTCATTGAACTATTAACATCCAAACAGTCTAAAATTGATTTTTCAGTCAATTTTCCTTCTTTTAACAGCATTAAATCCTTATTTAATTCATCATAATCATCGTTTTCTTCATTTTTCTTCTTAAAAAACTCATAATTCTTGTTATTTCTCACAAAATTCTCTTTTTCTTCCAAATTTTTCTGCTGTAAATTCTCAATTTCTTTATCTTTATGAATCAAAACCTTGATAATTTCTTCATATTTCGCATAGAAATGACTCTTTAAAATGCTATACCCCTTAATTTTTATATTAATTTTTTCGTTTAATTCATGATTTTCTCTCTTTTGGCATTCAATTTCCGTTAAATTTGCGATTTCTCTTATCTTCAATTCCTCGTTTTCCTTATTAAATTTCTTTGTTTTTTCTTTCAAAATCTTCATTTCTTCATTTTCCTTAATGATTTTTTTTGTGTTTTCTTTCAAAAGTGTCATTTCTTCTTCAATTACATTATATTTCCTTTGATGATCCTTGCTTTTTTCATTGTCGAACTTCGCAATGTGTAATTCAGAAATTTTCTTATTGAGATTTTTGGCAGTTTTTTCAAATTCTTTAACTTTTTCTTCATATTTGTCATTTTTCTCTTTTAAAATACGATTTTCTTCAAAGAAAGCACCATGAATTTCTTCGTGATTATTATTTAAAATTCTTTCATTTTCCTCATTTTTCTTCTTTAAATTCTCGTTTTCTTCTTTGAATTTCTCGTTTTCTTCTTTGAATTTATCATTTATTTCTTTGAATTTCTGGTTTTCTTCTTTGAATTTCTGGTTTTCTTCAAGAATTTTCTGGTTTTCTTTATGTAATTTCTCATTATATTTCTCATACTCTGCAATTTTCTCAATTTTCTTTGATAAATCCTCTCGATTTATCTCCAATTCTCTTAAGCCAATACCTAATAAGGCATTCTTTTCTTCCAAAATAACCCCTTTTTCATTAATTTCTTCACGAATCTTGAGCAATTCCTTTTGTAAAACAGGCATTTCATCCAAAAGGTTGGCGATTTCTTTATTTTCTTCATTTTTTTCTTCCACAATCTAATTTTTTCAAAAGAAAAAACTAATTTTTATCTTTTTGAAAAAAATAAAAAATTTTCCTTTTTATTTGAAAAATTTCTTCTTTTTTACTTACTTTTCTCAATTTTTCATTCTCTTTGATGAAAACAAGGAATTGTACTTCTAACTTCTGCTTTTTCATAGTTTCCACTCTCAAATCCTCGATTTCTTTCTCTTTCTCCTTTAAGATTCTCTCATTAGTTTCAAACCTCGCTTTATTTCCTCGATCTTCTTCTTTTAAAATCAGCATTTCTTTCTCTAATTCATTGATCAAACCTTTAAATTCATCGATAATTTCGCCTTTTTCATGATCTTCTTTGCTTTTTTTCTGGATTTCCTCCATTAAAATCGCATTTTTAACTTTATAAGCCTCCAATTCCAAAAAAAAATTTGCATTTTTATGATGAAGAAACTCGATTTCCTGTATTAAACAAGCATTTTTTTGTGAAAATTCATTCAATTTCCTAATTTTTTTTTCTAAAACCTCATTTAAAGTCTCGTTTTTCTCCATTAAAATATTGAATTTCTTAAGAAATTCAGCATTTTTCTGGTAATCTTGCTCATTTTTAGAGCCTTTTATTTGTATTTTATCTGTGTTATTTATTGTAATTTCATTTATTATTCTGGGTTTCTGCGTTTTATGATCAGAATTACAGTGCAATTGGGGAGTTGGAGAGTTCGTGACTTTGTTTGGGGTAAAGATTTTGCGGTGCTCGAGAGAAAGTGAAGGACATGGTGAGTTTGCAAACATTTTTATGAAAGGATTTTAGAGTTGTTGGGTTTTAACGGTAAAATTATAATTAAGCTTTTTTGGAAAGAAAAAAAAAGGTGATATTTTTAAAAATTTAACAAAATTCAAAATTTTACCATAAAAACTAAAAAATTCAAAAACTTTTATTTTTTTTTATCTTCTGCTATCATTACATCGATCTCCTCAATGGCTTGTAATCTTTCATTGATATTTAACTGATACCACAATTTTCCACTATTTTTTTCCCACTAAAAAAAAAAAAAAATTCATTTATTTTAAATTAGAAAAACAAAAATCAAAGAGAAAAAATTAAAAAAACTTTGCCTTTCTAATTTCTCTGGTTCCATGCAACGCAGGCACATAGGAAACGTTATTCGTATGAGTGCCAATATGATTCATGCTAATAGTCGACATTTCAAGCAAATGACCTACACTTTTCGGTATTGATCTCGAGCTTCTCAAATTCTTTACAATTTTTTTCTGATCATTTTGATAATGGGTTGATGTTGATTTATTATGTTCAATCCTGCTTTTATTCAAGTTTTTTTGTGATAAATTCATTTGGAAATGATCTTTTGGAGGAAAATCTTTGTGTAAATTCTTCTTTTCTGAATGATTCTTTTCTAAATGATCGTGTTCCGAATTTTCCTTTTGTGAATGGTCCTTTTGTGAGGCCAATTGTAGATGATTCTGTTTTAAATAATCCATTTGCAAATAATCCTTTGTGTTTTGAGAATGATCCTTTCTTAAATGAATTTCTTTCTGTAAATTATCCTTTTGTGAATAATCCCTTGGCAGCTTTTGGTAATGATACTTTGGGAGTTCTTGATTCTTTAAATTAATTGTAACGAATTTTTGTGGTTTTTTTTCGAAATCCTGTTCTTTGAGAATCTTCTTGAGAGAAATCTCTTGAGTTAATTGAGTTTTCCTCTTTAAAAACGGTTTTTTCTCAGGAATTTGTACTTGGATCTCTTTTTTTATAAAAAGCTTTGATTTTCTCGGAATACTTTCTATTGTTTCTTCTTTTTTTTTATGTTTCATGATATAGTCCATTATATCAAAAGTCTCCTCTTTTTCTTCATTTTTAGGTTGATTATTTTTTTTATTTGATTTGGTTTTTTGCTTGAGATTTGATAAATCAAAGTTATTTTCCTTTTCAGGCGAATATTCATGGTAATAATGTTCGATTCTGAACCATAAATCGTCGAGATCCCTATCAATTAAATCATTTTCAAAAGGTTCTCTTTCAATTTCTTGAGGGTATTTCAAATCAATGTATTTAGGTATTTCGAATTCAAACTCTTCTGTTTCTTTTTTTCTTTCACTTTTATTTGAAAATGTTAAAAAAAATGGAAAAAATGTGAATTTTTTTTTTGAATTAATGTGGGTTTTGGATTACTTTTTTGAGAAGAAAAGAGTGGGTTTTTTAATGAATGGTTTGGGTTTTGAATTAGGGAGAAGCTTTAGTGGTTTGAACATTTTATTTAAAGGAGTATTTTGTGCTTTTGAAGTAAAATTTAATAAAGTGGGCTTTTTGAATTTTTGAATTAAAGAACTGCTTCAAAAATGAGAAAAAGACACAATATAATTAAAAAAAAACTTCTATTATAAAAAAGCATTTTTTTGAAATTCTTGAAATATTAGATCTTTTTAAAAAAAGAAGAATGTTTTCAGAAATAAAAATGAATCAAAGTAAATAAAAAAAATAAGTTCTTTTTATTGAATTTCTTTAAATTTATTGAAGAATTCTCGTTCAACAATTATAAAATATGGGAAAATCATAAGGCCAAAATAGAGATCATAACATTGAATTTTTATGGAAATTTGATGGCTCTTTTAGATTCAGAGAAACAATTATTCATTTACGATTTAATCAGCAAAAAATCCTTTATTTCCTTCAATCTTTTGAACATTTTCACTCAAAATCAAATAGAAAATTACAAGGATTTTGTTGTAAAATCCTTGCAATTTAGTAAAAATTCAAGCTTTTTAGGAGTAATTTTTGAGGAAAATTCAAAGGTTTTGCTTTTAAATTTAACATCTTCTGTTACAATAAACACAATATACGATTCACATGAAAAAATTACTAAGGTTTTATTGGATAAAAATAACAAATACCTGTTTTTGGTATGTTCTAATACAGCAGTTTATTTGAAATATTTCAGAAATTTGGGTTATAATTTGAAAATATTGGATTTTTTTGAAGAAGAAAATAATGAAAATAAACTTGAAATTGAATATTTGACAAAATTCTGCAATAATCGAGAAAAATTCATTATTGTTTCTAGAAAAAAAACCTTGAATTTTTTGAGATTTTCGTTCGAGAAAGAAAAAAATGTTATTTCTCATGAAAAAGTTCAGAAAATTCTGGTTTTTGAGATGAATTTAAACTCATTTACAGACAAAATAATATTTAATGAAGATTTTGAGCGGATGGTTTTGATTGGGAACAATAAATTAGAGGCTAATTATCAAATAAAATACAATATGAATGAGAATCAAATGAATTCAATAGAAATCCATCAAATTGATCAAGTATTTATATAAAACAAATAATTCATTTATATTGATTAAATTCTTCAGCTATTTTTGATCATCGGTGTTTTTTACCCAGTTTTTTTCATATTAGATTCCTGAAATAGAAGAAAATGAGCAATTAAATGAAGTTTTCTTTTATAAATTCCATTCAGAATTTCATATTTATGAAGAATTTCTATCAATAAGTACAATTTTTAAAAAAGTAGATGAATATTTACAATTTTTTCTCTCAATTACTGTAGTAACAACTTCAAATAAACAGCTTACCTATAAATTCTATTCATTAAACACCTCTTCCTTCATTCAAATGACCCCGATCCCTCTTGATTTAAACTATTTTCCCTATAAAATAATGAATATTATCAGTTGGGATGGATCTTTTCTTAATTTTTGTAAAGAAAACGATAAAGATCATCATTGTTTTATTGTCAGTGAGTTTGAAACTACACCGAGTTGGGTGAATTATGGCTTCAAATTCAATCAAATTGATGGTAATTTAGAATATCAGGAATCTGAAGATGAATTTGATAAAAAGAATGGGGATTTGCAGGTGAATGAAAAAAAGATTTTGGATTGGTGTGGAGGGGGGTATTCAAGAGGTTTGTTCACTGATGTTGATGTGAAGAGATTGATAATGGAAGAAAGTAAAAAGAATGAGAAGAAAAAAAAAAAAAAAAATCACACTAAAAAAAAATTAACAACCTGAAATTTTTGTAAAAATGAAAATTTAAATAATAATCATTGAAATAGGTTTGTTATTTATTTATTTACCAATTTGAAGAATTCCTCCAACTGGCTCAAGCTCAGGTTTTTATTGACCAGAACCAATGGCGAAATCGGTGCATTATGTTTCTTATACTGTTCTGGAATCTTAGCTGAATTCCCTGACGAAACATGCAATTCCAATCGAAACCTTTTGGGATCTTTGGCATCGAGTGTTAAATTCTCAAACAATCTGAACACAATATGACTCAAATAGTTCAAAAAGTCCATCTTACTGATCTCTTCCTTATTATGAATAAAAAGTGCATTAGCCCCATATTTAATCACATTAAACATCGAATATAGATGTGAAGCACTTGTGAAATACAATCTGGTTCTTATATGTCTCCATTTGCTTTTAATCTTCTGACTATGGTTAATATCATCTAAATTCTCTCTATCTAAATTTCTGATCATCCAATAATCACTTTCTTCGCGATAGTTCTCTTTGCTTTGTGCAACAGGAGTATTCCACCATAGTAAATCCGATTTAATCTTCTTAAACAAAGGTTCAATAACTGTCATTCCTATATGAAACTTCCTTTCTCTTGTGATG
>JFJP01040031.1_pt1 | contig 12038 bp, 9 predicted proteins | sample 431651 | NCBI WGS metagenome assembly JFJP01 (sample SAMN02602958, study PRJNA72255) | Microbial mat metagenome, whole genome shotgun sequencing project. | biome: fresh water; feature: sink hole; material: water; isolation source: purple microbial (photo- and chemosynthetic) mats found in... | reverse complement strand
AATGGCAATTCAAGGGAATGATGTACATGCGGTTGCCCCTGAGGTAGCGATCTCTTTTTTGAAAGGAATCATGCCTTTTGATACCCTTGATGAAAAATCGCTGAGAAATTTGGCGCATCATTGCCGCATTGATTTTTTTCCCAAAGGTACCAGAATTCTGACCGCTGGAACCACTGAGCTGACCCACCTTTATCTGATTCAGCGCGGTGGAGTGAAGGCCTTTATTGAAAACGATAATGGTGTCATTACCCTTAAAGATTTTCGAGGAGAAGGGGCATATATAGGAGCCTTGGGCATTATACGCGGCACTCCTGCTAATCTCAATATTGAGACGGTGGAGGATACCTTTTGTTTTCTTCTGCCCCGTGAGATCTTCCTTGCTCTTATTGAAAAACAGGCGTCGTTTGCCCATTTTTATCTCAAGAGTTTCTCGGAAAAAGTCGTAAATACTGCCTATAAGGAGTTGCGTCATCATAAGGTGGCGCCGCGCAGCAGCGATGACCTCTACCTCTTTTCTATCCGGGTGGGTGATCTTGTAAAAACCCTGCGGAAGGTTGCAGCCGATTTGACCATACAACAGGCAGCCGCTTTTATGTCTGAGTATCAGGTAGGGTGTCTCCTTGTTCATGACGCCACTGATGCGGAAAAAATTGTTGGTATTCTCACAGACCGTGATCTGCGAAGCAAGGTAGTTGCTGCCGGGCTCGATTTTAATCAGCCCGTTGTGACGATCATGAACAGCCCGGTGCTCACCGTACTGTCCCAGTCGCTTTGTTTTGATGTATTATTGAAGATGATGACGACCGGTATTCATCATCTGGCGGTGGAGCATGGCGGACGAATCATCGGAGTCATTACGTCCCATGATATCATGCTGTTGCAGGGACATTCTCCTTACTATCTGTTAAAGGAGATCCGCGTCGAACATCAGATCGTTGGGTTATACCCCTTGGCCCAGAAGATCCCGGAGGTGATTCGCGGACTCATCGGCGAAGGGGCCAAGGCCGGCAACATCACCCAGATGATTGCTATTTTGAATGATCATATTTTAGGCAGGATGCTGACTCTGCTCGAAAAAGAGTTGGGTCCCCCGCCAGTCTCTTATTGTTGGTTGTTGATGGGAAGTGAAGGCCGTCGGGAGCAGACCTTTAAAACCGATCAGGACAATGCCATTGTTTATGCCGATCCTGAGGACGATACCCAGAGGCAGGCCGCGGAGTTCTATTTTAAGTCTTTTGCTGCGAAGGCCATTGATCACCTGGTTAATTGCGGTTACCCCCTCTGTCCGGGGGAGATTATGGCGGTTAATCCGCGTTGGTGTCAGCCGTTATTAGTGTGGAAACAATACTTTGACCGTTGGGTTGCCGCACCGGAACCTCAGGAGTTGCTGAACGCGACTATTTTTTTTGATTTTCGCTGCGGTTTTGGTAAAGAAGATTTGGCAGACAATCTGCGTGAACATCTGAACAAGAGTATGAAAGGGCAGGATTTATTCCTGTTTCATCTGGCTCGTCAATGCACGGAGACGCGTGTTCCGCTTTCATTTTTTAAGAATTTTATTGTTGAAAGGGATGGGCAGCATAAAAACCGTCTGGATATCAAGCGGCAGGGGTTGACCCCATTTGTGGATTTTGCCCGGGTGCTGGCCTTGAAATCCGGACTGAAAGAGACGAATACCCTGGCCCGTTTAAAGGTTCTCATGGCGGCAGGAGACATTCAGAGTGATTTGTGGTCGGCGGCGAGCGAGGCCTATGAGTTGCAGATGCAGCAGCGTTTGGTGCATCAACTGAAGCAGATTGAGGCAGGGATTCTTCCCGACAACTATATTGATCCGGCAGATCTCTCCGACCTGGAACGCAGAATGCTCAAGGATTCCTTTGCTGTTATTGAGCGATTGTACAGCGTGTTGAACAGGCTGTATCCAGGGGCATAATGTTCAATCTGCTGAAGCCGGGAACCTGGTTCGCTTCGCCTGATCCCCTTATTCTTCAGAACAGGGCGTTCTTCAGTGACTTTGATCAGTCCAGGCCCTTGTCCGAGTATACTTTTGTGGTTTGTGATACCGAGTTGACCGGTTTTGACCGGAACCACGATGAGATCATCTCCATTGGCGCGGTGCTGATCCGGGATTTGCAAATTGATCTTGGTTCTCTCTTTAATCAGTACATCAAACCTCGAAATCTGAAGCATACTGAAGCGACCTTGATTCACCGCATCACCCCGGAGCAATTGGCAGATGCGCCTTCCCTGGAGGAAGTCCTGCCGGCATTTGTCGAGTTCGTCGGCAACGGGCTCATGGTTGGCCATTTTGTGGAACTGGATTTGGGATTTTTGAACAAGGCTGCCCGTAAGTTACTCGGCGGAACCCTTGCTAATCCGGCGATTGATACGATTCGTATGGCTCGGCGGTATCGACAGATGTTGCTGGGGCCTTTTTGCCAAGAGGATGAACATTCCGTGAGTTATGTTCTGGAAGATCTGGCCAAGGAGTATCAGCTCCCCGCTTTTAAGTCCCACGATGCCCTTGAGGACGCAATCCAGACGGCCTATCTTTTTTTGTATTTTCTCAAGAAATTCAAAAAAGGAGGGCTGTTGACCTTGAAGGATATTTATCAGGCTGGCAGGGTTGGAAGCTTACGTTATTAGGTGACTGGTGTTTTTTACGCAGGGGCTTTTGATAACTTTCTTGACGCCATGAAAAATACGACTATGTTGTCGTCTATTTTTTGACACGTATCTGTTTTTTCTGCTCTGCAGGAAAAATTAATTATTTAACAAATTGAGGGAGAAAATAATGGGACAAAACTATTTTAACAGCCTGCCTTTACGTCTGCAACTTCAGGAATTGGGACAGTGTCGTTTGATGGATTCATCTGAATTCAATGGAGTAGAGGCGCTGCGAGGGAAAAAGATCGTGATTGTTGGCTGTGGCGCCCAAGGGCTGCATCAGGGGCTAAATCTCCGCGACAGTGGCCTTGATGTCTCGTATGCCCTGCGAGAGGCGGCTATCAGCGAGAAGCGGCAGTCCTTCAAGAATGCCAGCACCAACGGATTTGCCGTGGGAACCTTTGAAAAACTCATTCCCAAGGCGGATCTGGTTATCAACCTGACGCCGGACAAGCAGCATACCAAGGTGGTTACTGCCATTATGCCGCTGATGAAGAAGAATGCCTGCCTCTCCTACTCCCATGGCTTTAATATCGTGGAGGAGGGGATGCAGATTCGCCCTGATCTCACGGTTATTATGGTGGCTCCCAAGTCTCCTGGTACCGAGGTGCGGGAGGAGTATAAGCGTGGATTCGGGGTGCCGACTCTTATTGCTGTGCATCGTGAAAATGATCCGCAGGAGAAGGGATGGGACTTGGCCAAGGCCTATGCCTGCGGCACCGGAGCCGATCGTGCCGGTGTTCTTCAGTCATCATTTGTGGCCGAGGTTAAATCGGATCTTATGGGGGAACAGACGATCCTGTGCGGGATGCTTCAGGCTGGTTCTCTGCTCTGTTTTGATAAGATGATTGAAAAGGGGATTGAAGCGGGATACGCCTCCAGGCTTATCCAGAACGGTTGGGAGACCATCACTGAGGCCTTAAAGCATGGCGGCATCACTAATATGATGGATCGGCTTAGCAACCCAGCCAAGGTGGTCGCTTTTATGTTATCCGAGGAGTTGAAGGACATCCTGCAACCCCTTTTTGAGAAACATATGGATGATATTATGTCTGGTTCTTTCTCCAAGACAATGATGAAAGATTGGGCCAAGGATGACGTTAAACTCCTGAAATGGCGTTCAGAAACGGCGAAGACTGCCTTCGAGAAGGCCGTTTCCACCACTGCTGTCATCCCGGAACAGGAATACTTTGATCATGGAATTCTGATGATCGCCATGGTCAAGGCTGGAGTAGAACTGGCCTATGACACCATGGTTTCTGCCGGTATTAAAGAAGAATCCGCCTATTATGAGTCCCTGCACGAGGTGCCGCTTATCGCCAACACCATTGCCCGCAAGAAACTCTATGAGATGAATGTGGTCATCTCTGATACCGCAGAGTATGGCTGTTATTTATTTGCGCATGCGGCTGTGCCCATGCTTGCTGGTTTCATGAAGAAGATCAATACCGATGTGATCGGCAAGGGGCTTTCACTTAAAGATAATGGCGTTGATAACGTTAAGCTCATTGCGGTGAACGAGGCGATTCGTTACACCGGGGTTGAGATGATTGGGGAAGAGCTTCGCTCACACATGGGAGCGATGAAGGCGATTTTGTAAGTATGGAGAGGACGTAATCATTTGCCGTATGAGGTAGCGTGACGATTATTGATTTTACCTGACCCCCCTCTCCCTCTATGCTCAATGTGGGGCCTGCCAACAATCTGCGCTTTCCCGTTATTGTTGTGTCTGGCCGGTCTGCCCCCGTCAGGCAGATGGTATTTATTTTTTGGTTTTGTAAAGCAGGCCTTTGATTCCTGAGGAGGGGACAGGGAAGAATGCGTTTAGTCCAGGGTGATTTCTCGCTTATGGTAGGCGAGGAGCTCATTTTCGATTTTTCATTTTAACAGTGGAGGATTTAATGCAAAAAAACGTTCGAGATCTGCTTGAATCAAAAGAGTTTAAGGGGCTTGTGACTAAACGGGCTTCCGTGTCCATTGTGTTGCTAGTGTTTCTTTTTGTCAGCTATTATGGATTTATTATGCTGATTGGTTTTAATAAATCATTTCTTGCTCAAAAATTGAGTGAAACTGGGGTGACAACCCTAGGGATTCCCCTTGCGGTGGCAGTTATTCTTGTGGCCTGGCTCCTCACCGTGATCTATGTCGTGTGGGCTAATATGGTTTACGATCCTGAAGTCCGTCGTTTGCGGGCCTTGTTACTTGGGAAATAATCCATCATTTCTATTTGACTCAAAGTCGATACGTTTAAAGGAGAAAAAATATGCCACCAGTTACGGAACAAGCGGCGGGCGCCATCCAGACATCACTGGGACATCCAACGTTACCCTCCATTGCTTTTTTCCTGGTCATTGTCGCCATTACCTTGGTAATCACTTACTGGGCAGCGAAACGGACTAAAACTACCAAGGAATTTTACGCAGCCGGTCGCAGCGTCAGCGCCTTCCAAAACGGTCTGGCCCTTGCCGGGGATTATATGTCGGCGGCCTCCTTTCTTGGGATTGCCGGAATGGTTGCCCTGAAAGGATATGATGGAATGATTTACGCGGTTGGCTGGCTCGTTGGCTGGCCGGCCTTGATGTTTCTTGTTGCTGAGCCCTTGAGAAATCTTGGTAAATTTACCTTTGCCGACGTGGTTGCCTTTCGCCTGAAACAGACGCCTGTTCGTATTGCCGCAGCCATTGGCGGCATTTTGACCGTTCTTTTTTATACCATTGCTCAAATGGTTGGTTCCGGCAGCCTGATCAAGTTGATGTTCGGGTTGCCCTACGAGGTGGCAGAGGTCCTCGTCGGGGTAATTATGCTAGCCTACGTGCTTTTTGGTGGGATGCTGGCCACGACCTGGGTGCAGATTATCAAGGCGGTCCTTTTGCTTTGTGGTGTGTCGGTGATGATGATCATCGTGCTGGCCAAGTTTAACTTCAGTCCCGGTGAGCTCTATTCTGCGGTGGTCACCCAGTATGGCCAAGGCGCGCTGGAGCCTGGCGGCTTGATCACCAGTCCCATCGATGCCATTTCCCTTGGGCTTGCCTTGATGTTCGGCCTTCTGGGCTTACCCCATATTCTGCAGCGTTTCTTTACCGTTCCTGACGCCAAGGCCGCCCGAACCTCGGTGCTTTACGCAACAGGCTTTATTGGATATTTCTACATTATTATTCCCATAGTCGGTTTTGGTGCAGCGGCCCTCGTCGGACGTCAGGTTATCACCAGCATTGACAAGGGGGGTAATATGGCGGCGCCACTGCTGGCTGAGTTTTTAGGCGGGACGCCCTTCCTTGGTTTCATTGCAGCGGTTGCTTTTGCCACCATCCTTGCAGTGGTTGCCGGCCTGACCTTGGCCGCAGCCTCTTCTTTTTCCCATGATATATATGTCCATGTCATTAAAGGCGGAACCTGTACCGAGCAGGAAGAGGTAAGGGCCAGCAAGATTGCGACACTCCTCTTTGGTATCGTCGCGGTTTGTCTTGGTATCCTCTTTAAGGGACAGAATGTTGCGTTTATGGTGGGTCTGGCATTTGCCATTGCATGTAGTGCGAACTTCCCTGCTTTGATCCTGTCTATTTTCTGGAAGCGGTTTACGACGGCTGGGGCGGTGTGTTCCATTCTTACCGGGGCTTTCCTGGCTGTCGGTTTGATCATCATTAGTCCCACGGTGTGGGTTGATGTTTTCAAGAATCCAAAAGGCTCCGAGTTGTTTGCACTGAAGAATCCTGCCATTGTGTCCATGACGGCATCTTTTGTGGTGGGATGGATTGTTTCACTGGTAACGAAGGATGAGGTCGCCCAACAGAAATTTGAAGATGAAAAGATTCGAACCTACCTTGGAGTCGGGGCTGAATAAAAGCGTGCGTTAATCACTGCTGTTTGTACAACAAAAGCGCGTCCGTATTTCCGGACGCGCTTTTGTCATTCTTCAAAGGCCGCCCGTATCTGAAATTGTGCCATGCTGAAGGTGTGGATTGGATTTGGTTTTCACTAGCTGCTCTCATTGGTGTCTTGCTACCATCGGCTCAATTTTAAGATTATTCTTAGGGCGGGTAAAGAAAAAGTCTCAGCTGATTTATTTTTGCTCAGTCGAATTTTATTTCTGAGGCTCTCTTCGAAAGAGTGAGCATTGGATGAGTCAGAGTGAAAAAATGTTGGTCTCCAGATGAGAAAAAAGTGTGGCAGGAGTGGAGTAAAGTTTATAATATTTTTTGTTTATTTGAAGCTGTATTTTTGAAAAGTGGAGCTGAGCTTTTCTCTCGTCGGCTTATTTTTTTATTGCGGTGAAAGGATATGGGCTTGAGCTTGTTACAACCTGAACAGTGCTGTCTGCATGTCATCGATCCTCAGCAAAGTCTTATGGCTCATATTTATGAGGCGGATCGGGTGGTTGCCAACATTTCTCTTTTAATGCAATGCGCCAGGGTCTTGAAGATGCCTATTCTCGCCAATACCCAGTATAAAAAAGGATTGGGACCCTATGTCCCTGAGCTGGAAGAGATGATGGCAGGAGTCCCGTGTCCTGATAAGACTGAATTTAACGCCCTGGCGAATCTGGAGACCAGGACGTTAATAAATCGATTGCCGGAAACTGTCACCACGCTCATCCTCGTAGGCGTTGAGACCCATATCTGTATCTATCAGACGGCCATCGGCGCCTTGGAGCAGGGGCTGATCCCCTGGGTGGTAGCGGATGGGGTTTCTTCGCGAACTAAAATTAATTATGATTTGGGACTTTCTCGTCTTGCTGCGCTGGGAGCCATAGTTGGTTCGGCCGAGATGATTATTTATGAGTTGCTGGGCCGGGCCGGTACCCCGGAGTTCAAGGCTATGCTGCCCTATATTGTATAAGGTAGTTTCTTTTATATCTTAATTCATTGTGTTTTTATTATGAACGGAAATACCATTCGTCAGAAATTTCTGGACTATTTTGCCAAACATGACCACACCGTGGTGGAGAGCTCGTCTCTCATCCCCAAGGATGACCCCACCCTGCTTTTTACCAATGCCGGTATGGTTCAGTTTAAAACGGTTTTTATGGGCGAAGATCGACGGGAGTATGTGCGGGCCACCACGTCTCAGCGGTGTGTTCGAGCTGGCGGTAAGCATAATGATCTGGAAAATGTTGGGTATACGGCGCGCCACCATACCTTTTTTGAGATGCTGGGGAATTTTTCCTTTGGCGATTATTTTAAGGAAGACGCCATTCGTTTTGCCTGGGAGTTTCTTATTAGCAAGCTTGGCGTGCCCGCAGAGCATCTCTGGGTCTCGGTCTATGAGGAGGATGACGAGGCCTATGCCCTGTGGGAAAAGGTTGACGGGTTGCTCCCTGGTCGTATTGTGCGTATGGGTGAGAAGGATAATTTCTGGGCCATGGGCGATACCGGCCCCTGTGGTCCCTGTTCTGAAATTCATATTGACCAAGGGGTCGAGGCGGGATGCGGGCGTCCTGACTGCGCTTTGGGTTGCGACTGTGACCGCTTCCTTGAGCTGTGGAATCTGGTCTTCATGCAGTTTAATCGAGCAGCGGACGGAACCATGACCCGTCTTCCCAAACCCAGTATCGATACCGGGATGGGGCTTGAAAGGGTGGCAGCGGTTCTACAGGGCAAAGTTAATAATTATGACTCAGATCTGTTCCAGCCGATTGTTCACCAGCTCGAAGTACTCTCCGGGCGCCGCTATGGTCAGGACATGGCCGACACTACCGCCATGCGGGTCATTGCCGATCATGCCCGTGCCACCACCTTTCTAGTGTCTGATGGTGTCCTGCCCTCCAATGAAGGCCGAGGGTATGTTTTGCGTCGGATCATGCGCCGAGCCGTCCGTTTTGGTCGTAACCTTGGCCTTGTCAAGCCATTTATGGATGAGGTAACAACAAGCGTGATTGTTGCCATGGCCCATGCCTACCCCCATCTTCTGGACGCGGCAGAGTTGCTGAAAAAGGTGGTTGTGAGTGAAGAAGAGCGCTTTCGAGAGACGCTGGAAAACGGCCTTGCCCTTCTGGATGAAGAGATTGATCGCATTTGTCAGGACAGCGATCCAGTGATAGCCGGAGATTTTATCTTTAAATTGTATGATACCTATGGTTTTCCCATGGATATTGTGCGTGATATCTCCCTTGAAAAAAAGATCGGTTTTGATGAGGCTGGATTTCATATGGCCATGGAGCAACAGCGTGCTCTGTCTCGAGCCTCCTGGAAAGGAGATGCTATCAAGCTTCGTGAGCAGGGGGTGAAGGATCTTGCTGAGTGCGGTGCTCGCGCGGAGTTTGTCGGGTATGAGCGGCTTGCAGTGAAGACTCGGGTCAATGCCTTGCTCAGTCCTACTGGTATTGAGGTTCCCGAAATACCCTGCGGCTCAGAAGGGCGACTGTTTGTTCTGAAAACACCTTTTTATGCGGAATCCGGGGGGCAGGCAGGAGATGTGGGAATGGTCCACTGGGGAGACGGGTATGCCCGGGTATTAGGGACATGTACAGGAGCAGAAGGGATTATTCTTCACCATTTGCGAGTGGAAGAAGGGAGCTTACGTCTCGGTCAGGAAATTGAAATGTCGGTATCCGGAGAGCAACGGGGCGATACCGCAGCAAATCATACGGCAACCCACCTGCTGCAGGCAGCGATGCGTGAGATTCTGGGCGAACATGTTAAGCAGGCTGGCTCCCTTGTGACCGCAGAGAGATTACGCTTTGATTTCACACATTTTAGCCCACTCAGTCAAGAGGAAATCAATGAGGTTGAGCGCCGGGTGAACGAGAGGATTCGTGCCAACATGACAGTTAATACCCAGCTTCTTGCGCGAGATGCAGCCATCGAAATGGGCGCCACCGCACTTTTTGGTGAGCGGTATGGTGATCAGGTGCGGGTAGTTTCGGCGGGTGATTTTAGCAAAGAGCTTTGTGGCGGAACACATGTTTCGGCCACTGGATCAATCGGCTTGTTCAAGATTGTCTCGGAAAGCGGGATTGCAGCAGGGGTCAGACGTATTGAGGCCGTAACCGGGAGGGCCGCCATTGCACATATACAGGCGATGGCCGAGCGCGAACAGGAGCTTTGTCATACCTTGAATGTCAAGCCGGAAGGGATTTCTGATAAATTCAAATCTATGGTCAGCACCCAGAAACAACTGGAAAAACAAGTGGCTGAGCTTGCAACCAAACTTGCCGTCACTGATCTCGACCATTTAATGCAAACGGCTGTGGAAGTGCAAGGAATCAAAGTTATAGCGGCAAGGGTTGAGCTCGACACCCCCCAGACCCTCCGTGAGTTAGGAGATCGAGTGCGTGATTGTATGGGCTCAGGAGTGGCGGTGCTGGGAGGGGTGATTGCAGACAAGGTGGTATTGCTGGCAATAGTCTCCAAAGATCTTACAGAGAAAATTTCTGCTGGGAACTTGGTTGGTAGGGTTGCGGTTATGGTTGGTGGAAAGGGTGGGGGAAGGTCAGACATGGCTCAGGCCGGTGGGCCTATGACCGATAAATTGAATGGAGCTATAGCTGCTGTGCATATTTTTGTGCAGAATATGCTGACCGAATAAAAAGCTTTTGCATATAAATTTTGTGAAGATAGGTGACAATAACAGCATAAATCAGCTGTTATTGTTCAAGAATCTCCCCTAAATGTTCACCACAAAAAAAGTTGACACGCATCATTATATGATGTAGAACCCTCTTTCATATTGTGAATCGTCATTCATTTTGAATGAAATTTCTGTATATCTTAGTGTTGAACAGGAGCGTATAAAAATGATTACAATGGACATCACCCTAGTAATTCAGATAGTAAACATGTTTGTTTTGATGTTTCTGCTGAATGCAATTATTTACAAGCCCGTGCGTAAGATATTGCGAGACCGTGCTACGAAGTTTCAGGAGATGCAGGATGATGTTGCGAAGCTTCAGGATAACGCACGCCGCCGGCAGGAAGAAGTAGATAAGAAAATGATGTTAGCTTCTGGAAAGGCAAAGGAAGCATTGGATTCAGCCAGGGCAGGTGCACAGGCTGCCGGGGATGAAAAATTGTCAGCTATTAAAGCTGAGGCCGATGCGGAAAAAAATAAGCAGTTGGCAGAAGTAAAAGTGCAGATTGTAACTGCTGGGAAAGATCTGCAGGCTAATCTGGAAGGATTTGCCACTGCCATGGCTAGTAAAATTCTGGGAAGGAGCTTCTAAGATGGAAAGGTTGCAACGAATGGCCAAAAATTGCGTGCTGGTTGGCGCAGTGTTGTGGTTCTCTTTGGCTTTGGGTTCTGTTGTTTGGGCTTCTGATGCAGGTTCTGCCGCAAAAGATAGTGGGCATGCTGTAGCCGCAGCTGGGCATGCAACGGATGCCGGCCATGCTGTGCAAAATAGTTTGTCACCAGCTAAATTGAAGGATTTGGGTCTCAGGGTTATGAACTTTGTCGCCTTGATGATTATACTTATTAAATTTGGTGCCAAGCCCATTGGATCTGCACTTTCAGGTCGTCGTAAGCAGGTGAAAGATGATCTGGAATCTTTGGAGGCTAAAAAAGCAGCCGCTGAGCGCTCATATAAAGAATTTTCTACAAAGCTGGCTTCAGTTGAAAAGGATGTCGATCAAATAGTCGAAAAGGCGATTGCCCAGGCTGAAATTGAAAAGGCCAAGATTATTGATCGTGCCGAAAAAATGGCAGAAGATATAAAACGTCAGGCGCAAATGGCGGTTGCCAATGAGGTCACTGCTGCGCGGCGGATGTTGAAGAATGAGATTGCGGATCAAGCGGCAGTCATGGCTGAGGCGTTAATCATTAAGAATCTGACCAGTGATGATCAGGTCAAGATTGTGGAAGATTACTTAGACAAGGTAGGGGCCATCCAGTGAAACAGACAATCTTAGCACGAAGATATGCCAAGGCACTTTTTGCCGTTGGCAAAGAAGAAGGAAAGTATGAGGAGTATAATGAAACACTGCAAGGGGTTGCGGGCTTATACGCTTCCCACCCGCAGGTGGTTGATGCCTTGACTAATCCTCTCTATCCCATGGACATTCGTCAGAAGGTAATGGCTGGGATGATTGTCTCCATGGGTGTCGAAAAGATTATGGCCAATTTTCTCAATCTTTTGGTTGAAAAGAAACGGGCTGTGATACTTCCTGAGGTCGCGGAAGAATTTCAGGCCATGGTTGATAATGAAAAGAATGTCAGCCACGGCTCTGTCGTGTCTGCCATAGCATTGAGTGAAGTATTGCAAGACAAGGTTCGGGCAGCATTAGAAAAGCTTACCGGTAAGAAAGTGGCACTGACCACCAGTGTCGATCCTTCAATCATCGGTGGTATTATCGCCAAGGTTGGAGATTTGGAGCTCGATGGCAGTATCAGGACACAACTTGCTGGTTTAAAAGATTCCATTAAGGGGAGAGATTAGA
>JFJP01018820.1_pt1 | contig 12040 bp, 7 predicted proteins | sample 431651 | NCBI WGS metagenome assembly JFJP01 (sample SAMN02602958, study PRJNA72255) | Microbial mat metagenome, whole genome shotgun sequencing project. | biome: fresh water; feature: sink hole; material: water; isolation source: purple microbial (photo- and chemosynthetic) mats found in... | reverse complement strand
TGGATCCGGCAGGCGCAGGGCCTCCATGGCCATCTCGACATGATGCTCCAGTTCCCAGAGCCCTTCGGCATCGATCTCGGTCTGGAGGCGGTCGAACTCATCGTTCAACGCGGCGGCGGCCGCCTCGGACATCTCATCCCCGAGCTGCCCGCAGATCTCGTCATAGCGCGCCAGCTTGGCCTGCTGGACCGCCACGCCTTCATTGACGATGGCCTGGACGTTCTTCTGGGGATCGAGCTGCGGTTCCTGCTCAAGGTAGCCGATCCGGGCCCGCTTGGCCACAATCCGCTCGCCCATGAAATCATTATCCACACCAGCCATGACCCGCAGCAGGCTGGATTTGCCAGAGCCGTTGCCGCCGATCACACCAATCCGGGCACCAAAGAAAAACGCCAGCGTTATATCATCAAGAATAACATTGCCACCATGCTGCTTGCTGACACGCTCGAGTTGAAAGACATATTCACCAGCCATGAGCCCCCCTTGAGAAATTGCCGACGGATTAACGCATCCAGAAAGGATCGCCTAGACACCCTTCGAACGCAGGAAATTGAAGCTCGACTTGAGGCAGTCGAACGGATCCCGGAAGCACTGGTCCTGTTCAACGGCATACCACTTCACACCGGCGGCACGACATGCTGCGATAATCCGATCCCATTCGAGATTGCCTTCGCCGATGGGTGCCATGCGCGTCTCGTTCTTCCCCTCGACCACTTCCTTGTCCTTGATATGAATCACCGGCACACGTCCCGGCACGCGCTTCAGGATATTGGCGCAGTTCAGCCCTGCATGCTCAATCCAGTACAGATCCAGCTCAAGCATCAGATCCGCGGGGGCCTCGTCGATCAGGATATCCTCCAGCGTCAAGGACTGCCCAGCCGGCTTGAAGAATTCCGAACTATGGTTATGGTGCCCGAAGCGGATCCCCGCCGACTTCAGTTTCTCAATTACCGGAATCGCATCCTTCACAAAATGGCGGTATCCGGCAAGAGAATTCTCGTAAGTCCTGGGAATTCCGCCAATGGCCGCGAAATCGCAGCCAACCTGGTGGTGGAACTCGATCTCCTTCTCGGTGGCATCCCGCAGTTGCTCCCAGGATCGGTGCGTGGCGATACACTTGAGCCCGTGATCAGCCAACATGCGGCCGGCCTGGGCGGCACTCACTTCCGGGGAATCCCCATTCATCGCGCCGATGGCGGAAAGCTGGACGGCGGGATACCCGATCTCCGCGATCTTCTTCAAACTGGTAGCCAAATCGGCTGCGGTCTTGGTGAACTCACGAACAGTGAACATTTGCGCGGCAATCTGGGTTGACATCGAGAACCTCCCTAAGTGGAATAATCTAAAAAACACATGACACTCCCGATTCTGTATGATGAGCGCAAACCTGTCTAGTCCAGAATTCAGTTTTCAGCAATATTTTGCCTATTTTGCCTGGTGATTAAAAAGTGTGGTCGATTTAATTTGGCATTTTCAACAAATTCAATAGAATGCTTGAATTTGAACTTTATTCGCGATAAGGGAACTGAATATGGCGGCGATTGACATGGGACGGATACTGGGTGGGGATGCGGAGCGGCTACGGGCGGCGGCTGCCGATTTTGTGGCACAACCCATCGATGAGGAACGGATGGAACCGGTAAAGACGGGAGAGACGGATCGGCAGACGACCCTGCGTAAACCAATCGCCGTGTCCGGTCCCGGCACGTTTTTCGGCAAAGCCAACCGGACGCTGGAATTCTGCCCCTCGGGGCAAATGGGCTGGCGGTTCGACCGGACGGATCTGCCCCGGTCGATGGGTATCCTGGTCACCGTGGAAAATGTATGGACAACGGTTCGTAACATCGTGCTTTGCAGCGGTTCGCCGCATAACTACATGCGCATGGTCGAGCATATCGTGGCGCTCAAGTTCCTGGGACTGGACAATGTGCTGATCCGCATGGACTCGGGCGATCCACCCCTGTTCAACGTCGGCAGCATGGATCTCGTGGAGGGCATCGACGCGGCGGGCATCGTCCCGCAGCAGGACAAGGCCCCGGTGGTGACGGTCAAGGAAACCGTCTCCCTGGTGGCCCCGCATGGCGGGTTCCTGGTGTTTCATCCGGCCAAAAAGGGGAACCGCAGACTGACCGTGGATTGCGGCGTCAACTTCAAGACCGCGATCGGCAGGCAGCGCATCCGGTTCGACGTCAACCCCACCACGGTTCGCTACGGGGCCGCTGCGCGGACCAACACCACGCTGGGCATGATGTTGTACTGCAAGACCCTCGGCAAGCTGTTTGCCGACACGCGCCACCTGGGCTACACAACCAGGAACATCCTGATCGCCGGTCCCTGGCACTATTTCAACAAACCCCAGTTCATGCATAACGGAAAGTCACTGGAGGCCGTGTGGCACCGTGCCGTGCTGGATCTGCTGGCGGCGGTGGCACTGATCGACCGGGGGCGTTTTGCCGGGCATATCGATTCGTACATGGCGGGGCATGCCCTGGATGTCGACATGGTCCGGTTGCTGTATCAACATGATTTACTCGAGGACGTCCAATGACAAATATACATCCGACAGCCGTGGTGGAGGCGGGGGCCCGCCTGGGGAGCGGGGTCACGGTGGGTCCATTCTGTTATATCCAGAAGGAGACCGAGATCGGGGACGACTGCGAGCTGCAGTCGCACGTCACGGTCCTCTCGCATACCACGCTGGGGCGGCGCTGTCAGGTGCATGCCGGGGCCGTGCTGGGAGGGGCCCCGCAGGATCACGGCTTCAAGGGCGATGTGTCCTATGTCCGCATCGGGGAGGATTGTGTCCTGCGCGAAAGCGTAACGGTCAACCGGGGGACCAAGTCGGGGACGGCAACGGTCATCGGCGACCGGTGCATGCTCATGGCCAACGCGCACTGCGCACATAACGTAGAACTGGGGGCGGATGTCACGATGGCCAACTGTACGGCCCTCGCGGGGTATGTCACGGTGGGTGATCGCGCGTTTATCAGTGGCACGATCAGCGTTCACCAATTTGTCCGGATCGGCCGCCTGGCAATGGTCGGGCTCACCGCCGTGCTCACCAAGGATCTGCCCCCGTTCTGCCTGATCGGGCCGGGTGAAGTCAGCCAGGTCGGCGGCATGAACATCATCGGCATGCGGCGGGCAGGCTTGTCGGCCGGCGACCGTGCCGCCGTCAAGGCCGCCTTCAAGACGCTTTACCGATCCGGGCTGAACGTGCAGCAGGCACTCGCGCGTCTCGATGAACAGGCCACCGTGCCGGTCATCAAGGAAATGGCGGATTTTATCCGAGGCTCCAAACGCGGGATCTGCGGCTGTGCGCTGGCGCGCCTCAAATCGGGCGAGGATGGGGATATTGACGAGTAGGAAAATGCTGACCAATGAAGTTCCCCTCGATAAGGGGCAGGAGGTTTTTATGCATGGGTTGAGGATCGTGGGTTTGCTGGCCTTGGTGGGTGCGATGGGCACCGGTTGCGAGACCATCTCGGCACAGGGGCAGTCGCGCCGCGTGACGGAAACACGCGCGACGTATGAAGTGGAGGCGCTGCGCGCGGAGCTGCAGCGCATCGAGCAGCGCGTCGCGGGTATGGAGGCGGAACGGGAGATGCTGCATGGGCATATCAAGGGGCTGCGGGACACGCTCGTGGAGTCCGATAACCGCCGGGCGGCGGAACTGGTATCCATCCACCAGCAGTTGAAGGCCCAGTCAGCGGAACAGGACCGTATTCGCCGAGAGCTTGCGGATGAACTCGGCGGCCGCATTGAAAAGATTCTCAAGGCCTCGCAGCCGCCCCCCCCCTCCCGCAAGCAGCAGGCAGGCTATGTGCATGTGGTCAAGACCGGACAAACCCTCTCGGAAATCGCCCGCGCCTATAATTCCAAGAGCGAGACGATCATCAAGGCCAACAACCTGAAGAACCCGAACGATATCCGCGTCGGGCAGGAGCTTTTCATTCCTGAATGATCGCCGCTGGCAGCATCCAGCGGATGCCTTGTTCCTGCCCCTTGGGAACCATCGTAACCAATCGGAAGCCAGAAGCAGCAGGTGTCACCGGGGCCGGAGCAGCGACCTCGGCAACCGACTCGGGAGCCTCAGGAACCGGCGCGTCGGCGGGTTCGACGGTGACCCTCGTGTTGGTCTCGGAGACGGCAGGCGCCCCAGTTGACGGCACCGGATCCTCACCACCGCTGCGGCGGCGTTGACCGATGTAGAGGCGGCTCTCCCGTGTCGCGACCGCAGGGTCACCCACGGCCACGGGGGGGGGCAACGCCACGACCGAGGCGACCTGGGCTTCCGCCTGTTTCTGCGCCTGGGCCTCGATCATGGCTTTGAGACTGGCATTTTCAGTTTCCAGCCCGGTCAACCGCTCCATCAAGGCCGCCACACTGGATTCGTGCGAGGTCAAGGTCGTCCCGAGCGTCGCCTGTGTATCGAGCAAGGTCCGGTACTGCTCGACAATCCGTGCGCTCTCGTCGCTGAACCGCGCCGCCAGGGCGGCCAGTTCGGTTTCATGCTGCTTTTCAACAGACGTCACCCGGGAGGCCAGCTCACCGGTTTGCGTCTGAATCGTTCCAAACGCGGCACCCTGGACCCGAGACTGGCGGTAGATGAAGGCCGTACCGATCCCGGCGAAGGCAAGGATCACCGCCAGGGAGAATACCGTGACGCCCATCAGCCGACGCCGGGCCTGGCGACGCTCCGCCTCAAGAAAGGACTGGAAGGCCTCCAGGACAGGCAGCGAGCCGGGAGCCCGCTGAATGCCTGAAACCTGTTTGCGCTCAATCTGCTTGAGATTGTCATCGAGGCGGACGAGTTGTTCCTTTACCGATTTCGGTGGCAGTTCGTTCATATCACTTTCCCAGACGCATCCACGGTTTCACCTTGAAGGCGGTTTTCGGCGGCGGGGCAGGACTCACCTTGCGCCCTTCCGGACGGTTGACGATGGGTGCTTCCGCCTGGATCTGGACGATTTCCTCCTGCACCTGCTGCTCGATCTGCTCCAGGGGATCGTCGTGCGCAGTAGACTCATCCTCCTCATTCCCCAAGAGCGTAACGTAATCGGATGTGGCCGGTGCCTCGTAGTAACGCTCCACAACGGGTTCAACCGGTATCAGCTCGACATCGGGGATATCTGCGGGGAACGATTCCTCGAGGGGTTCATAGGCATCGACCAGAGTGGCATCGCCCTGCTTCTTGAATTGCAGGATCTCACGCTGGAACTGCTCCAGCCGGGTGGAGGCCGAGCGCCAGTCCTTCTGGAGCTGCTCGATACGATTCGTCAGCACCATCTCCTTCTGCTTCCAACGCCCCGACTCATCCGCATGCAGCTTGGCCTGCTGGGCAATCAGTTGATCCTTCTTGCGGATAACGCCCTGGGCATCCTGGATCGTCTTGCGCTGCTGCATCAATTCCGCCTCGCGCTTGCGGCGTAGATCCCGTTCCTCGTCATAGAACTTCTTCTGCTGATCCAGCCGGGTCTGGATGGTGGCCGTCTCCTGCGTCTGTTCCTCGACGCGCTGCTCCAGCTCTTCTGTCGCCAGTCGCATACGTTCCAGCTTCTCGGCGGCCAGAAGCTTCTGCTGCTCCTTTTCGCGCAAGGTCTGATCAATCCGTCCCTCATGCGCACGGATCTGATTCTTCAACTGTTCGATGCTGCCTTTCAACTCCTGCTCGGTAGCGGCCGCCCTGGCCAGGCGCTCATCGAAGGCCGCCTGGCGCCGGGTGAGCTCCTGCCGGGCACCTTCGAGATCCCCCCGGGCGATGCGCTTCTCATCCTCCAGCTTCTGGATGATGTGCCGTAGATCCTCCATCGCGGTACGGGACTGCTCCTCCATCGCCTCCCGGGCCTGGACTTGCAGCTTCAGTTCCTCGTCCAAAGCCAGCGCATGCTCCTCGGCCTCCCGAGCCGCTGTCTCCTGCTGCCGGAGCTGTTCCTCGACCAGCTCACAGCGGGCGGCCAGATCATCGTTGCGCTTGGCTTCCTCGCGGTTCTTCTCAAGATGTCCAGTGATCTGCTGCCGGTGCTCCTCCAGCGTCGCCTTGAGATCGATGATCTCGTTCTCGCGGTGTTCACGCTGCTCCGTCTCGCGACGGAGGCCGTCGACCTGCTCGGCGAGTTTAGTCGTGAGCTCTCGAATGGCTTGCTCATCGGCCTTGCCCTGCTGCTGCAGGGTGGCGATCTGCTCGCGCAAGGAGGCCGACTGGGTTTGCAGCGCCTCGATCTGGTGCTGCAGGTTGGTTTCGCGCTGCTGGGCATCCTGCCTGGCATTCTCGAAGGCGGCCTGCTGGCTCTGCTGGATCTGCTTGCTGCGGAAGAGGTCATCCTCCAGTTTATCGGCCTTCAGCCGGGCACTGGACAGTTGATTCTCCAGCGACCGCTGTTCATCACTCAACCGCGCTTCAAGCACACCATTCTGCTGCTGCTCCTCTCCGAGTTTAAGCTGCAAGTCGCGGTTTGCCTGCTCCAGAAGCTGATTCGCAGACCGAATCTCATCGATCTGGCCGGACAACTCATTGACCGCATTCTGGAACTCATCCTCGCGTGTCGACGCGGCCCGCTTGAACTCGGCCATGGCCGTCTTTTCCTTCAACAAGGCATCCTGCAGTTGCAACGTCTCGCTGCGGAATTTCTCACGCGCCTCCTGACTTCGCAGCAACTCCTCGCGCAATCCCTTCTCCACATCCTCGGCATGCTGCCGCTGCTGGGCAAGCTGATCCCGCAACGTGTTGCACTGGGATTCGGCCTTGACGAGCGCATCCCGTGTTTCGCCCAGTTCCCGCTGGCGACTGGCCAGTTCCTTGACGAAACCATGCCTTTCCTCGCTTAGCCGGTGATTATCGGCCGTGACCGACTCGTGCTGCTGATCGTGCAGCCACCTGGCCTGCTCCATCTGGTTCTCCAGATCACCAAGCCGGGCCTGCAGGTCGGTGATCTGCCGAATGAGATCCTGTTCACGCTCCGTGGCTTCCTGGACGGCACCTTCCGCCAAGGCGAGTTCCTCCGTCTTCTGCCGCAGTTCACTGACGGCATTATCGCGCTGGCGAGTAAGATCCTCAAGGTTGAGGCGGGCCTGACGGAGCTGGGCGCTGGCCGTACGGTGCTCCGCCTGCAGTTGTTCAAGTCGCTGGGACAGTTCGCTTTCACTGCGCTCGCTGCGGCTCTTCAGATCATTGAGAAGTTCGGTCTGCTCGCGGTTCTGACGTTCCGCCGTCTCAAGCTGGCTGGAGAATGCGGTATTGGCCTGCTTGAGGTGTTCAATCTGCTGATGCAGTTGCACCTCAGAGGTCGAGACCTTGCGTTCGGTCTCCTGCCGGCGTGCCTGCTCCTCGCGCAGGGCCTGCTCGAGTTCCGCCAGTTTGGTCACGGCCTCGCAACGCGCCTGGTAGCGGGCCCGCTGCTCGTCGAGATTTCCGGACACGTACTTCTGCAGATTGTTCATCCGCTTGCGGAACGTCTGCTCGCGCGTCTTGAAGGCTTCGCTGACCGTCTGCAGGAAGTCCCGCTCGTAGGCCAGCTCCGACTGCACCTTGGTCGATTCCTCGATCAGCAGTTCAGCAATCTGGTCGTCCCGCTCCCGACGGGTACGCGCCTCATTCTCCCAGGTTGCCCTTAGCGACTCGTGCTGACGGCGCTCGTTCTCGAGCTCGTGGCGTGTGCGGGCCAGTTCGACCGAGTTCTCATTGGCGGAACGTTGCAGGGTCTCAAGCTGTTCCTCCAGATCGTGCTGCACCGAGCCTGCCGATTCGCGGGTTTCACGGAGCTGCTCCTGGCTCTCCTGCAACTGGTGCCGAATGTCGCGCAAGGTGTCCTGCGTGCGGCGGTTCTCCTCCTCCAGCTCCTCGATCCGCTGCTGGAGTTCGGTGCTGTGCTGCTCCGCATCCTGCTGCGTCTCCTGGAGCAGCGACTGGGCCTCCTGGAGCTGCCGGCGAGTCTCGGCCAGCACCTCGGCGCTGGAATCAAGGGCGGCCTGCAATCGTTTCGCTTGCTCATCCGCCGCCCTCTGTGCCTCGGCCAGTTGCTTCTCCAGCGAGGCGATCGCCCGAGCCTGCTGCTCGCACTGGACATCCAGGCGCACCCGGTTCTCCACTTCGGCATTCAGGTTCTCGGTAACCGCCTGCAGGGACTCCGCGGCACGGCCAAGCTGCTGCTCGTAATGGCTGCGCAGCGCATCGACCTGCCGAGCGTGATCCCCGCTTTGCACGGCAAGCTGCTGTTCGTAATCGCTGCGCAACGTATCGACCTGCTGTGTGTGATCCCCGCTTTGCGCGGCAAGCTGCTGCTCGTAATCGCTGCGCAGCGTATCAAGCACCTGCGTGTGCTCCGCCTGAAGCGTCTCCACCATGTCGGCGTGCGCGATGCGCTGGGACTCCACCTCCATCCGCAGCAGGGCCTCCTTCTGCTCAAGGTCGGCAATACGGGCGAGACTCCGCGCCAACTCCTGCTCGAAGGTGTCTCGCTGCTGCCGGGCATCGGCCAACTGGCGGCGGAGCGCATCGAACTGGTCGTTCATGCGGGCGATCTGCCGTCCGGTACGCTCCTGCTGATCGTTAAACTCGGCCTGGCGCTTTGCCAGGCGATGTTCCATGCCGGTCACGCGGGCAGTCTGCGCGATCAACGCGTTGCGCGATGCATGCAGGGCCTGCTGTTCCTGCTCAAGACTCAACCGGGTCTCGTTCAAGGCCCGGGCCGTGCTATCTAGCCTTTCCTGCAGCTCCCGCTGGGTGGTGGAGCTATCGACACGCAGCCGCTGCAGCTCGTCACCGGTCTTCTGCAGGGTTTCCTTCAGGCCCTCGATCCGCGTGGCCAGCTCCACCTTGCGTTCCTCGGCCTCGGTCTTGATTCGGTTGGTCTTGTGGCTGGCCTCGGCCAAGGCATCGCGCGTGGTCTGGATCTCGGTGTCCTTGGCCTTGAGGTGCGCCTTGAGATCGTCAATCAGGGCTTGCAGTTCCTGCTCGCGACGAAGGGCTGCCTGCGCCCCCGCCTGCTGCTCCTGCCGGGTGGCCTCGAGCTGCTGCAGGGAGGATTCCAACTGTTGACGGGTAGCCTCCAGTTCAGCCCCGGTCGAGACAGCCAAGGCCTTGATCCCCTCGATCTGCTCCACCAGCACCTGCTCCTTTTCCTGGCTAGCCTGACGGAGGGACTCATGCTCAGCACCGAGTGTGTCCAGCGACATCCTGGCCGTGCGCAATTGATCACTGGCCGCCAGGGCACTTCGTTCCAAATCGAGGATGCGTAACGACAATTCCTCCTGCCGCTGCCTGGCTGCCCTGGCATCGCCATCCGACTGGCGTTGCACATCCTTCAGGCTGTTGCGTGCGGCCTGGAGTTCCTCAATGCGCTGGGCCACCACCGATTGCAATTCCTCGACATCCTGCCGGAGGGTGGTTTCACGCGCTTCGCCTTGGGCCCGCAACATGCCGTTTTCCTGGCGCAAGGCCTCGAGTTGCTGTTCGGCCTCCTGCAGCTCGGTCTCCGTCATTTTCAGTTTGCCGGTCGTGGCCTCGGTGGCGGATTGCAATTCGCCCACCCGCAGGGTCAGCTCGGACTCCATGCGGCGAGCCTCCGCCCGCGTATCGTCATGCTGCAGACGCTCCGAGGCGAGCGATGCCTCCGCTTCCGCCAGTTTGCCGGCAGCCCGCTGCGCGGTCTCATTGAGGGCGTTGATTTCCTCGGTCAGTTCCTTCTCGCGGGAACTGCTTTGCGCCTGTAGTTCGGCATGGGATGCCGCCATGAGCGCAAGCTGCTGCTCGGCCCTGGCGAACTTCGCTGCAGCCGCCTCCTTCTCGGCCAGCAGCAGGGAGATATGCTCGTCGGCAGACGCCTGCCTTGCATCCGCAGCCGCACGGGTTTCCTCATGCCGCTGGCGTCATGCCGCTGGCGTTCGGCTTCCAGCTCAGCGCAGGCATCCGCCAATTCGGATGCCGTTGCCTCGGCCGCCTGGCGGAGGTCCTCGATCTGATCTGCCAGCTCGGCACATTGCCGGGCATGCTCCTGTTCCTGCTGCAGCTTCTCGCCAGCCAGGGCATCGAGCCTGCCCTGCACATCCGACAACTCCCGGGCGGTGGCTTCGGCTGTGGTCTCGAGATCGCCCATACGGACGCTCAATTCGCTTTCCCGCTCGCTCGTCTGGGCCTTGGTTGCATCCAGCCGCTCACGTTCTGCCTCCAGCGCCTGCCGCGTGGCGGCCAGTTCGTCGGCGGTTTGCTGCGCCTGCTGGTTCAACTGCTCAATGCGTTGCTGCAGGTCCGCTTCCCGTGCCGCATTCTGGGACACCAGGGCGGCATTGTGCTCGGTCAACTGCTGCAACTGGGCCTTGGCCGCCTCGAGTTCGGCATCCGCCACCGTGGCACTGCCCGTCAGTTCTCCAACCTTGGTATTCAGGCGAGCCTCGTTCTCCGCGGCGAGCGTGGCCAACGCCTCCCGCTCGGCCTTCTCGCTGGCCAGCTTTTCCTCGGCGGCCTTAAGGCGCAGGGCACTGGCATCGGCGTCGGACTTGAGGTCGCCGATCTGGGCCTTCAGGGCATCCTCGCGCCGGGCGGATGCCTCCTTGAGCGTCGCATTGGTACGGGATTGCTCCTTGAGACTCTCCTCGGTTTCCTTGAGCTTGGCAGCCACACTACTGGACTCGGCCTTGAGGACCTCAATGTGCTTTCGCAATTCCTGCTGCTGATCGTCCCGCGCTTGCGTGACCTCCAGGGCAATCTCGTCCTCGGGCTTGGGGCGTACCCCCATCCAGTCCAGCTTCCCGGTAGGCGTGCTGCTGACCTTCTTGAGGGCGTCCTCGGACTTGGCGAGGTTGGCAGCGATAGCTTGCTTATCGGCCTCGAGATCGGCGATATGCTTGCGCAGCGCCTCCTCCGCAGCGGCACTCTGCTTGCGAATCAGCTCGGCGGCCTCCTGCTCCTCCTTCATCTGCCGACGCAACGCATCAGCCTCCACCTTGAGCGCCGCCAGTTCGGCAGCAGTTTCCGTATTCGCCTCGGCGGGGATGAGCACCGGCGCGACGGGCATGTCAGGTTCGATCGGCACGGGCGCATGGATCACGGCGTTCCGTTCAGCCACCGTGGTCTTCTCGTTGGTGACTTGATTGATCATGCTGGCATTCGCATCCACGGTGCCGTCATCCATGAGCTCGGCAATCGCATGGATATTCAGCGGGCCGTAATACGAGCCATCGGCCAGCTCGACCATCCACACCATCTCAAGCTCAGGTACGCGCTCGGCCGGGATCCACGCCTTCTTGTCCTCCGAGAGCTGATGCCCCGGCGCAATGCGCCCTTGCCGGGCCCAGTCCACCAGGGTCGGCATATCGGAAGGACCGAAAACGGAGCCCTCCTGGATCTTCAGGAACCATTGCCTCGCGGCGCTTAGCGGCTTCACTTTTTTTGCGTCTATCATGCTGTCCTCGTTTCATGGGGGGAACGCATCCTCGTTGCGACCCCACCCTACCGGATTGAAAGCTACATGTAAGCGAGAACTATGCGCAACGGCAGCGTGGAAGTCAAGTTTGCTGCGCAACCGGATTCATCGCTTGAATTCCAGCGCACTTTTGTGGAGGCCTACAACCTATCGCCACGTTCATCGGACTTGATTATTGTCGTTTATTAGGATAGTAATACTTTAATTGATGCCAATTTATAGTATTGAGCTACTAAAAGGAGGATGTTGTGCAGGAGCTTTTTGAACTTAGTGCGCGCATGGTCATTCAAAAGAACAGGACTTTCATGCGGTATCTGCTCAGTGAGAAACCGTTTGATTCTGGATTGACCATTCTCCTGGGGCAGCGTGGGGTTGGTAAAACAACCTTACTGGTTCAGCACCTCATCGACTGTTTTGAGACCCCTTATTCAGAAAAATTCCTGTATGTGCCGATGGATCACTTCATTGTTGGCACCCGAACGATGTATGAAATAGCTGAAGACTTCGAGAAAATGGGAGGTAAGCTTATCTGTTTCGATGAGATCCACAAGTATCGTGAGTGGTCCAAGGAACTGAAAAGCATTACCGATTCGTTCCCGGGCCTGCGGATTATTGCGTCG
>JFJP01040029.1_pt1 | contig 12043 bp, 14 predicted proteins | sample 431651 | NCBI WGS metagenome assembly JFJP01 (sample SAMN02602958, study PRJNA72255) | Microbial mat metagenome, whole genome shotgun sequencing project. | biome: fresh water; feature: sink hole; material: water; isolation source: purple microbial (photo- and chemosynthetic) mats found in... | reverse complement strand
AATAGACGAGGATTTTACAGCTTTATAATTTTTATGATCCTTTTTGTTTGCTGTTTGTTTGCCGAGATTATCAGTAACGATGAGCCGCTGGTTTTAAAATATGAAGGCAGGTTTTATTTTCCGATTGTCCATTCCTATCCGGAAACAACCTTTGGTGGCGATTTTGAAACGGAGACGGACTATAAGGATTCGTTTATTGTCGAGAGATTGCAGCAACCGGGAAACTGGATGATTTTCCCTTTGAATAAGCACAGTTTCAATAGCATCAACCAGGGGATATCAGGCCCTGTGCCGTCACCACCGACCGGAGAAAACCTCCTGGGTACCGATGATCGAGGCCGTGACGTACTGGCACGCCTCATTTACGGTTTTCGTTTAAGTGTGCTGTTCGGTTTAGCGTTGACATTTGTCGGGACAACGGTCGGTATTGTCGTTGGTGCAATCCAGGGGTATTTCGGTGGTCGCCTTGATCTCTTTATGCAGAGATTTATTGAGATCTGGGGTGCTATGCCGGAGCTGTATCTGTTGATAATTTTCGCCTCTATTTTTAAGCCCAGTTTTTTCTTATTATTGCTCTTGCTGTCCCTGTTCAGCTGGATGGGCTTATCCGATTATGTCCGTGCAGAGTTTCTGAAGGGAAGAAATTTGGATTATGTCACGGCGGCAAAGGCCCTCGGGGTTGGAAATGTGACGATCATGTGGCGCCATCTTTTGCCGAATGGCATGACTCCGGTTATTACCTTTCTACCTTTTCGGGTTTCCGCGGCCATCCTCGCCTTAACCAGCCTTGATTTCCTTGGTTTGGGGGTTCCTCCATCTACTCCGAGTCTTGGAGAACTGCTCGCTCAGGGAAAAGCAAATCTTGAAGCATGGTGGCTTTCCCTCGCCGCCTTTACGGTTTTGGTCGGGACCCTGGTCTTGCTCATTTTTATCGGTGAGGCTTTACGCGGCACTTTGGATCCGAGAAAAAATTAATAGCTTAGAAATTCATTTCCGGTATGTGAATTTCGTGAGGATTCGGACACTCCCTTTGTGGCACATTGATTTTCAGGTAAGGGATCAAGAGGTGCGAAGAAGTTTTCTGCTTCTTGGTTATCTGGCAACAATTTCCAGCCATTGACTTATCTGCACGCAGGGAATATGGTAGAGCCCAGTTCCAAAGGGAGGTGGTTCACTCACCGGTTTGTTCTCATTTTTTACTACGGCGTTGCGGAATGTCACCGTTATGATTGGTAATTCGATAAAAAATCTCGGTAATACCAGCTTGTATATTGTTACCGATATCGGCAGGATGACGTTCTTTTTATTGAAGGCTCTGCGAGGAGTCTTCCGCCGCCCCTTCAGGTTCCGAGAACTTATCCGTCAGATGCATTTTATCGGTGTCGGCTCGCTCGCGGTCATTTTTTTTACTGCCGCTTCCACCGGCATGGTGCTCGGTTTGCAGGGCTACTATTCGCTGCATAAGTTTGGTGCCGAGGGTATGCTCGGATCTGCTGTTTCTCTGACGCTTATTATGGAGCTCGGTCCGGTATTGACCGCCTTGATGGTGGCCGGCAGGGCCGGTTCCGCTATGTGTGCCGAGTTGGGAATAATGCGTATATCCGAACAGATTGATGCGTTGGACTGTATGGCGATAGATCCTTTTCGTTACTTCATCACCCCGAAATTTCTTGCCGCCCTTATCTCCGTACCCCTTTTAACAGCGGTATTCGATGTAGTCGGTATCGCCGGCGGGTATGTTGCCGGAGTCGGACTTATGGATGTCAATCCTGGCAGTTTTATGCAGGGAATGCAATCCAGCGTCACCAATCATGATATTCGCCTGGGGATCATCAAATCCTTTGTTTTTGCTCTTCTCGTCGTTTGGATTTGCACCGGGCGAGGTTTTTTTGTGAGGGACATCCGCGGTGCCGGTTTTGGGGCGGAGAGTGTTAGCCGTGTTACCACACAGGCCGTTGTGTTGTCGTCCATTGCCGTATTGGTATTTGACTATCTTCTGACTGCGGTGCTCCTCTAATGATACCGGCCATCGAATTTCGTGATGTCGTTAAAACCTTTGCCAAAAGGAGCGGCGGGCAGCAATCTGTGCTCGATCGGGTGAGTTTCACCATTCCCGCCGGGAAGACAACGGTTATTGCCGGGGGCAGCGGGCAAGGGAAAAGTGTTACCCTCAAGCTGGTCCTCGGTTTAATGCAGGCCGATTCAGGGCAGGTGTTTGTGCATGGGCAGGATATAACCCGAGCCAGGGGGCGTGAGCTGGAACGGCTTCGCACCCAATTCGGTGTACTCTTTCAAGGTTCTGCCCTTTTTGATTCGCTCACTGTTTTTGAAAACGTTGCCTTGCCTTTAAGAGAGCGGACCGACAAACACGAAGGGGAAATCCGCACGCTGGTCGAGGCTTCACTTGCTCAGTTTGAACTCGCCGGACATGAGGAAAAATATCCGGCCCAGTTGAGCGGCGGCATGCAGAAAAGGGTAGGGCTGGCAAGAGCCATGCAACTGAAGCCCAGTATAATGCTTTTTGATGAGCCGACCACAGGGCTTGATCCGGTAATGACGAGGGAAATATATCATCTGTTCGCCAAAACCCAGGCAGCATTCGGTTTCACTTCAGTCATCGTCAGTCATGACATCCCGAAGATTTTTAATCTTGCCGATCAAGTAATCATACTCAACAATGGCGTAATGGACGTCTTTACCAGTCCCGAAGCAATTCAATGGTCGGAAAAACCGCATATTCAGGAATTTGTTAAAATGACGATGGGAGAGATCTATCAAAGTCATCTGGTGGAAATATGAAACAGAATACATTAGAGTTGGCGGTCGGGTTGTTTATGCTTATCGGTTTTGGAGCCTTGGTGTATCTTGCCCTGCAATTGGGCGAGGTGCCTTTTCTCCGGCAGGGTACCACCTATGTTTTGCAAGCCGAGTTCGACAATGTCGCCGGTATTAAGAAGGGGGCGTCGGTGCAGGTGGCGGGCGTTACTGTGGGTGAGGTCGCCGAGGTTGCCTTGAGCGATACGGAGGCAGCTTTACTTTCCCTGCGCATTGAAAAGACCTTGCTGGTGCCCATAGATTCAATCGCCTCGGTCAAATCCCAGGGAATAATTGGCGACAAATATATTCAGTTGAATCTCGGCGGCGATGAAAAAAAATTCAAATCCGGAGATATCATAAGAGAAACGGAATCCTCGGTTGATATAGAGTCTTTAATAAGTAAATTTGCCTTTGGCAGCGCACAATAATTTTTAGGGGGTGGAGAACTCCCATTGATACAAACATTCTTTATGTAAACATTGCCATGATAAACAAATTCTATCTTGTACTCCTTGTGTTTTTCTGCTTATTGCCCGTCGTAGGGATGGCCTCTGAAAAGGGACCGCAGGCCGATTTGCAGCCGATTCTCCAGGATCTTACCGCAGTGCTGGCCGATAAAAGCCTTAAAGGTGATGAGCATCGCACCGTAAGGCGGGAAAAAATCATGTCGATCATTAAACATGGTTTTGATTTTCGTGAGATGTCGAAAAGGGTTTTGGGAAAGACCTGGCAGGATATTGACGATAAGGAGCGTGATAATTTTACCTCGCTCATGACGAAGCTCCTGGAAAATGTCTATATCGGCAAACTTGAAAGCTATTCGGGACAGACGTTGGAGTTTGTGGGAGAAACGGTAAAGGAAGATAGAGGGCAGGTGTCGGTTCTACTTGATAATGGCGGCGTGAAAATTCCCATCCACTATATTATGAGAAAGAGTGACCTGAGCTGGATGGTTTATGATATCAATATTGAGGGTGTAAGTTTGGTGAGAAATTATCAGGAACAGTTTAAAGCCATTCTCCGGAAAGATAATTATCAGGGGCTGGTGAAGGTTCTTGAGGAAAAGATCAGCACCTTTTCAACGGAATTACCCTAGTCGTCATGGTGGAATATAGCCCTCGACTGCATGAAGAATGTTTCTCCTTTCTCGATAGAGAGGATACTTCGGCTCTCCTATCCGGCATGGAAATGGTGGAGTTTCAGGCTGGGTCATTACTTTATGCGGCTGATGATCCGGCCGACTGCTTGTATATTGTCGTTGCCGGCAGGGTTGCCGTCCAGAAAGAAACCGGATTCGGAGATCGCATGCAGGTCGTAGCGCTCTTTCACCCCGGTGCGCCCCTTGGTGAAAGTGGCCTGTTGGCCGGTAAAGCGAGAGGGGCAACGCTCACTGCTGTTTCAGATACACGTTTATTGGTGTTGTCTCGGCAAGCATTTAGTAATATTTCCATCCATAACCCTCCCCTGGCGGTAAAAATACTCACCTGGCTGCTTGAAAAACTTGCCTTAAGACTGCAAAAAAGTTCCGAGCGTCTTGCGCATGTTTTGTAAAATGGTTGGCGTGGTGCTTTATAGACATTTTTTGTTTTTCCTATAGGCTGGGAAACAATGTGTTTTTGAGTTTCTCCGATCAGATTTTCACCCCTTTATAATTTTTTCTCTAGCCAATCGTTGAGAAATTGTTTATTTTTCCTTCTTTTATTTTTCTGTCAGTTGTTATTTTGATTGTGTTTAGCTGGTATGAGATTTTCTTTTGACGAAATTACAGGCAAAATCGACCGATTTTCCATCACTGACAGTCACTGGTTTCCCTCAACCGAGGAATATTCGGTTATTGATGCAACTGCCGATATTTCCGTTTCCCGAAAGGATTATCAGACTGTAACTCTAGAAGGTGTCATTCATTGTACCCTAAGGAGTCTTTGTGACAGGTGCGGCGAGTTGTTCGAAGAGAATTTACAGAGTGATTTTGTCTATCTGATTACCGTAAGACCTGAGGTGACTGTTGCCGGCGCTGAGCAGGAGTGTAGCGAGGAAGATGTTCTGACGCTGTATCTTGCCGAACCGATTATTGAAGTTGATCAAATATTGATGGAACAGGCATTGCTTGCTGTTCCGTTAAAAAAAGTATGCAGTGAGGATTGCAAAGGTATTTGTCCCGGTTGCGGTATGGTTCTCAACAGGGAATCCTGCCGGTGTTCGAATGATAGAAACGATTCGCCCTTTGCCGTTCTTAAAAATTTGAAGAAACAATAAAACTTTTCAATGGTATGCAACATACCGGTTTTGGAGGATACAATGGCTTTACCAAAAAGACGACATTCACATTCCCGCACACGATTACGGCGTTCCCATGATGCCTTGACTGCACCTGGATTATCACTTTGCAGTGACTGCGGCGAGCCGAAAGAACCCCATCGCTTATGCAGCAGCTGCGGTAAGTACAAGGGCAGAACCGTTTTTGTTCTCGATACGGAAATAGCGTAGGAGAACGGTGTGCAAATAGCCCTGGATGCCATGGCAGGGGATCATGGCCATGAAGAATTGGTTGCCGGGGCACTGCTGGCTGTCGAACAGGCAGGTCTTGGTGTAAGTTTGGTCGGCGACGAACAACTTCTCCGTAAACATTTGCAAATCCTTGCTCCCACCAAGAAAAATGCAGAACTGATAAAGATTGTTCATTCCTCTCAAGTGATTGAAATGAATGAACATCCTGTTGATGCGGTACGAAAAAAGAAAGACGCCTCGGTTATGGTCGCGTTCGATCTCGTCCGCCGTGGCGAAGCTGATGCCGCCGTGAGTGCCGGCAATTCCGGTGCGACAATGGCGGCGGCGATGCGTAAGCTCGGTCGTCTTGGTTCAATATCTCGTCCTGGGATCGCTTCAATTTTTCCTACATTGAAAAAACCGGTTGTACTGATGGATATCGGTGCCAATGTCGATTGTCGGGCTCAGCACCTTCTCCAATTTGCCATTATGGCTTCAGCTTTTTCCAGGGTTATTGATATAGCCAATCCACGGGTAGGCCTGCTGACCATCGGCGAGGAAACCGGCAAGGGTAACAGTCTGATAAAGGAAACTTATCCTTTATTGGAAAACAGTTCCTTGAATTTTATCGGTAATGTTGAGGGCCGTGATGTTTTTCAGGGCAATGTCGATGTTATAGTTTGTGACGGTTTTGTTGGTAATATTTGCCTCAAGGTCAGTGAAGGTTTGGCGGAAGCCGCCATGTTGATGCTTCGCGATGAGATTCTCAAATCCATCCCTGCCAAAATCGGCTATTTGCTGGCAAGGCACGCCTTCAAGGCCTTCCGAAAGCGGGTTGATTACGCTGAATACGGTGGGGCGCCGTTACTTGGGATTAACGGAGTTGGCATAATCTGTCACGGCAAGTCAAGTTCACATGCTATTAAAAATGCGATTCTCGAAGCGGCGAAAATGGTCAAGCGTAATATCAATCAGGATATTCTTGCCAGCCTTGCCGCCAGTAAAAATGTTGTAGAACTGGAGAACTGATGGGAAGCGTCGTATTAGGCACCGGATCTTGCCTGCCGGAGCGGATACTCACCAATACTGAAATTGAGACCATCGTTGATACAAGTGCCGAGTGGATTAAAACAAGAACAGGCATTGAAAGCAGGCGTATCGGCGGAGAGGGTGAGCTCACCTATCAGCTGGCGGTTAATGCCGGCAAGAAGGCCTTGGAAGCGGCCGGTGTGTCGGCCAAGGAGCTGGGGCTTATTGTCGTAGGTACGATCAGTTCGCACATGCTCATGCCTTCCAGTGCCTGTTTCGTGCAGAGCGAACTGGGAGCGGAAAATGCCTTCGCCTATGATCTGAATGCCGCCTGTTCAGGATTTCTCTACGGCCTGGACCTTGCTGACAAATATATACGAGCCGATCACTCCATGAAAATTTTGGTTATCGGCGCAGAAACCCTTTCCGGACGCTTGAACTGGCAAGATAGGAATACCTGCATCTTGTTTGGTGACGGTGCTGGAGCCGCCGTTTGCGGCTATTCCGATTCTTTACGAGGGGTTATCGGTTCGAATTTGCGTTCCGACGGCAGTCTCTGGGATCTCCTTTATATGCACGCCCCGGAATCTTACAATCCTGATCTCCTGGTTGCCGGAAATACAGGAGCCTTTATTCAAATGGCAGGTCGGGAGGTTTTTAAGCATGCTGTGCGCGCCATGGAGGATGCTGTACGCGGTCTCCTGCGGCGAGAAGATTTTGATATCAATGACGTTGATGTGGTAATACCGCATCAGGCCAATATGCGGATTTTAAATAAGCTGGTCGAACGCCTTGAGATACCACAGCGTAAGGTATTTATAAATGTGGCAAAATATGGTAATACATCCGCTGCTTCTATTCCCATCGCTCTGGACGAAGCAAATCGCAGTGGTTTGATTGCCGAAGGCGACACGGTCCTCTTTTGTTCCTTTGGTGGTGGCTTCACCTGGGGAGCAACCTTAATCAGGTGGTAACTTGGAGATATAAGTATGGATTATTTTTTGTCTGAAGAACAACAGATGATTGTTGACACTGCTCGGCAGATTACCGATGAACGGATTATTCCGCATCGTGCAGAGCTTGATGAAAAGCACGAATTCCCGCGCCAGATCCTCAACGAGATGGCTCAAGCAGATCTTTTTGGTGTGCCCATTCCAGAGGAGTACGGTGGCTTTGGTGGGGGATGTCTTGATATCGTTTTGACTGTAGAGCAATTGGGTCGGGGCTGTATCGGTGTTGGAACGGCCTTTTCCGCCAATTTTCTAGGTGTTTATCCAATAATGCTGGCCGGATCGCCGGAAATGAAAGCAAAATACCTGCCTGATGTTGCTTCCGGTAAAAAATTTGGAGCCTTTGGTTTAACCGAGGCAAATGCCGGTTCCGATGCGTCGGGGATTCAGACAAGCGCTGTGCTTGATGGCGACCATTGGGTTCTTAACGGGACGAAACAATGGATTACCAATGGTGGAGAAGCGCAGATTTATACGGTCGTTGCCATTACCGACCGCAGTCGGGGCCCTCGTGGTGCATCGCTGTTCGTTGTCGAAGAGGGAGATCCGGGTTTTAGTTGTGGACCGAAAGAAAGGAAAATGGGCATACGTGCCTCCTCGACGACCGAGCTTATTTTTAAAGATTGCCGGATTCCCAAGGATCGGATGATCGGTCGACCAGGTACCGGCTTTATCACCGTCATGAAAACACTCGATCTTTCACGTCCGGGAATTGCCGCCTTAGGTGTCGGCCTGGCCCAGGGGGCACTTGACGTCGCCGTTCAGTACGCTAAACAACGGCATCAGTTCGGCAAACCTATCATTGCCTTCCAGGCGGTGCAACATATGTTGGCGGACATGGCCATCGGTATTGAATCGGCTCGCGCCCTTGTTTATGCGGCTGCCAAGCACATTCAGGAACATCCGAAAGATATGTCGAAGGCGTCGTCGATCTGTAAGGTCTATGCCACCGACGTTGCCATGAAGGTGACAACCGATGCCGTCCAGGTCCTCGGCGGTTATGGGTATATGTGTGAATATCCTGTTGAAAAAATGATGCGAGATGCGAAAATCCTGCAAATCTATGAAGGGACAAACCAGATTCAAAGAAACGTCATCGGTCAGGAACTGAATAAAGAATACTCATAAGTGTAAGTATTATTGTTAATGAATGATTTGTGTAAAAATACCTTCCCCTCGCGGAAAGTCAGCGTTTTTATCCTTACAGGTTGTTGAATGAAGATTATTGTTTGTATAAAACAAGTTCCGGATGCAAAAGATGTGCGGCTTGATCCGGTTACCAATACACTGGCACGGGAGGGGGTTGAGTCCATCATGAACCCCTACGACCAGCATGCCCTGGAAGAGGCGGTTCGTCTCAAAGAAAAGTGTGGTGGTGAAGTTACTGTTATTTCCATGGGCCCTCCTCAGGCTGAAGAGGTGCTGCGGCAGGCGATCAGTTGTGGAGCCGATAATGCTGTCCTTATTTCCGACCGTGCCTTTGCCGGTGCCGACACCTGGGCGACAGCTTATACCCTTGAACACGCATTAAGAAAGATTGGTGATTTCGACCTCATTCTTTGCGGAAAGCAGGCCATTGATGGTGATACGGCGCAGGTGGGACCGGGGCTTGCGACTCGTCTTGGTATTCCCTATTTGACCTGTGTCCAAAAAATTCGTGAAGCAAACGTAAACGGTCTTGTCGCTGAAAGAATGATGGACGATGGCTATGATGTCGTGGCAGTCGACTATCCAGCACTTCTTTCCGTTGTAAAGGATATTAATGAACCTCGGGTGCCTTCCATCAAGGGCAAAATGCGGGCGAAAAAGGCTGAAATTGTCAGGTACAGTGCCGAGAGTATTGAGGCGGATCCCGCCTGTATCGGTCTCCCCGGGTCGCCGACCAAAGTTGTCAGTGTTTTTCCTCCTGTATCGAGAGGTGAGCGAACACTCTTGACCGGCACTTTAGATGAGCAGATAGATCAGCTCGTTGATAAGCTGTTGCCCTATGTGTGAGGGAAGAGGAAAACCATGTTGAAAGTAAATAAAGAATTATGCATAGGTTGTGGGATATGCGCTGATAATTGTCCTTTTGGCGCCATAACTCTGGATGGCGGCTATCCACTTATCGGCGAAAGTTGCAGCCTTTGTGGTTCCTGCGTCGAGAGCTGTGATGTCGGAGCCTTAAGCCTTGATGTCGGTAGCAGGCAAGCACAGGAAGATTTGGCGCGATGGTCAGGATTGGCGGTGTTTTGCGAGTATCGGGACGGCGTGCTCGCCCCGGTGTCTCTTGAGCTCTTGGGTATCGGTCGTAAGCTTGCCGATCAAAAGGGTATCCAGGTTATGGCGGTGCTTCTTGGCTGCGATCTGCAGCAGACTGCGAGCCTGCTCATCGGCCATGGGGCAGATACCGTCATAGTTGTTGATCATGAAGAACTGCGAGTTTTTCGTGATGATTGTTATTCTGCGGTATTTACCCATATAGTGCGGCAGTATCGACCGGAAATTATTTTAGCGGGTGCTACTGCTATCGGCCGATCATTTATACCTGCCGTCGCCACCACTCTAAATACCGGCCTTACCGCCGATTGCACGAAACTTGAAATTCGTCATGGTGATGGCGCGCTTCTGCAGACGCGTCCCGCTTTCGGTGGCAATATAATGGCGACGATTGTCTGTGAAGCGACGCGGCCGCAAATGGCAACGGTCCGGCCGAAGGTTATGAAGGCTCTCGATTATAATGGCGAACGACAGGGAAAGATTATTGAATTTTTACCAACGGCAGATCTTTTATCGAGCAAAATCAAAGTGCTCGACTCCGTCGCCGGGGAGGCCTCGACGGTGAACATTCAAGATGCCGATATTCTCGTTTCCGGTGGTCGGGGGCTTGAAAATGCCAAGGGTTTTGAGCTTATCAAAAAACTTGCTGATACGCTGGGCGCTAAGGTCTCTGCTTCAAGAGCCGTTGTCGATGCCGGTTGGATTCCCTATCCCCATCAAGTAGGGCAAACCGGCAAGACGGTTGCTCCCAAATTGTATATAGCTTGCGGGATTTCCGGTGCCGTGCAACATGTTGCCGGAATGCAATCGGCGGAAACCATTGTCGCGATTAATCGTGATGAGAATGCCACAATTTTTAATGTTGCCGATTATGGGCTGGTCGGTGATTTGTACGAGATTATCCCCAAACTGATTGCTAAGCTGGAGGAGCGTCGCAGAGTATGAACTTGACGGGAAAAGTGGCGGTTGTGACCGGCGGAAGTCGTGGCATCGGTCGGGCGATATGCATGCGTCTGGCTTCAATGGGTGCAATGGTATATGTCAATTTCGTCAGCAGGTCATCTGCCGCCGAAGAGACGGTTGAACGTATTGCACAAGCCGGCGGTCGTGCGGTGATTATCGGTTTTGATGTCGCCGATGGATCGGCTGTCCAAAGTTCCTTTAAAAAGATTGTCAGTGACAGCGGTTCGGTTGATATCTTAGTTAATAACGCCGGCATTACCCGTGATGGTCTTATGGCCCGGATGAAAGAAGAAGACTGGGATACCGTTCTTGCCACGAATCTTAAGGGTGCGTTTTTATGTGCCAAAGCAGCTTCGCGGGAGATGATGAAGAAAAAATGGGGACGTATTGTCAATATTTCTTCGGTCTCAGGATTTGCAGGGAATCCTGGTCAAGTAAATTATTCCGCTGCCAAGGCCGGTATGATAGGCTTGACCAAGGCCATGGCGAGGGAATATGCATCGCGTAACATCACGGTTAACAGTGTTGCTCCGGGGTATATTGAAACTGAAATGACTGGGTTGTTAACAGAAGGGGTGCGAGATCAGATAAAAGCCGGAATACCCCTCAGCTCCTTCGGCAAAGCTGAAGATGTTGCCGGGGCTGTGGCATATCTCGTTTCCGAGGATGGCAGATACATCACCGGGCAGACGCTGCACGTGAATGGTGGGATGTATATGTAAAAAGGCAAGTGGAAGAGTATTCTTAAAATAATAAACAAACAATGCACACAGATAAAACTGTGTCTACTTTCCAGAAGGGAGAATGAAAATGGCAATTGAACAAGAAATGATCGACATTATTGTAGAGCAGTTAAGTGTTGAAAAGGAAAAAGTTGTTCCTAATGCTTCCTTTGTCGATGATCTCGGCGCTGATTCGCTTGATTTGGTTGAGTTGATTATGGCCATGGAAGAAGGTTTTGATATTGAAATTCCGGATGAGGATGCCGAAGGAATAACTACGGTTCAGGATGCTATTGACTACGTAAAGAAGAAAAAATAGTCTTCACCCAAGGCATAAGCAGCAATTATTTGCCCCCCGTTTGCACTGAGTGACAGATTAAATGAACGAAAAGGAGCAACTATCGTGAAGCGAAGGGTAGTAGTTACAGGCGTGGGTTTGGTGACCCCACTTGGTACCGGAGTTGAGAAGTCCTGGCGTAATATTTGTTTGGGAGTCAGCGGTATTGATCTTATCACTCGCTTTGATACCAGTGATTACGGTGTAAAAATTGCTGCTGAAGTAAAGGATTTTGTTGCTGAGGATTTTTTCGATAAAAAGGCCATCAAACATCTCGATCTATTTGTTCAATATGGTCTGGCTGCCGCGCAGATGGCTGTCCGCGACAGTGGTCTGATCATAACTGAAGACAATTGTCAGAGGGTCGGAACAATCACAGGTTGTGGTATGGGTGGCTTACCAACCATCGAAAAATATCA
>JFJP01002267.1_pt1 | contig 12043 bp, 9 predicted proteins | sample 431651 | NCBI WGS metagenome assembly JFJP01 (sample SAMN02602958, study PRJNA72255) | Microbial mat metagenome, whole genome shotgun sequencing project. | biome: fresh water; feature: sink hole; material: water; isolation source: purple microbial (photo- and chemosynthetic) mats found in... | reverse complement strand
CTACATGGGCGCCAACCGCTTCCAGTCGCGCGGCAATATTGAGGTTGGCCTCCTCGTCAAAGCGCGCCATCAGTTCGACCACCGTCGTCACTTCCTTGCCCTTCTGTGCGGCGCGCAATAGGTGTTCGGTGACAGCAGAGTCGGTGCCGGTGCGATAAACGGTCATCTTGATCGCAACGACATCGGGATCGTTGGCCGCCTGCTCGATAAGGTCGATTACTGGCGTGAACGCCTGGAAGGGATGGTGCAGCAGGATGTCCTGCTTGCGCAGAATTTCAAAGATGTCGTAGTGCCCGGTCATGTTTTTCTGCAGGCCGGGCTGGAAGGGCGCGTACATGAGATCCGGTCGATTGACACGGTCGGGTACCGACATCAGTCGCATCAACGTGACGAGACCCGGTACGCGATATAGATCGTCATTCGTCAGGTCGAACTGCTGCAGGAGGAAGCTGGTCATTGCCTCCGAGCAGTTGTCGGCAACCTCCAGTCGCACGGCGTCGCCAAAGTGACGCTGGGGCAGTTCTCCCTGCAAGGCCGTGCGCAGGTTCTTGACTTCCTCGTCGTCGACGAAAAGGTCGGAGTTGCGGGTGACGCGAAACTGATAGCAGCCAAGTACCTTCATGCCTGAAAACAGTTCGTCGACGTGCTGGTGCAACACCGAAGACAGGAAGACGAAGCCGTAATCAACGCCTGTGAGCGCAACCGGTAGCTGGATCACGCGAGGCAGTGCGCGCGGGGCCTGCACGATTGCTGCGCCGGAACTGCGGCCGAAAGCATCCTTGCCTTCCAGTTCGACGGCAAAGTTGAGGCTTTTGTTGAGCACCCGCGGGAAAGGATGCGCCGGATCGAGGCCGATAGGCGTAAGCACGGGCATCACCTCGCGGAAAAAATAGTCGCGAATCCAGTTGCTTTGCTCCTCGTTCCACAGGCTACGGCGAATGAAAACGATGCCTTCCTTTTCCAGCGCCGGCAGGATGACGCCGTTGAGCAGTTCGTATTGGTCCGATACCAGTTGATGTGCCTTGACGCGAACGCGGGCAAAGGTTTCCAGCGCGGTCATGCCGTCGGCGCCGACGCTGTGACTGCCCATCTTGATCTGCTCCTTGAGACCCGCGACGCGGATCTCGAAGAACTCGTCAAGGTTGCTGGCGACGATGCATAGGAAGCGCAGCCGTTCAAGTAACGGTACCTCCTTGTCGGCAGCCTGGGACAGCACCCGGCGGTTGAAGGCGAGCAGGGAAAGCTCGCGGTTGATGAAATGCTCGGGGGGGAAGCGGCGATTGGTCGGGTTCATGACCGCGATCATATGACATCTTTGATACGCCGTCATTTCCGATGCCACATTCCCGAAGGCCATTGGTTGCCAGTGCTAGAATCCAAGGTTCCGGCCCCGCCACTTTTCCGCTTTCCAATAGCCTGCCTTTCGTTTATTCCGCCGTGGATTACGAGCTTATCGCCGCCGTCGACCTGGGGTCCAACAGCTTCCGCCTGCAAGTAGGGCGTGTGGTCGGCAATCAAATCTATCCCCTTGATGGTCTCAAGGAATCGGTGCGGCTGGCGGCCGGATTGACCCCCGACAAAATGCTTGACGGCGCCTCGCAGTTGCGTGCCACCGATGCCTTGGCTCGCTTTGGCGAGCGCCTGCGTGGCTTTGCGCCGGGCGCGGTGCGTGCCGTGGCCACCAATTCGCTGCGTGTGGCCAAGAACGCGGCGGAATTTCTGCCGCAGGCGGACGCGGCGCTCGGCTTTCCGATCGAGATCATCGCCGGCCGCGAAGAAGCCCGGCTGATCTATCTCGGTGTTGCACACACCGTGCCTAATCCGCGTCTCCAGCAGCTGGTCATGGATATCGGCGGTGGCTCGACCGAATTCATCATTGGTCGTAATTTCCAGCCGCTGCAACTCGAATCGCTTTATATGGGATGCGTCAGCTACAGCCTGCGTTTCTTCCCGGGCGGGCGGGTCGACAAGAGCAGCATGAAGGATGCGGAACTGGCCGCGCGCCGTGAATTGCAGAGCATTGTGCGTGCCTACAGGGAAACGGGCTGGGAGGAAGCGGTTGGTTCATCGGGGACGGCCAAGGCCATTGTCGATCTACTCGAACTCAACGGCTTCTCCGAGCGGGGCATCACGCGTGACGGACTCGATGAATTACGCGGGCGGCTGATCCGTGCCGGCGATGTCAACAAGCTTGTGCTGGAGGGTTTGCGCGCCGATCGCATTCCCGTATTGCCGGGCGGCTTGGCCATCATGTCGGCGGTATTCAAGGAATTCGACCTTGACCTCATGGCGTTCTCGGAAGGCGCGCTGCGACTGGGCGTGCTTTATGACCTGCTGGGGCGTTACCATCACGACGACCAGCGCGAGGCGACGGTGACCCAGTTCATGAAGCGCTACGGAGCTGATCGCCGCCAGGTGGCGCGGGTAACGACGACTGCCCTGCGCCTGCTGCATCTGATATTGCCCGAGTCGCGCGATGCCGAGCACGTCGATGCCCAGTTTCTGGTCTGGGCCGCCAGTTTGCATGAAACAGGTATTTCCGTGGCGCATTCCAGTTACCACAAGCACAGTGCCTACATTCTGGCGAACGCCGACATGCCTGGCTTCTCGCGGCGCGATCAGCAGCGTTTGGCGCGTATCGTGCTCGGCCACCGCGGCAAGCTCGAACGCGTGGCGCTGACGGGGCAGGATACAACCGACTGGTTGACAATCTTTGCGTTGCGCACCGCTGCTTTGCTCCATCGCGCCCGCGACGACAATGGCGAACCACCGATCGATGCCGGACTGACATCGACCGGCTTTCAATTGGTGGTCGACGCCGAATGGCTGGCCGGCGCGCCGCTGACGGCGACCGCGCTTGATGAGGAAATTCGCCAGTGGGCGGCGGTTGGGATCGAACTCAGGCTGCGCCGACAGTCACGCGATAAATAGAACATAGTCTGCGATGAGCGGGGTGAGTGTCCGGATCAAGCAGCGCGACGACGGTGGTCGCAACGTCGTGTTGGCCGGCCGCTGGACACTGGCGGCCACGGCAACACAAGCAGATGCGCTGGCTCGTCGGTTGGCCGAACATGGCAAGGAAGGTGACGCCACCTGGGACTGCCTGGGCATTGATGCGCTCGATAGCGCCGGTGCTATGCTGTTGTGGCGAGCCTGGGGACGAACGCTGCCCAACCTGCTGCTGGCCCGACCTGAACACCTGCGCATTTTCGAGCGCATCGCCCAGTCCGACCATGAACCGGCTGCCGTCGTCGCTCCGCGTTCGCCATTCGAACTGGCCATCTTTATTGGCCAGGCGGCAATCGGCTTCTGGCACCACATTCAGGATTTCGTTGCCCTTCTTGGGCAGGTGCTGCTCGATGTCGTGCACTTGGCGCGGCGACCGAACGAACTGCCAAAGCGTGAAATTTCGGCCAATCTCTACAAGAGCGGCGTGCTTGCCATGCCGGTCACGGCTCTGGTCGGATTCCTCATCGGCGTGGTGCTGTCCTACCTTTCCGCCTTGCAACTCAAGCAGTTTGGCGCCGACGTATTTATTATTAATATTCTCGGCATGGGCATCATCCGCGAACTGGGACCGGTGCTGGTGGCGGTACTGGTAGCGGGGCGCTCGGGTTCGGCCATGACGGCGCAACTCGGCGTGATGCGCGTGACCGAGGAAATCGATGCGCTCGCGACCATGGGTGTCTCGCGTAGCCTGCGCCTGGTTTTTCCCAAGGTGGTTGCTCTGGCGGTGGCGATGCCGCTGCTGGTGCTATGGACGACGGCCATCGCGTTGATCGGTGGCATGGTGTCGGCACAGATTTCCCTCGACATCAGCTACGGCTTTTTCTTCCATACCCTGCCCAAAGCCGTGCCAGCAGCCAATCTCTGGATCGGCTTGACCAAGGGCGTGGTGTTCGGTTTTGTCGTTGCGCTGGTGGCTTGTCACTTCGGATTGCGTGTCAGGCCCAATACAGAAAGCCTGTCTTCCAACACGACATCGTCGGTCGTAACGGCGATTACGATGGTGATTTTGGTCGATGCCGTCTTTGCCATCGCCACGCGCAATTTCGGGTTGCATGGATGAACACTGTCGTCAGTGTCCGTGATCTATCGACCCGTTTCGGCGAAGTGTGGGTGCACAAGGGCCTTGATCTCGATATTGCCACGGGCGAGATGGTTGCGCTGGTTGGCGGTTCAGGAAGCGGCAAAACAACGTTGATGCGGCAGATGATCGGTCTGCTGACACCGACCAAGGGCGAGATCCGCCTTTTCGATGAACCCTTGTTTGACGGTAATGTCGAGCGCGAGCGCGCATTGCGGCGGCGTTTCGGCGTGCTGTTCCAGCATGGTGCACTATTTTCAGCCTTCAGTGTCTATGACAACATCGCCTTTCCCTTGCGCGAGTTAAAGTGTTTCGACGAGGTCACCATCCATGACCTGGTGTTGTTGAAACTCGAAATGGTTGAATTGCTGCCCCGCCATGGGCAACTGAGCCCAGCCGAGCTTTCGGGTGGCATGGTCAAGCGTGTTGCCCTGGCGCGTGCCCTGGCGCTGGAGCCGGAACTGCTGCTGCTCGACGAACCGACCGCCGGTCTCGATCCCGATCGCTCGGACAGCTTCGTGCGCTTGATTCGTATGCTGGGCGAGGAACTGGGCCTGTCGGTCGTGTTGGTGACCCACGACCTTGACACCCTGGCCGCGCTGGCGACGCGCGTCGCGGTGCTGGCCGAACAGCGCATCCTTGCTTATGATTCGATTGAAAATGTGATCCGTATCGATCACCCCTTCATTCGCAACTTCTTTCTGTCCGAGCGCAGTGCGCGGGCGCTTCAGAACATTTCAATTCGCTAGAGGCCGACCCCCCGATGGAAAACCGCGCCCACGCCCTTGCTGCCGGCATCTTCGTTTTGCTGCTAGGCCTCGCCTCGACCTTGGCACTTTTCTGGCTGGGCGATAACCGCAGCGAACGCAGCAACGAATACCTGATCGAAACGCGACGCGATGTGACAGGTCTCAACGTGGCCGCCAAGGTGGTCTATCGTGGCATTCGTGCCGGCAAGGTGGAAGGCATCGACACCGACGAAAAAGATCCCCGCATCATCCTCATTCGCATCACCCTGGACAAAAAATATCGGGTGACGCGCAATACCGTGGCCCAAATGGGCTATCAAGGCCTGACCGGGCTGGCCTTCATCAAGCTCGATGACGACGGATCGAACAACGAACTGCTCGCAGGCCGTGACGGCGAGCCGCCACGCATCGGAATGAAGCCCTCGCTGCTGGAAACTCTCGGCGAGAAGGGGGGCGACATGGCGGCCCAGTTGGCCGAAATGGTTACGCGGGTATCGACCCTGCTCAACGAAAAGAATATCCAGAATATTTCACGCACCATCGATAACGCAGCAATAGCTTCTGATGGCCTCAAGCAGATGCCGCAACTGATGGCATCGATGCGCGAAGTGCTTTCGCCGGCGAACATTCGACATTTGAATAGCCTGCTGGCCAATGTCGAGAAGACGGCTGGCGAGGCGGCGCCATTGGCCGTCGAAGTGCGCGGCATGGTCAAGTCGATGACGTCGTTGTCGCAGCGGCTCGACGAGGTGTCAGGCAAGGCGGGAAGGGAAACAGTGCCACGTGTCAACGCACTGTTGCGCGATCTCGATACAAGCACCTTGCAACTGTCACGTATTCTTGGAATGCTCGACGAGTCGCCGCAGGCGTTGATCTTCGGGCGCGGCCAGGTGGCGCCCGGGCCGGGCGAGGCAGGCTTCGTGGCGCCAGCCGCGAAGCAACCATAGTGAATAATTCGGGACGAATGGCGTAACGAACCTGAGGGCGAAAGTATGAGAATGGTTGCAGGATTATCGATGGTCGCGGCGGCACTGCTCTTGACGGCCTGTATCCCGAACAACGTGCGGCAGGGCGACACTGCGGTTTATGTTTTTGCCACGCCGACCGGCGAATGGCCCGAGCGTCCCGCTCTGCATGACGTACATGTCACCGCGCCCTCGTGGCTGGGATCGTCGGCCATGCAATATCGTTTGCGTTACCACGAGCCGGATCGCCGTCAGGCTTATGTGGAAAGTCGCTGGGCGGCGGCGCCGGCTGAACTGCTTGAACAGGCGCTACGCCGCCGCATGCTGTCGCGCGACACTGGCACCGTCGGCAAGGGCTGTAGCGTCGAGGTGCAGCTAGACGAATTCGAACAGTCTTTCGATTCGGCACAGGTCAGCCGTATCGTGATAGCCGCGCGGGCGGTGCTACGCTCGCATGCCGACCAGCCGTTCGCGCGCCAGAGCCTGATTGTCGAGCGGACCGCGCCGACCCCCGATGCGCGTGGTGGCGTGGCGGCAACCAGCCTGGCCGTGCAGGGTTTGTCGGATGAACTGGGCGACTGGCTGCGGTTATTGGCGCACGATATCCCAACCCTGGACGAGCGTTGTCGTGGGCGTTAGAGGAACGGACGCTAACACTATCTGAGTGGACGCAAGTGGAACTGGAGAATATGGCATGAAGGTATTGGTGACTGTCAAGCGGGTGATCGACTACAACGTCAGGGTTCGCATCAAGGCCGATGGTTCGGGCGTAGACTTGGGCAATGTCAAGATGGCGATGAATCCTTTCGACGAGATTGCCGTGGAAGAAGCGGTGCGACTGCGGGAAGCGGGCATCGCCACGGAGGTAGTGGCCGTCAGTTGCGGCGTGCTGGCCTGCCAGGACACGCTGCGCACGGCGCTGGCGCTGGGTGCGGATCGGGCAATCCTGATACAGACGGACGTTGATCTGCAACCCTTGGCGGTGGCCAAGTTGTTGCAGGCGGTGGCGCTGAAGGAGGTGCCGCAACTAGTGATCCTCGGCAAGCAGGCCATCGACGACGATGCCAACCAGACCGGCCAGATGCTGGCTGCGCTGCTGGCCTGGCCGCAAGCGACCTTTGCCTCAACACTGCGCGTCGCCGACGGCAAGCTGCAGGCAACGCGCGAGATCGATGGCGGTCAGGAGACCCTTGAAGTCGCGCTTCCGGCAGTGGTGACCGCCGACCTGCGGCTCAACGAGCCGCGCTACGCTACGCTGCCCAATATCATGAAGGCAAAAAAGAAACCGTTGGAGGTGAGCACGCCAGCCGAACTCGGCGTGGATGTGACGCCGCGCCTGACCACGCTGAAGGTGGTGGAGCCGCTGAAGCGGCAAGCTGTTGTGATGGTGGCGGATGTGGCGGAACTGGTCGCCCACATAGCCCACATCCCCCAGGTTGCCACACTCCGCAATGAACCCCGGGGGAACTGATCATGGCAATTCTTATTCTCGCCGAGCATGACGATGGCGGTCTGAAGTCCGAAACACTTAATGTCGTCACGGCCGCCGGCAAGATCGGCGGCGAGATTCATGTGCTGGTCGCGGGCAGCGCGTGCAGTGCCGCAGCGCGGGCCGCCTGCCAGATAGCGGGAGTGGTGAAAGTCCTGCTGGCCGATGCGACACATTACGCCGGACAGGGGGCAGAGAATACCGCGGCCCTGATGCATTCCCTCGCGAGCGCCTACACGCACATCCTCGCGCCGGCGAGCAGTCATGGCAAGGATGTGCTGCCGCGCCTGGCTGCCTTGCTTGACGTGGCACAGATTTCGGACATCGTCGCGGTGGCATCGCCCGATACCTTCGTGCGGCCCATTTATGCCGGAAACGCGCTGGCGACCGTGCAATCGGCTGATGCCATCAAGCTCGTCACCGTGCGCGTCTCCGCCTTCGAGGCGGCGGAGCAGGGCAGATCGGCCGCCGTCGAGCCAACGTCAATTGCTTGTGGTCCCGATCTCGGCCTGTCTCGGCGGATCGGCCGTGAAATGAGCCAATCGACACGACCCGAACTCGGTGCGGCAAAAGTCGTCATCGCCGGCGGCCGCGGGCTGGCTTCCGCCGAAAATTTCCACAATTTGCTGGAACCGCTGGCCGACAAGCTTGGCGCGGCGATTGGTGCCTCGCGTGCGGCGATCGACGCCGGCTTCGTGGCCAATGATTGCCAGATCGGTCAGACCGGCAAAATTGTCGCTCCCCAGCTATTTATCGCCATAGGCATTTCGGGCGCGATCCAGCATGTGGCCGGCATGCGGGAGTCAAAGGTGATCGTCGCGATCAACAAAGACCCCGATGCGCCGATCTTTCAGGTGGCGGATTTCGGTCTGGTCGGTGATCTGTTCAAACTCGTACCGGAATTGACCGCCGCGCTCTGAAAAATGAACTTCCCCAGCGGACTTTTCGACGATTCATGGGCTTACGTTGCCTTTATGCCGCTGGCGCTGGCGTGGTTCTGGAGTCTGCGCACGGCGCCCTGGCGGCGGTTGGCCGACGCGGGTCAATCGAATGTCTGGTTTGGCACCATCGTCGTACTGATGCTGATGTGGAGCATGAAGGCAGGCGTGCATCCCGGCCTCAACCTGCACCTGCTCGGCGCCACGGCGATCACGCTGATGTACGGGCGGCAGCTGGCGATCATCGGTTTGTCCCTGGTGCTGGTGGCGATCACCTTTAATGGTGGCGCGGGCTGGCAAGCCTATGCACTCAATGCGCTGGTCATGGCAGTGCTGCCGGTGCTGCTTGCTGGCAGTATCCTGCGACTGGTTGAGCGGCGGCTACCAGCCCATTTATTTGTTTATATCTTTGTCGCCGCCTTTTTCAGCGCGGCGGTGGTGGCGATTACCACCGGAATGATCAGTTCGCTATTACTGCTGGCGGCCGATATTTATTCTGCTGACATGCTGCTCTCCGATTATTTGCCCTTCTTCCTGCTGCTCGGCTTTTCCGAGGCATGGCTGAACGGAGCCGCAATTACGCTGATGGTGGTGTATTTCCCCGGCTGGGTCGGCAGTTTCGACGACCGGCGCTATCACATGACCAAATAGGCGGCCAGCGGAATGGAGAGGGCATGAACCACGGGTTTTCGCGAAAATGGCGCTTGGCTCGCGGGCTGGCTTACACTGTCAACCACGACGGTGCGAGGGCGTCGTCCGAAGGGAGATATTGAACGTCATGGAACGCCGCGAATTTTTCAATCAGATTGCCGCCGATGCGGCCAAGGGCGGACTTGTCTTTCCGACGCACGCTGATGTTGCGCTCAAGGTACAGCGAGCGCTCGATGACCCCGATTGTTCGATGGAGGCGGCGTCAAAGCTGATCATGGCCGAGCCGCTGCTTTCGGCGCGCGTGGTGGCCATGGCCAACTCGGTCGTCTATAACCGTAGCGGGCGCGAGATCACCGACGTCAAGCAGGCCGTTCCCCGCCTGGGTTTTCGCACCGTGCGCTCGCTGGCGACCGCCGTGGCCGTGCGCCAGTTGTCGGCGGGTCCGACCGATCCGAAGCTGCGGGCGATGGCTGCCCAACTGTGGGAGCACACGGCGCATGTTGCCGCGCTGGCTCATGTCATCGCGCGCCGTGTGACCAAGCTCGACCCGGAAGCCGCGATGTTCGCCGGCATCATCCATGAGGTCGCCGGCTTTTACCTGCTTGCCCGCGCGCACGACTTTCCGGGGTTGTTCGATGGCGAACCCGGCAACTGGATGGCGGCGTGGAACGGCGAAGCCGAGGCACTGGTTGGTCGTGCCGTCCTGAAAACACTGGGCGTGCCCGAGCCATCGATGCTGGCGGTGGAATCCTATTGGCAAGGTTATCTGGAACTGCCGCCCGTATCGCTGGGCGACACGCTGCTGCTGGCCGAAGATCTGGCGCCGGTGACTTCGCCGCTGAAGAGTTCGGAGCGGGAATCGCCTGCCGATAGTGGGCTTGACCTGGTGCTGGGCGAAGATACCTTGGCCAGCATTCTGAAAGAGTCGGCCGACGACGTCGGTTCACTTACTGCCTCGCTGAAGTTCTGACCGGCGGCGTTTGTCGTAGCGATGGACGCCGCCGATCGCTTGCTGCGGCTGATTGCCGCGCTGCGCGACGAGCTTTCTCCCCCACGTCCTGGTTTGCCGCCGCGGTTATCACCACGGCCGCCGCACCTGGATAGTCACCTGGAACGCGATCTTGGCTTAGACAGCCTGGCGCGTGCCGAACTGCTCCTGCGCATCGAGGCTGAATTTGGCCAGCGGCTACCGCAGCGCCTGCTCGGTGAGGCCGAGACGCCGCGCGACTTCCTGGCTGAGCTGGTTGCCGTACCGCTAGTACCCGCTGCGGGGCATTTCATCCCACGGGGATTCCCTGCGGTCACGCCATCGACTTTTTCTGGGGCGGCCTGCGATGAATCTGCCTCGGTCGCCGCAACTGCCGCCGCTGCGGCGACTGCGGGGCTTGCGGCACCCATCGCCCTCGATACCCTCAACGAGGTGCTGTCCTGGCACGCGGCCCATCAGCCCGAGCGGATACATCTCATTTTTCTTGACGAAAACGGTATCGAGGATCGCGTCAGCTTCGCGCGTCTCTGGCGCCAATCGCGTGCCGTCGCCGCCGCTCTGCAAGCGCGCGAGATTGCGCCGGGCGACGCCGTGGCGCTGATGCTGCCGACCGGAACGGCCTTCTTCCCCTGTTTCATGGGTATCCTGCTGGCTGGCGGCGTGCCGGTGCCGATTTATCCGCCGGCGCGGCCGTCGCAACTTGAAGATCATCTGCGTCGCCACGCCGCCATACTCGCCAATGCGCAGGCGCGCCTGCTCATCGCCAGCGGCGAAGTGGCCTTGCCCGCCGGCCTGCTGCGCGGCAAGGTCGACAGCCTGCGCGGCGTAGTGCTGGCGGGCGAATTGATTGGCGAGCAGCGAATCTCGACCGGTGGCGCGCCGGTGCCCGTGCCCGCGCGCACCGACCAACTGGCGCTGTTGCAATACACCTCTGGCAGCACCGGCAATCCCAAGGGCGTGATGCTCACTCACGGCCAGTTGCTGGCCAATATTCGCGCCATGGCGCAGGCGGCGGGGATGAGCGCCGACGATGTCTTCGTCAGCTGGCTGCCGCTTTATCACGACATGGGCCTGATCTGCGCCTGGCTTACCAGCCTGGTGCATGCCATCCCCTTCGTGGTGATGTCGCCCCTGTCCTTTCTCGCCGCGCCGGAACGCTGGCTGCGCGCGATTCACGATTATCGCGGCACGCTTTCCGGCGCGCCCAACTTCGCCTACGAGCTGTGTCTGCGCCGTATCGACACCGCGCGACTGGCCGATCTCGACCTGTCTTCCTGGCGCATCGCCTTCAACGGCGCCGAGCCCGTCAATGCCGGCACCATGACGCGCTTCGTCGAACGTTTTGCCGCTTGTGGCCTGCGCGCCGAGGCCATTGCCCCGGTTTACGGACTGGCCGAATGCGCCGTCGGCCTGTCGCTGACGCCTGGCCAGGGTTTGGTGATCGATCGCATCGGGCGCGAAGCCTTCGTCCTCGGCGGCGAGGCACGCCCCGCCGCCGAAGACGATGCTGACCCACTGAGTTTCGTCGCCTGCGGCCGGCCGTTGCCCGGCTACGAAATCCGCATCGTCGATGCGATGGGCGCCGAACTGCCGGAACGGCGTGAAGGCCGCTTGCAATTTCGCGGGCCATCGACCACGGCCGGCTATTTCCGCAATCCCGAGGCGACGGCACAACTGATCCACGATACCGACGGTTGGCTCGACTCCGGCGATTACGCCTACCTGGCGGGCGGCGAGGTCTATCCGACGGGGCGCGCCAAAGACATCATCATCAAAGGGGGCCGCAATATCTATCCGCAAGAAGTGGAGGAGGCCGTCGGCGGTGTCGTCGGCATCCGCCCCGGCTGCGTCGCGGTGTTCGGCAGTCCCGATCCGCTCACCGGCACCGAGCGACTGGTGGTGGTGGCCGAGTCGCGCGAGGTTTCGGCCGGCGCGCGCGAAGTGCTGCGGCAAGCGGTGCAGGATGCGGTCGTCGGCGTGCTCGCCATGCCGGCCGACGACATCGTGATTTCGAACCGCCACCTCGTGCTGAAGACGTCGAGCGGAAAAATCCGCCGTGCCGCCAGCCGCGAACTGTACGAAGGTGGCGCCGGTGGCGTCGGCGCTCCCCGCGCCGTCTGGGTGCAGGTGTTGCGGCTCGCGGCGGCGGGGATTGTGCCGCAATTGCGCCGTGGCC
>JFJP01022092.1_pt1 | contig 12044 bp, 12 predicted proteins | sample 431651 | NCBI WGS metagenome assembly JFJP01 (sample SAMN02602958, study PRJNA72255) | Microbial mat metagenome, whole genome shotgun sequencing project. | biome: fresh water; feature: sink hole; material: water; isolation source: purple microbial (photo- and chemosynthetic) mats found in... | reverse complement strand
GGCGCAGAGGACGCAAAGGAATAAAGAGAAATATTGTCCGTTCCGCAATTTTCTTCTGCTTTGCGCTCTTTGCGGTCTTTGCGGGAGATTTACTGATTATTTCCGAAAATGTCTAATGAAATTTATCATTGAAGCAACATATTTCTCATTTTCTCATTCCCATGCTCTGTGCGGGAATGCAGAGCGGACGCTCCCGCGTCCGCAGAAGGAGGGCTTATGTATTATTTTGACAAACCGGGAAAAGAAAATACCGAGCAAACTTTGACGCTTGCCTGCAAACGGGGAAAAGAACTGGGGCTGAATGAGGTTGTCGTGGCTTCCACAACAGGAGAAACGGCATATAAGGCTTTGGAAATATTGAAAGGTTTCCGTATTATTTCCGTGACGTATCATTGCGGTTTCAAAGAACCTTTCCAGAAAGTCATGCCGGACGATGTGAGAAAAGATTTGGAATCCAAGGGCGTCAGCGTGGTGTCGTCAACACATGCGCTGTCGGGCGTTGAACGCTCTGTGTCCAAAAAATATTCGGGCTGTTATCCGGTATTGCTGATTGCCGACACGCTGCGGCTTTTCGGTCAGGGAACAAAAGTGGCGGTTGAAGTCTCCATCATGGCGGCTGATGCGGGAATGCTCACCGGAAACGATATTATTTCCGTCGGCGGTTCGGCAAGAGGCTCTGACACCGCATTGGTGCTGAAACCTGTGAATCAGTCCGACCTTTTTGACATGCGTATAAGAGAAATTGTTTGCAAACCGAGAAACTTCTGAACATAAAAATTTTCGCCAGTAGAACGGGTTTCAAACCCGTTTTACTCTGATTTTTGCCAGTAGAACGGGTTTTAAACCCGTTTTACTCTGATTTTTGCCAGTAGAACGGGTTTCAAACCCGTTTTACTCTGATTTTTGCCAGTAGAACGGGTTTCAAACCCGTTTTACTCTGATTTTCGCCAGTAGAACGGGTTTTAAACCCGTTTTACTTTGATTTTCGCCAGTAGAACGGGTTTTAAACCCGTTTTACTCTGCTGAAAATGCCGGATGCTCATGGAAATTGAATCGGTTTATCAGAAATTGCAAGATATTTTGAAAGACATGGGACGAGTCATCATCGCCTTTTCCGGCGGCGTTGACAGTACCTTGCTGCTGAAGGCTGCAAGAGATATTCTTGAAAAAGACAATGTGCTGGCAGCGACCGCTTTATCCGAGACAAGTTCCCGTCAGGAGCGGGAAGATGCGGTTTTGCTTGCACAAACATTTGACGCGAATCATCTGCTTGTGGAAACATCTGAATTAGACATCCCGGAATTTGTAAGAAATGCTGAAGACAGGTGTTATATCTGCAAAAAACACCGCTTCGGCAGATTGATTGAGGCTGCTGCTTATTTCTCATGTCAACGCGAATCATGGGAGCATCAAGTCTACATGGCGGACGGTCTGAACACAGATGACTATGACGACTATCGCCCCGGCATCCGGGCAGCCCGTGAATTGGGCGTGAGAAGCCCGCTTTGTGAAGCCGGAATGTCTAAGCGAGACATTCGCATGATCTCGGAAAAACTCGGCATTCCGACATGGAATAAACCCGCGTTTGCCTGTCTCGCGAGCCGAATTCCCTATCACAGCCCCATTACCGCAGAAAAGCTGAGACAGACCGATGACGCCGAGACATTTCTCCGGGAAATGGGATTTTCAGGGCAGGTGAGGGTGAGACATTACGGCGACACTGCCCGCATCGAAACCGACCCGGATAACATCCCGAAACTGGCTGAATATGAAGTCAGAAATCGTGTGACAAGCTATTTCAGATCGCTCGGATTTTTATTTGTCACGCTTGATCTTGAAGGATATAATATGGGCAGTCTGAATCGGAAACCTAAGCCCCGCTCCCTTCCCTGAAAGGCTGCTCTATTATGCACACAAGTCTGAAACTATCTGAAAAATAAGATAATTTCATTCTCCCTTTTTTAAAAGGGGCAGGGAGGGATTTCGTGTATCTGCTGCATGACCGCAATGCGTTTGACAGGTAATTTTTTATATGATACGATCTTCCCCGAATAAAAGGTTCTCGCAAAGACGCATCTGTTTTTAGCCTGGGCCGCAAAGAATTTTTTATAAAAAAGCTTTATTTCCTTTGCGCCCTCTGCCTTCTTTGTGAGAGACAAAAGGTTCTCGCAAAGACGCATCTGTTTTCAGCCTGGGCCTCAAAGAATTTTTTATAAAAAGCTCACACTACCGGACAAAAATTTATAATATACTGATTTTATTAAAAAAACGATTTACAAAATCGTTTTACGGTAAAACGGCTTTGCAAGCCGTTTTGTGTCTGTTTAACCAGAAGAATTTGAAAAATTGTCCGGTAGTGTGAAAAAAGCTTTATTTCCTTTGCGCCCTCTGCGTTCTTTGCGAGAGATAAAAAAATCGGCTTTATCATGCAAATTCAAAAAAAACCCTCATGGCTGAAAAAGCGGCTTCCGAGCGGGCCCGAATATGGAAAAATTGCCACGCTGATAAGTGACAGCAGGCTTCATACTGTATGTCAGGAGGCAAAATGTCCCAATGTCTGGGAATGTTTTTCCTGCAAAACCGCCACGTTCCTGATTATGGGTCCTCGGTGTACTCGGAACTGCCGCTTTTGTGCAGTGGCTCAGGGTCCGCCGTCTCCGCCGGACCCCGAAGAACCGCTCCGAGTCGCCGAAGCCGCAGAGCAAATGGGACTGAGATATGTTGTCATCACTTCTGTGACCCGTGACGACCTGCCGGACGGGGGCGCGGGCATGTTTGCCGAAACCGTTGCGGCTGTTCGGGAGAAAATACCGGACGCGCTGGTAGAATTGCTGATACCGGATTTTCAGGGCGATGCCGCCGCGCTCCGAACCGTTATGAATGCTTGCCCCGATGTGCTGAATCACAACATTGAAACAGTGCATCGCCTTTATTCTTCGGTTCGGCCCCAAGCCGCGTATCACCGCTCCCTTGAACTTCTCCGGCGACTCAAAACATATTGCCCGGAAATCCCCGCCAAATCAGGACTGATGATCGGTCTCGGAGAAACTCGTGAGGAAATCCGGGAAACGCTCAAAGATATTTCTGAAGCCGGTTGCAGTATCCTGACGCTGGGACAATACCTTCAGCCTTCAAAAGAACACCTGCCGGTAGAACGATTTGTTCCGCCCGAGGAATTTGAGGAATGGCGTCAGATTGCGCTCGATATGGGTTTTTTGCAAGCGGCAAGCGGTCCCTTTGTGCGGAGTTCCTATCATGCAAAAGAATTGTACCGACTACGGAATCAGGAGGAATAAACATTGAGAAATTTTTGTATCATTTTCGGAATCATTGCATCTGTCGGCATCTGTATCGGCGTGATCGGCTGTGCGCCCCAGATAAAACTTTTTACGGACAGCACTGACCCGCTTAGGGAATTTACCCTTGAAGGCAAAGACAAAGGAAAAATTCTGCTGATTCCGGTAAGCGGCGTCATTTCCGACGCGCCTGAAAATCATTTTCTCCGTTCCGAACCGAGTATGGTTCAGAATATTGTCTCCCAATTGCAACGGGCTGAAAAAAATGATGAAATCAAAGCTGTTCTTCTAAAAATCAGTTCGCCCGGGGGCAGCGTCACGGCAAGCGATATGCTCTATCATGAAATTCTCGGATTCAAAAAACGCACCGGAGTGAAAGTCATTGCTGTGATGACAGATATGGCGGCTTCCGGCGGATACTATATCTCGCTTCCGGCAGATGTCATCATGGCGCATCCCACAACAATCACCGGTTCTGTGGGCGTTATTTTCATGCGTCCGGGAGTCAACGGTCTGATGGAAAAACTCGGTATAGATATAGCAGTAAATAAATCCGGCAAAAACAAGGATATGTTTTCTCCCTTTCGGAAAAGCACAGAAGAAGAGGAGGAAATGCTGCGGGCGATGGTCGCCGAATTGGCGGAAAAATTCATTCATCTCGTGGAAATTCACCGAAAGCCGGATGAGAAAGCGTTGTCCGAAATTGCCACGGCTCGGGTCTGTCTTGCCGAAAAAGCAAAAGAACTCGGACTGATAGATGAAATCGGCTATTTGAGCGATGCGGTTGAAAAGGCAAAATCGCTGACGGGTCTGCCGGAAGACGCCAAAGTCGTGGTTTTTCGCCGCACCGAATATCCGGATGACAATATTTACAATACGGCAGACATGAAAGCCGGTGAAAAAAAATTCTCTTTTGTCAGTCTGGGATTGCCGGAATCGCTGACATCTCTGCACACAGGGTTTTATTATCTGTGGCCCGCTGCGGCGGGGTTTTAACTGATTGCAGATTTGACAACTTTTGAAAAGCTGTCAACTTATTAAAAAAATAGATATTATCGTAAATAAGCGGCTGCCCCCCTTTATTAAAATAGATATTAAAATCGGTCTCGCAGAGACCGCAAAGGGCGCAAAGACCGCAAAAGCCGCTGAAAATTGCAGAACGGACACTTTCTCTGTCTTTCTTCCTTTGCGCCCTCTGCGTCCTCTGCGAGAAACTTTTTTATTTCCGATAACGTCTAATATTTAAAGGATTTTCTTACAATGGAATTAAACAGCAGACTTTATGATCTTTTTGCGGAAAAAGCAAAGCAGGTAAAGGTTGAGATGCTGATTCTGGGACTCGGATATACGGCAGTTACAACTTCGGATCAGGGCATCGGAATTTCTTATACTTATTTTCAAAACAAAGTCACCTGCACGCTGAATCACAACTACTGCGACTATGAAGGGCAGCCTGCGATTGAACTCCTTGAAAAAATCAAAAGCAGCGATCCCATTCAAAGAAGCATGGCGCTTGCGCTGGTGAATGCCCTGAATTATGAAAATGCGCTTTTGCTGCCCCAAGACCCCGGAAACAAGATACTGTTTGAAAAATTCGCTATCGGCAAGGGAACAAAGGTTGCAATGGTGGGTTTTTTCGGGCCCATGATGAAAATATTTTCGGAAAAAGGGGCAGTAGTAGAGGTGAAGGATGAATTTCAAGGCTTGGGCAAAAAGGGGGATTTTGATGAAAAGCTTTCAAACTGGGCAGATGTGCTTTTTCTGACCTCGACTTCTGTTTTGAACAGCACGACTGAAGACATTCTTAAAAATGTCGGTAAGAATGTCAGGACGGTGATGCTGGGACCGAGTACGCCGATGGTGAAAGAAGCATTTGAACATCTGCCGGTTCAGATGCTTGCCGGTACAGTCCCCGTTGACAAGGATAAAGTGTTAAAGGCGGTCCGGCACGGCACCGGGACCCCGGTGATTCAGAAATTCAGCCGCAAGTCATTTCTGAGTTTTTTCTAAAACCGGACTTTATCTCTCACAAAGGCGCAAAGAACGCAAAGAAAAGCTTTTTTTACAGAAAATCAGCATGTTCTTTGCGCCTTTGAGAGCCTCTCATCAGCGCACATCAGCGACGTGCCTCTTACAGTCGAAGTCTATCCGGGTAAGCCCTTTGTCAAAAAATCTGATACCGCCAACACCATAGGGTCCAGCCATCGGCTCAGAATTTTTATGCCCATGAATCTTTCCGCAAGAACCATTCCGGTGAGAACCAACGCGCCGGAAAGATTAAAAATCTGCTGAAATTTTTTATTATCCCGATTCGGAAGCGGCGAAGGAATCAGGCTTGCCCCGGCTAAAGGCGGAATGGGAAGCATACTGTAAACTGACATTGTGATATTTACGATAAACAGAATAATGAAAACCCTGTCTGTAGTCCCGTAACGTCCCATGATCCAGACCACGCTGAGGGCAATGTTCGCCAGCAGCAGATTTGCCGCCGGACCGGCCAGACGGGTCAATATCAGAAAAAATCGGGGATGGGAAAAACGCTCGGTGTTGATTTCCATAGTTTTAGGCCAGCCGAAACCGGCTAAAGCAAAACACAGAAATCCTAAAATGTCTATATGCAGCAGCGGATTGAAATGAAAACGTGTTTTGTCGTCTGAACGGGCATCGCCCAGAAAAGTGGCGACAAATGCCTGACTTTCGGCATTGATCGTGATGGCGAACAGCACGGCGACACAGAAAGAGGCAGTATCATCTGCTGCCAGATTCAGAAAGTCCAGACGGAAGGGAATCGGAATATTTTCTATTGCTATCATAACGGCAATATTACTTTATATGTAATGCCTTGTCAAGATTGATTTTTCAGGCAGGGATCGTGAGTGACCGAAGTGTGTGTCGGCACGCAGCTCAGTTTTATCAATAAAATCCGTAAAAGTGCAGACAAGCAGAAATAAAGAAAGGCAGGAAAAAAATTCCTGCCTTCTTTCAAAGATAAATAGCAATTCCTTAAAGCATTATACTGCCTCTCTGTCTCCCCACTTGGGTCTGGTGGTGATCCGGGCGAGTATAACACCGACAATCAGCAGAACTCCTGATATATAGAAGGCATTGTTCAGGCTTCCCGTCACATCCTCAATCCATCCGCCGATTCTTGCCATGAAGAAGCCGATACCCCATCCGATGAATACGAGACCGTAGTTGAATCCCAGATTTTTGGGACCGTAGAAATCACCGACAAAAGAGGGCATCAGGGAAAGACCGCCGCCGTATTGCCAGTAAGCAATTCCCACAGCAACGAACAGGAGAAAGACACTCTTTGAACCTATAATGTAAGGCAGGGCGAACAGACAAAGGGCGGAAACGCTGCAATTCAGTGTGTAGGCATTGAGCCGTCCGATTTTATCCGAGTAAAAACCGGTGCCCACCCGTCCGGAAGCATTCACCAGACCGCCGTAAGAGACAAGTATCCATGCGTTGGCAAGAAAAAAGGGAATGTCTTTTGCGGCTTTGTCCAAAATGGTTGCGGCGTTGGCAATGATGAGCAGACCGGACTGTGTGGTAATGATGAACATAAAGACCAGCGCGGGGAACTGCCATGTTTTAATCATGTCTTTGGCTTCCCAGTCGTGCTTGGTGCTGGCTGCAACCTGTTTGGCTGTCTGCGCCACTCTCGGAGCCGGCGGAACATATCCCGGAGGAGGCGTCTTTAACATCTGTCCGGCAATAATGACTACTATGGCAAAAAAGATGCCGAGATAAATAAAACTGCCTGATATGCCGAAATTGTCAATCAGGTATTGTCCGAGCGCGCCGATGTAGAGCGCCGCGCCGCCGTATCCGCCGACGACCAGTCCGGCAACAAGACCGCGCCGATGGGGACCGAACCATTTCAATGCCGCAGGCGTGGGGGCAGCATAACCGATACCCATACCGATGCCGCCGAAAATACCGAAGCCGATAATCAGTCCGGCATAACTTTTCATCATTCCTGCAATGATACATCCTACGGCAAGAAAGAGTCCGCCGAGGGTTGCGCCGAATTTGGGGCTGATTTTATCCTGAATCCTGCCGCCGGGGATCATCAGCAGCGCAAAAATGATAACACAAAGAGAAAAAGGAGTTGACGCCTGGGAATTGTTCAGATAGGTCCATCCGGCATTGATTCCGTCCAGCGGCATGGACTGACCCGCCTTGTCCACATTTACCAAAGCCTTTTTCCAGATACTCCAGGCATACAGAATGCCGAGACACAGGTTGATAGCGGTTCCGGAAAAGGTTGTTATCCACGCTTGGGTTGGTTCTTTTTCAAATTGCTCGCTCATTTATGAGTCTCCTTTCCTTAAAATCTCATCCGAAAAATTATGTCAACATACCATTTTCAAAATTTTTTTATCTTCTCCTGATTGCCACTCGCTAAGGCTTCCATCCCTCCTTTCTTTATAAAAAATTAAAACCATGTTCTTAAATTATAATAATTTTTCTATATACTATGCCGGTCAGCCAGTATGACTGTCAATATGAATGACTCACCTTACGCTGCGTCATTCCGGCGAAACGCGGAATGATCGGCTTGTGCCTCACATCAGCAGTGAATATTTTTCGAGAGCGCATAGATAAAACCAGAAAGAATATGGAGGACAGACTTCTGAATATTTCGCCGGATTGCAGACGGAATCTGTTTATAAACATTGACCGTTTAATTTCCCTTTTCCATATTTTCATAATTTAATGAACGTGATTTATTTATTTAAAGAGACTATGTATTATATTTTTAATTTAGTCAAGAAAAAATATTCATTTTTTATGAAGATAAATTTTTTTTTAAGGGATTAAAGGCTCAACTGTCCGGTTTTTAATATTTAAAAATAAAAAAATTTTGGACTGTCTCGGAGAAATAAATATCTTTTTTGCAAATCAGGCTTTTTAAAGGATATTTGGCATGTTTTTTGCTTTCAATAAATTTTGTTCAGAACTTGAACTTAATCTCAAAACTGTCTGAATATGTCATTCTGAATACAGTTCTGTCATTCTGAACGCAGTGAAGAATTGCGGAATGAGATTATGAGTTACGCAGTTGAATTTTTTCGCTGCGCTCGGAATGACAGCGAATTGGTATAAGAATCAAAGGAATCCGATTCCGGGGACAGATTCTTGGAACATCTTGAAATCAGAAAAATTTTCTTTCATCCCCCTGTCTGAACAGTTTTTTATCGCTGATTCTTTAATTTATCAGGTTGACATAAGGTTTTTTGTTTGTTACTTATATTAAAGTTTTATGCGGCAATACATATTTTAATAACCGATTAACATGAAAAGGAGGAAAGGGATTTTATGAAAAAGTTTTATTTTTGGGCATTGGCGATCTGTCTGGTACTCCCGACAGCAGGCTTTGCAGCCGACACGGTTAAAATCGGTCTGATGGGACCCATGACCGGCGCGTGGGCAAGCGAAGGACAGGAAATGAAGCAGGTGCTTGACCTTCTGGTTGAGGATGTCAACAAAGCCGGCGGCATTCTCGGCAAACAGGTCGAACTCATCAGCGATGATGACGGCGGCGATCCCAAAACAGCGGCATTGGCTGCCCAGCGTTTGGCGACAAAAGGCGTGATGGCGGTTGTCGGCACTTACGGCTCCTCTGTGACCGAGGCAACTCAGAACATTTATGACGAATCCGAAATCATTCAGATTGCCAACGGCTCCACTGCTGTGCGTCTGTCGGAAAAGGGGCTGAAATATTTTTTCCGCACCTGTCCCAGAGACGATGAGCAGGGCAGAGTCGCGGCTGAGACGATTCAGAAATTGGGATTCAAAAATGTTGCGATTCTTCACGACAACACCACCTACGCCAAAGGGCTTGGCGATGAAGCCAAAGCCCTTCTGGAAAAAGGCGGCGTGAAGATTGTTTTCTTTGATGCGCTGACCCCCGGAGAACGGGATTACAACGCGATTCTGACCAAGCTGAAAGCGGCAAATCCCGATATGGTCTTTTTTACAGGATACTATCCTGAAGCGGGTCTGCTGCTGCGTCAGAAAAAAGAAATGGGCTGGGCTGCGCCGTTTATGGGCGGCGATGCGACCAATCATCCTGATCTGGTCAAAATTGCAGGACAAGATTCCGCAGCAGGATTCTATTTTGTGAGTTCGCCCCTTCCCAAAGACCTGCCTTCGCCCGAAGCAACGGCTTTTGTCGAGGCTTTTAAGAAAAAATACGGCAATGAACCCAATTCCATTTACGGCGCGCTTGCCGGAGACGGTTTCCGGGTCATTGCGGAAGCAATCAAAGGCGCGGGTGCTGCCGAAGCCAAAAAAGCGGCGGATTATCTTCACAGCAAACTCAAAGATTTTCCGGGGCTGACCGGCAAACTGTCTTTCAACGAAAAAGGCGACCGGGTCGGCGATGTGTATCGGGTTTACAAAGTGGATACTGAAGGCAGGTTTATTCTTCAGCCCTAAGTGATTGAATTTTGAAATGCCGGGACATGCCGACGGCGTGTCCCGGCAGAATAACAGAACAGCAGATTGATCTGCCGGGTTTCAGAACTTCCCGCAATTCTTTTAAATGTCGCATCTGTCTTGAAAATATCGTTAAAAACGGTTTTATTCATAACGGAAAACAGAAATATATTGTGTAAAAAATGCGGAAGACAGTTTGTTGAACATCCTGAAAATACAGTTATATCTCAGGAGAAAAAAGATATTGCCGCCCGGCTGCTGCAACTTTATGTCAATAAAAAGTTTAGGTGTTACGCATTTGAAATGAAAAATCGGAGCTTCGCGTAAGCGAGTCTGTTAAATTGCAAGCTGTTATTCGTCTGTAAGTGAACCGCGAAAGCACGAAATTTAAACACGAAAACACGGAAATGAGGAATAAACGAAATTCTTTTTCGTTTCTTTCGTGTTTTCGTGGTTAAATTTTTGTTTAAAAAAACAAAGAATTAATAATCCCATGAGGAAAACATCATGAAAGAAAAAGTTCAGGAAGTATTGAATAAAATCAGACCCTCGCTTCAGGCAGACGGCGGGGATGTGGAATTTGTTGATGTGACAGACGGCGTGGTCAAAGTACGGCTCAAAGGCGCATGTGCCGGATGTCCCATGTCTCAGATGACGCTTAAAAACGGAATCGAAAAAATCTTGAAAAAAGAGATTCCCCAAGTAAAATCGGTGCAATCAGCTTAACCATCAGCCGGAGATTCATTTTATGACCATTGCAAGAAAAATTGAAACCATATTGTCAAGGTCTTCATGGATAAGGAAGATGTTTGAAGAAGGGGCGCGTCTGAAATCAGAACACGGGGCTGAAAAAGTCTTTGATTTCAGCTTGGGAAACCCGAACCTTCCGCCCCCCGAAAAATTCAACGAGGTGCTGAAAGATAAGATCGCTTCCTGCGGTCCCGGGGGACATGCCTATATGCCGAATACCGGCTATCCCGAAGCATGTAAAACTGTGGCAGATTATCTTTCCATGGAGCAGCAGGTGCCGATTACGGAAAAAGAGGTCATTATGACCTGCGGCGCAGCCGGCGCGCTGAATGTCATTCTGAAGGCCATTCTTGATCCGGGAGATGAAGTGCTGGTTCCCGCGCCTTATTTTGTGGAATACGATTTCTACGTTGACAATCACGGAGGCGCGCTGAAACCGGTTCCGACAACGCCGAATTTCAATCTCGACATAGACGCTGTTGAATATGCCATCAATAAAAAGACCAAAGCCATTCTCATCAATTCGCCGAATAATCCGACCGGTCAGGTTTACTCGGAGGAAAGTCTCAAATTGCTTGCAGAACTTCTTGAAAAAAAAGGAAAAGAACTGAATCGGACGATTTATCTGCTGTCCGACGAGCCTTACCGCAAGATTGTCTATGACGGCGTAAAAGTTCCCAGCATCTTTGCCTTTTACAATGAAAGCATTCTGGCGTCTTCCTATTCCAAAGATATTTCAATCCCCGGAGAGCGGCTGGGCTTTATTGCGGTGAATCCGAAGGCAGCCTTTAAAAAAGACCTGACGGCTGCGATGTCGCTTACAAACCGTATCCTCGGATTTGTAAACGCGCCTGCGCTGATGCAGCGGGTGATTGCCGCTGTGCAGGGAATGTGCGTTGATGTTTCGGAATACAGACGGAAAAGAGATTTGCTCTGCGAAGGGCTTGCCGCGTGCGGATATGAATTTCTCAAACCTTCGGGTGCGTTTTATCTCTTTCCCAAAACGCCGATTCCCGATGATGTGAAGTTTGTCAAAGCGCTTCAGGAAGAACTGATTCTGACTGTTCCCGGCAGCGGTTTCGGGGGACCTGGACATTTCAGAATTGCTTACTGCGTGGAAGACAAAACCATTACAAACGCGCTGCCCGGGTTCAAAAAAGTGATGGAAAAATTCAAATAGAGAAATCCGGGCAGCAGTGCAGAATCAGCAACTCGGAGTCTGAGATTTGACAACTTTTATCTTCTAATAATAGAAAATTGTCAAATCGTTACAGCGTGCTGTTCATTGCCGCGTCACTACATCTGCATACTGGGTAGGGTGGGCATGAAATGCCCACCTTGCCGGTTTTGACAAGCTCAACTTTCGTTTCGCTCAGAATGACAGGAAAGTGGCTCAGAATGACACAGAGTATTGTCACCCTGAGCGAAGCGAAGGGTCCCAGTAAAACGGGTTTGAAACCCGTTCTGCTTTTATGTCATTGTAAAACGGGTTTGAAACCCGTTTTGCTTTTATGTCATTAGTAAAACGGGTTTGAAACCCGTTTTGCT
>JFJP01041408.1_pt1 | contig 12045 bp, 8 predicted proteins | sample 431651 | NCBI WGS metagenome assembly JFJP01 (sample SAMN02602958, study PRJNA72255) | Microbial mat metagenome, whole genome shotgun sequencing project. | biome: fresh water; feature: sink hole; material: water; isolation source: purple microbial (photo- and chemosynthetic) mats found in... | reverse complement strand
CTGTCGACAGGCCTGAGGTTTTGGCTGTAAATATATTTTTTAAATGGGCTTGCTAAAGATGTTCCGATTTTAAGATTGAATTTCCGGCTAACTATTGAATTGTTGACGACGGCAATGGTCATATCTTCCCCGATTGTTCCGGCAACCAGTCTTAGTCCGGTAATGCCGGAGCTATCTGAAGCAATTATAGTTGATCCATTTGGGAAATACCTGCATAACAACGACCAGGTATAGAACCAGGGTCGTATGTTCTCATCGGCCGGGTTATTGCAGATTTCAGTTCCCAGGATGTTCCAGAATCCCCACCTTTTCAGCTGGTTTTTATCGCCATTGTCGCCGTTGGTATGCATCGCATCATCCAGATCCCAGGCTGCAGCGCCTGAATAACCTGAATTCACTATTTGTATTATGGCATCCGACATGTCAATGCCATAGTCGAAATCGTACACTGACATCTGGCTGTCTTCACTGGCATAAGGATCCGTTTTAACACGCTTCTGGTTTTCTTCTGTCATTTTCTCAAAGCCAATTTCTCCGAAAACAATGGGTTTATTTACAGCTTTTGCCATCTGTGCAATGTTACTGTAGTATTTGGTGAAGTTTCCGCTGCGCACCTCGTCATAATTAGTGTAGGCATGTATTTCGTATATCCCGATTTGGTCATTCAGCTGGCGGGTTGATTCCGAAACCCACTCAACACCTTTATATTTTGATTCAGGATTATCATATGCAGCCACTGCATCTGGCCCGGCAATTGTAATTTTATCGGCCAGCCCTGCTTCGGTTAGAGCTTTTTTTAACAGCCTGATTCCCTCGCTCCATTCGTCCCAGTTTCCCAGTGTCGAAGCCCAGTAGCCGTTCGGTTCATTTACTAATGTGTAGTGCTTCAGGCATGTATAGCCTTTAACATTGATCAGGTTATCAAGGTATTTTACAATAATGTTTATCCATTTAGGATCATTTGCACCTGTAAAATAAAGTGGGATTCCGGCAGCCTGGTTTTGCATCTGGAAGGGACAGCCCCATTCGCCGAATAAAACGGTAATATTGTTTTTCTGACAGTAGTCGAGTAGCTTTTGAAGTGATTTAACTTCCGGGGAATCAAAATCCAGGATGGGTTCACCTTTTGCATCAAATCCTTTGAGGTATCTCCAGTTTGCCTGGTCCATTACCCGTACCAGTTTTGGCTTCATATAATCCAGGCGGTGAAAAACCATCTGCCATTTCTGATCCGTCATCAGTGCGCCCCATTCGGCATCAGGAGCATCGGCATGGGGATAAGCGGACCATTGCACACCATTCCCGATAAAGTTAGTGGAAATAACCTTTTCAGGGTAAACCTGCACCGTTTTTGAGCTTGAGCAGGAAGTACCAGCCAGGGCAATAATTGCGATGAATACTAAACTAAGTACTTTCATTATAATTCTTTAAAAGATGGTCCAACATTCATTTACTTATCAGGTAGCACTTTCTGTATTTCTTTTCCAGATATTGAAATCTGCCTGGTTTGAGAAACAACATAACTGTTTTCATATCATATTTTTGAATAAAATCTGACATAAAAAGAGTGTTTCAATTCAAAAGGGGTGTGTCAAAAAGATCTGTGGCATTTTTTGACACACCCCTAAATGAGAATTTGATGCAAAACTAAAAAATTGATCTAACGTTTGATAAATTTCTGATTTATTGATTGTCCGGCTGTATTTAATCTGACAATATATAATCCCGAATTCATATCTGCTGGAACGGATATTTCCGAAGTGCTGTAGCCATAATTGTATGTCTTAATCAACGCTCCCGAAATGCTGTATATTTCCATGTTTTTAATCACCATTTCTTTGTCAAGCTTTATATTCAGTGAGTTGCCGGATTGGTACAAGTTTATCCGGGATTTGGAGGATACAGGATTTAACCCTGTTATAGTTGATGTTAAAGTAATGTCATCAAAATAAAATGGAACAACGGATTTTACATTTGAGGAGACAATAATACTCAGCATTGTGTGAGTTATAGGAGCGTTGTCCGGATTCCTGGGGATTGAAATTGTTCCTAATTCCCATTTGTTTGTTTTTCCGGCCGGAATAGGAATTATTAACCACTCTGAATAAATATGAGCTTCAGTACCTTTTTCAAGTTTCACCTGGATTTTTACTGTATCAGCTGCAGCAGTAGTATCCTGTGCGAGGTACTTGAAGTGAACGTAGGTATAATTATTGAAATTTTCGGCAGGAATATTCTGGAATGACAGCACATTATCACTCGTATTTAATCCTTCCTTCAAAGGATTAGCAACCACTGCAGGATCATAGGTTGCCCATTTGGTAATGACAATACCTGCCATCTGATTGCCATCAAAATCCGATACCAATGCTTGTCCGAAAACGACAAACGAAAAGGATACCGCTAAAATTGTAAGTAAAGACTTCTTCATAGTTTTTAGATTTAATTGTTTGTAAATTAGAGAATTAAGTTATAGTTATTTATTTATCAGGAAATGTAAATTTCTGTGTTCGGAAAATCCGCCAATCGGCTCTTTCAGTTTCGTGGGCAGTCATTTGCCAGACAGGCTGGTTGCCATTTTCTACTTCTACAACAACACCGCGTTCATCGCCTCCGGTATAAAATGCTCCCAGGAATGCTGAGCCTATCGAGCCAAAGGTTAGCAGGTAATTTCCTTCTTTTAAGCGGCTTGCCTGGCCTGCTGTAACTGAGAATAGAGAGGCTCCCTTTTCACGTCCATAAGTCCAGCCTTGCTTAACAGTCATTTCTGCTTCATTAATCTGGTATTCGGCACCCCACGATGATTGTTCAAAAAACGGCATGGTTTTAAAATTCTTGGATGCCCCGTTGATCATGCAAGTAAGCACCAGGTTTCCCTGTTCATTGCGCACCGATGGCGAATGGTTTACCCACGGCCATTCGAACCCGGTAATGGATTTGTATCCAAGTTGAATAGAATCGGAATACTGAATTCCCTGCTGATCCACTGCCTTAAGCAGGTATTTATCCAATGACTCACCTCTGCCATTTACACCCCAGCCACCATGCGGTGCAAGAATCCATTTCAGATTATTGCCCCAATCCACTTTGGCAAAACCATGGTGAAAAGTGCTTAGAATTATAGTATTGTCAGTTGGATCATACGCTATTCCATTGTTGTGACACCAGTCGAATTCCAGTGTATTTAAAATCATATTTCTGGCATAGGTAGGCATAATTGATCGGCCGACCTGTAAACTCTCACGCAGATTCCAGGTGGTGAGCAGTTGTCCTGTTTTACGGTCAAGTTCAATGATATGATCCTCTACAAAAAGCCTGTTATATGGATCGCCAGGTGCCCTGACATCCTTTTGTGAGACGGTTATAAGGAAATTGCCCTCTTTGGAACCTGATGGGATCTCACAGATTTCATGATGGGAACCCAGAAATTCGACGGGTAACTTCCATGAATTTATGATCTTGCCAAGAAAATCCGTTTCATAAATGATGTTTCTTTCAGGAACTGAATAAATGATATTCCCGTTTTTAAGGAAAGTGAGTGGGAACAGATTATCTTCTTCATTTTCGATATACCAGAATCCCCGGAACTTACCATACCTGTCGCTAATCATGGCGCTGATCTGGTTTCCGTGTCCCCATTTGTTATAAAGGAACGAAAACAGCGCTCCGTCATTCATTACCGATCCAGTAGTTGCCAATTTTGGAAACCATCCGGGTTTTGCCATAGTTTCAACAGTCAACGTATCGGAATATGACATGGTATTTTCACCTTTCAGGGTTACGACAACCTTGTTGCCGGCCCAACCGGAAGTTTTATAATCGGCAGAAAAATACAGACCGTAAACAGGAACCTGGTGCTCATTTTTAAGCGAATCGTTACGGAATGAAATATCCGAACCGGGACCATCCAGTCCCAGCACAGTTGTATGAACTGTAAAAGGCAGATTGGCCGAAATAGTAATCTCAGCCGAAAGTGCAGACCTGGAATACGGATTTACTAAAACCTTGTCAATAGTATATGTGAGTTTTTGACTAAAAACAGAAACAGTATATTCCTGCTTCGACCCATCACCTGCAGTAACTTTATATACTATTGGTGTAGAATAATCATTCGCTGTTATACTGCTGATTTGCTCGGCAGTACCAACTTTCACACTGATGCCGGTGGTGATAAAACTTGCTACCAGGGATTTGATGTTGGTTAATCCGTTTACAGTAATCTCAATTTCATTACCGGTAATAATTCCGGTAATATCTTCTGTTAACCCATCATTGTCTGCCGCCAGAAATTTAAAAGACAAAATCTCCTTTTTATCACTAACTACCTCTTTCTGGCAGGATGCGATAAAAAGTATTGAAGCAAATAATATAAAATGTTTTAACTTCATGAGTTTAGGATTCAGAATCAGGTATTCGCAAGCAGTCAGGCAAATTATGGTTTGATAGTAAGCAGGCTTTAAGTATTAGTATGTGATCGGTTTTCAGCAATGCGATTTTTTTAGTTTTACTTCCAATTGAGCAGAATTCTTGGTTTGCTTTTTTTTAAATCTCTGTCTATCTGTTAAGTGACATATTTAATTAACAGTTTAGTTATTTAGCAGATGTTCGAGCAACTCATTTACCTCGCAGGTAGCAACTCCTACATATTTATCAGCTCCGCCGTAATAAACATAAAGTGTATCTCCAACAATAGCATTTCCTGTAGGGAAAACACACCCTTTGTAAAATCCTTCTATTTCGTAATTGAATTCAGGCCAAAGGATAGGATCTTTGGTGCGGCCAATCATTTTTGTCGGATCATTTATGTCTAACAAAACCGCGCCTACGCTGTAGTAACCGTTGCCTCCGTTTTCGACTCCATGGTATAGCACCAGCCAGCCTTTATCCGTTCGTAATGGAGGAGTGGAACCACCTATTTTTTCTTCCCAACCGCCTGTAATACCTTGCATAAGCATGAAACTCGGTTCATTCCACACAAGCAGGTCGTCCGAAAACCGCAGCCATATGGCAGGAAATTCAGGTCCCCATTCCGGGCCTACCCATTCCTTTGGGCGATGGAGCATAGCATATTTACCGTTAATTTTTTCAGGAAAAAGAATTACATCACGGTCATCAATATCCGATTGAGTAATACGCCCAAGCCTGATCCAGTTTCTAAAATCCTTTGTCATGGCAAGAGCCGTGTTTGCCATATTTTTCTGAAGGAAACAAGGTGCATTTTTACCATGATCCCATGTCAAAACCTCGTCGTGTGCGAATTTCCAATACTGCCCCGGATGAAACGGGCGGAAAGCGTACGTTACATAGTAGTAATCATCGAATTTTACAATGCGTGCATCTTCAACACAACCACTGTCCGGACCTTCCTCGCTCGGACCGAAAGCAGGCAAATCACTCACCCTGCTGAAGTTGAAACCATCTTCGCTGGTAGCCAGGCCAAAACGAATAACGTGTTTTTCATCATCACCGGCAGCCCGGTATAACATATAAAATATGCCGTTTTCGTGCCATATTCCCGGATTGCAGACGACAAGATTTTCCCAGTCGTTAGATGGATTTGGAGATAAAATCGGATTGTTTTCGTACTTGTGTAAAATCATTGGTAAAGATTTTGAAAGCATTAAATAAGATGCATTTATATATGGCTATGGCGCACTAAAGCATCAGTTAAACCTGTTCTGTTTTAATCGATGTTGGTAAACAGCAAAAATGTTTGTCCGGAAATGTTGATTTTTTTTGCACTTCCTGATTTGAAATCGATTGTGATATTTGTTTCTTCGGGCAATGCAAAACCGTTAGCATCAGTTTTCCCGGTGAATGCCGCACCCGTGCCTGAAACGAATTTATAGGAATCTACAGATGTTAATGTGGCTCCATTCTCCATTTTCAGATTGATGTCGTAACTGACAAAATTTGAGTTTACAATGGCAATGGTGTATTTGCCATCTTTTTCGCCTGCAATAGCCCTGAGGCCTTTTTTGTCGGGAAGAGTTACTTCGAAAATTTTGGTTCCTTTTGGAAAATACCTGCAAATCAGCGACATAGTGTAAAACCAGGGACGAATATTTTCATCAGCGGCGTTTTCAAATTTTTCAGTTCCAAGGATATTCCAGAATCCCCATCTTTTAAGTTTTGTAGATCCGCCGCCGCCAATATTGTACATGGCATCGTCAAGATCCCACAGGAGGGAACCTGCATATCCTGCGAGCATATTCTGTATAAGTGCATCAGCCATATCGATGCCGTAAAAAGCATCGTAGGTAAACATATTGCTGTCGTCGCCGGCAAAAGGATCTTTGGATATTCGCTTTGTGTTTTCAATTCCTAATGTTGATCCTGAAGGATATTTAAACCCAAGTTCGCCCATCAGCATTTCTTTTGAAGAAGGGGCCGCATTTTTGTAAGCTTTAACCATATTTTTGTAGCTGCCATCACGTACTTCAGTTTCGCTGGGATAGGTGTGAATATCATATGCCCCGACTTTTTCGCCAAGATCAAGATTTGTATTAACCACCCACGAGGTAAGATTGGCATCCCAAACAGCAACATCCGGTCCGATGATCTTTACTCTTGATGCAATTCCTTTTGCGGTGAGTTTTGCGTGAAATTGCTCAATAAGTGTTTTCCACAGCGAGTAGTTTCCGTTCATGCTCGACCAATCGCCATTGGGTTCGTTAACCATATTGAAATACCTGATGCAGGTATAGTTTTTTGTGTTCAGCAGGTATTCGAGGAATTTCGCTGAATTTTCGAGCCATGCCTGGTCAATTGTGGTACCACCCTGGTGACCCCATTCGCCTATCATAACGCTGATGCCTTCGGCCTCGCAAAAATCAAGGATTTTAATCAGTACGGCATCACTTTTAGAAGGATCATACTTGCCATCAACAATATAATTCCATCCCTGGTCAATCATTAACCGAACGAGCGGCGGACGCATAAACCGAACCCGTTCATACAGCGTATTCCAATCGGCGTCCGATAGCGTGGGACTGCCGGTCCAGGTCTGCAGAACATCATATCCACCCCACTGAACTCCATTCCCGACAAATGACTGGGTGATGATTCCGGTTTTAATAGTCAGATCATCTTTCGTATCCGTTACCGGGTTATCGGGTTCCTTTTCTTTACAGGAAACCGAAAAAAGTATCATTAATGTCAGTAATAAGAAGTATTTCATTTATGGTCAGGTATTATCTTTTAATTGTTGAGGTTAGCTTTTATGAAAAGATTTCCCCGAAAATTGAAGTCTTTTTGTTAGGTACAATGGATTTGGCAGAAACTGATGGGAGCTTTGTTTTTTTTTCAAATGGAGGTTGGCTTTTATTCCAACCTCCTTTGATAATCTAACCAGTCAACCCATTGGAAATTATTAGTTTACCAATTTTTTTAAAGAAATTCCAATATTCCTGTTTTTTCTGCTTTCAATAACTATTCAAAATCGACTTTTAACTTATTGTTTTTTTAATGAGTACCATATTTGGTAGGCTACTTTCAACTGGTTTTCGGTACTGTAATAGTCGTCCCAGTTAATAGTCCAGGTTTGTGGCGAAATGAGTGAGTAAGTCATTGTTGTACTTGTTAATGCAGTTGATCCGGTTGAAGTATATTTTTTGCTGCTGCCTTCAATCACAATTGAAACCGTGTTATCCGCATTAATGTAATATTTGCCTTTTCCGTTGGGTAATTGTCCGAATTTGTCGCTCCAATCTGTTCCGATAGGAGAAATATAAGCGCCGAATTCGCCATTGGCTCCGGAAGATCTCTCGTAGGTACCATAAAATGCACCGGATGTTTCAATTCCTTCAATTCCGCTAAAGAATATAATATCATCCGTACCGGGAGCAGCCGTCAATATTTTTAATGCAACTTCGGCTTCGCCTGAAAGACCCCATCCATTCCAGTCGTCCCATTTGAACTTAAAGTTTTGAATACTCCAGGTTCCTGCATACGGATTTGTAAATGATGACGCCTTGATGGTCCAGGTAAGAGGTTCGCCGTTTACGGGTTGCACAGTTATAGTTGCAGTTTGATCGGTGCTGCTGAAATTGAGCTTTCCTCCAACTGCAACAGATGCTGTAGCGCCATAGGAAAGTTCGAGTGAAGTAACTTCGATTGCGCTGAAATCATCGGAAAAAGACACAAATTCAATTGTTGCATCATCACCGTTGCGTACTATAGTAGCTTTTCCTACCTGTCCGGCAAAACCAATGTTTATAATATTCCGTTCTTTATTCCATGCACCGTCGTTTATTTCCGAAAGCGGATCTTTCTGGCAACCAAAAAGAGTGGCGGCAAGCATGATTACCATTATATATTTATTTGTTTTCATAACCGGGTGTTGGCTGTTAAAAATTAGCTGTTAATTGGATAAATTCGGATTTAAGTCAATTTCCATTTGAGGAATGGGATAGAATGCAGCTTCGGCCTCAGAAATACCTGCAGCGGTGGCTTTTGGATCAGTGGTTGTAACTATTGACTTCCTTCTTAAATCATAAAGCCTCTGACCTTCGAATGCAAGTTCCCATCCTCTTTCCCTTACCACAACATTTCTGAATTCGACTGTGCTCAGGCCCGTAATAACTTCACTTAAACCGGCTCTGCTTCGTACCTGGTTTATCCAGTTGTACCCTTCAGCTGTTGGGCCAACAGCTTCAGCATAAATCAGGGCAACATCCGAAAAACGAATGAGATAAGGTTTTGCACTCGATTTCTGCCCAACAAATTCAGGATCAACATACTTCCTTGTAAATGCATAAGAAAAATTATTTCCCAAAGCACCGGTTTGTACTCCTGCCTGGTTATAAATTTTGGTTACCAGGAGTTCTGTTTTCCGTTTATCGGTAGCGCCGAAAGTATTATAAAATGCGGTTGTTGTTTTAAATACTTCCCATCCATTGGTGGTATAAGTGAGTGATCCATCCGGATTCATAATGTAATAAGGAACACCATCAACCCATGGCTGAAACATCATGGCAATTTTCGAGTAATTTCCTTCATTAAGGCCTGTTCTGTCCATCGACATGATAAAGATGTGTTCAGGTCCGTCAGGCGCGTATACATCATAAATATGTGTGAGTTCCGGATCAATTGAATATTCCGTTTGATCGTTAAGAACTTTCCCTGCAAAATAGGCGGCACTGTCGTACATCATATTCACATCTTTTCCCATATCGGTATATTTTGGTACACCGCTCTCTTTTGAAGATGCTATTGTTAAATATGTTTTTGCCATGAGCGACTGCACAGCTACTTTATCAGCACGACCTACATTACGCGACACTCCAAGATAGGCTTCGGCTGTCCTGAGGTCAGCATGAATGAAATTGTAAACTTCATCCATGTTTTTTGCCATGGTAGGCGATGCCTGCGAAATAGTTTTAACCATATCGCGCTGAATGGGAACCAGTCCAAACACTTTAACCAGGTTAAAATAATTGAAAGCCCTCAGGAAATAAGCTTCGCCCAGAAGTTTATTTTTAATCTCTGCGTTAAAGTTACTGTTGGCAACGTTTTCAATTACTGCATTTGCACGGTTAATGGCAATGTAGCAATATTTGAAATAGTAGGTAAGACTTTCGTTGCTGGCATCAGCTGTCCAGTTGTTGAGCTGTTGCGATCCATAACCCTCATCTGCTTTTACATCACAGATATCTGATGCAAGTTCGCCGATATAAAAGATACCCCGCGAATATTCAAGAAAAGTGAGTGCGTTGTAGGCATATATCAATGAAGCTTCCGCATCGGCAGGTGTTTTATAAAAATTCTCTTCGGAATAAAATCCATAGGGTTCTTCGTTCAGATCGCACGAACTGAGCAACAGTCCAAAAACCAGTAACAGAGATAATATTTTCGTTTTCATATGTCTTAATTTTTTTAGAAGGTTAAGTCCAAACCAAATGTCCATTTGCTCAATCGAGGATAACCGCCCCAATAAATACCATCAGTACCTACCTCAGGATCATAGCCTTTGAACTTTGTAAATGTGTAAACATCCGATGCATTCAGGTAAAGGCGGAAGCTGTTTATCCATTTTACTCTGGCAGTGTTGAAATTGTATCCCAGGTTTATATTCTGTATTCTGAGAAAAGAACCATCCTTGATAAACCAGTCGGATAAATAATAGGAACGGTCATTCCTCAGGCTTGGATATTCGTTGGTAGGATTATCCTGGGTCCATCGCAAAGGTGAGGTATTCGGTTGTCCCCACATATTCTGATATACAATGTCATTTCCGGAAACACCATTTAAAAATACTTCGAGGTCGAAATTCTTATACCTGGCATTCAGGTCTAAACTTATCATAAAATCAGGATTCGGATCACCGATAATGGTGCGGTCCTTGTCATTGATCTGGCCATCGTCGTTTATATCCACGTATTTGAATTCACCCGGTTGTGCCAAAGCTCCGGTTAACCCGGATGCCAGTCCTTCTGCTTCGGTTTGTATTATGCCGTCAACTTTGTATCCGTAATACACATTCACAGCCTGTCCGATGGCGAGTATATTAGGCGTTTGCCGGAATTGTGACAGTGATGTTCCCCAGAATTCATATTTCATTCCGGTGTTAAAGTCGGTGCTCAAACCGGAAGTAACTTCGTTGCCAAGGCTTACAACTTCATTCCTGTTCCGGGCGTAAATCAGTGAAGCAGAGAAATTAAAATCCTGGTTAGCAATAATGTCGCCATCTAGTGTGATTTCGAAACCTTTATTTAAAATTTCACCATCATTCACCCACATCCTGTTGTATCCTGATGAAAGAGGAAGGATTCGTTCGCGAAGCAAATCGGAAGTTTTTTTCTGATACACATCAAATACCAGCCTGAGCCTGTTGTTATAAAATGCCATATCAGTACCCAAATCCAATTGAGCTGTGGTTTCCCATTTCAAATCAATGTTCGGAATACCTCCCCACATTTTAAACCGGCCATCATCGCCTTCATTACCAACAACATATCCCGGACCAATAGCAGTGCTCCATTGACCATTGTCATAGTATTGTTCAACGCCATATTTGCTTAGAGTCTGGTAGGGCGAAATTCCCTGGTTTCCGGAAATTCCATAGCTGGCTCTGACTTTAAGTTCATCGAAAACATTGAGGTTTTTGATAAACGACTCGTTATGTGCTTTCCATGCAACTGCTCCTGATGGAAACTGAGCCCACTTGTTGTTTGCCCCGAATTTTGAGGATCCATCGGCACGTAGAGTGGCTGTAAACAGGTATTTGTCATTTAATGCATAATTTACACGGCCGAGAAACGAAAGAAGTTTAGTGTCAGAATATCCATTGGCCAGCCTGTTTTTTTCGGGATCACCCGAACCCATATTTTGGTTTCCTGTTGATTCGTTAACAAAATCGTAAGCGTAAAGATCCGAAGTCCTGCTCATTCCATATTCATAGGACTGTCCAACCATGGCTGTGAGCCTGTGAATACCGGCGAATTCCTTGTCGAAAGTCATGTATGTTTCCGAAACCATGTTTTGCCCCATCCAGTTGCTGAGCTGGGCTGCGCCATTGTTAAAATCGCCGGCTTCGGTATATACTGTAGGCGAGTATTTGTCAACAATATAATTCCCGTATTTGTAGTTAATCTGCGATTTGATGTTCAGGTAACTTAAAATCTGCCAGTCAAGTTGTAACGAAGAAATAAAGTCAGTGCTGTTGGTTTCGTTGGTAACATGTTCAGTAATGGCCACCGGGTGTGAATAATCATTGGCACCGGCAAGGAAATAGGAACCATCGTCGTTATATACCGGCCATAAAGGATTGCGGTAATAGGAAAGTCCGCCATTATAATTTCTGAATCCCTTGGAGAATATATTGGAAGTCCTGATTGTAAAGTTATCATAAACTTTATGGTTAATTCCCAGGTTAACAATACCTTTCTTGTAATCATCTTCAACATAAACTCCATTTTCATCATAATAATTAAAACCAAGGTTGTACGATGTTTTCTCGTTAGCGCTGTTGATAGAAAGCGTTGTATTGTTTGAAACCGGTGTATCTCTGAAAACAACTTTGTCCCATTCAGTATTATAAGGCCA
>JFJP01040027.1_pt1 | contig 12045 bp, 11 predicted proteins | sample 431651 | NCBI WGS metagenome assembly JFJP01 (sample SAMN02602958, study PRJNA72255) | Microbial mat metagenome, whole genome shotgun sequencing project. | biome: fresh water; feature: sink hole; material: water; isolation source: purple microbial (photo- and chemosynthetic) mats found in... | reverse complement strand
TAAGTCTCTAGCTGTAAATAATTTGTATGATTATTTACTTCAGTTCGAAAAAAATATTACAGCGAATGGTGCTTCGGTAATTTGGGCTGAAAATACCGATCAAGCTATCGATTCGATCCAAAAAATTCTTATCGAAAACAATTCGAAAACGGTTGTCAAAAGCAAATCGATGACTACCGAAGAAATTGAATTGAACCATCATTTGGAAGAAATTGGTGTTGAGTCGCTTGAAACTGATTTAGGCGAATACATTGTACAACTGGCTGGCGAAAAGCCTTACCACATTGTTACACCGTGTATGCATAAATCGCGTCATGATATTGCTGAGCTTTTCACCGAAAAATTCAATACACCTGAAGGTAGCGAACCCGAATACCTGACTGAATATGTCAGGAAAAAGTTGAGAAGGAAATTTACCCAGGCGGATGTTGGGATTACCGGAGCTAATTTTTTGGTAGCCGATGTTGGTGGAATTGCATTGACCGAAAATGAAGGAAATGCTTTAATGACAGTTTCTTTTCCAAAAATTCATATTGTGATTGCCGGAATTGAAAAAGTGATTCCCCGGATGCAGGATTTAGGGCTAATGTGGCCTATTCTGGCGGCTCATGGAACTGGTCAGCAAATATCGGTTTATAATTCGCTGATTACCGGTCCAAAGAAGTCGGATGAAGCTGATGGACCCGAAAAAATGTTTGTCATTCTGCTTGATAATAAGCGCTCTGAACTTTTTGGTAACGACGAACAATACAAGATATTAAAATGCATTCGGTGCGGAGCCTGTTTGAATTCGTGTCCGATCTATAAAAACATTGGTGGCTACACGTACTATTCTACTTATGGCGGGCCAATAGGTTCTGTAATTACTCCATTTTTTAAGGGTTTAAAAGAATACAATCACCTGAGTTCGGCTTGTTCGGTTTGCGGTAAATGCACCGAGGTTTGTCCGGTTAAAATTCCTTTACATCACATGCTGCTGATTAATCGGCGCGATGCGGTAAGAGCTGGAGCTGGTGGGTTTATCTGGAATCGGGGAATGAAAGGGTTTGAATATGTATTTTCGAAACGAAGCAGGCTTGATTTTGTCGATGGAAAAACAAAAAACATCTTTGCATTGTTTGGTGGTAATGCACTGGGCAAGAATAAACAAATTCCAAAACTTGCCGATCGATCGTTTAGTAAACAATGGAATAAAAAATAGAATTTATGCTATCCAATACCTGTAAATATGCTGTAAGGGCACTCATTTATCTTGGAAAATATTCAGCCGACGGAACTAAAATTGGAATTAAAAAAATTTCATCTGATTTGTTAATCCCTACCCCATTTTTAGGCAAAATTCTTCAAAATCTGGTGAAACAAGGAATTTTAATTTCGACCAAAGGACCCAACGGTGGTTTTGGAATCGGAAAAAAAACAACTGAAATTTCGTTGTACGATATCGTGAGTATTATTGATGGTGAGGATTATTTCAAAAATTGCCTGATTGGACTTCATCCTTGCGCAACGCACGAAAACAATGAAAAACCATGCCCGGTTCATGCCCGTTTTGGTCCTATCAGAGCGCAATTAATGCTCTTTTATCAGGAAACTACTATTGCTGAAATTCTAGGTGATATGTCGGGTTTTGAAGATCTGATCAAGCTCTAGTCGTCCTTAAAATTATACATTTCCATGGCCGGAATTTACATTCACATTCCTTTTTGCCGAAAACGTTGCCATTATTGTGATTTTTTCAAATCGACTGATTTGGGTTTCAAATCCCGGATTTTGGCAGGTTTAAAAAAGGAACTGGAAAGCCGGTCTCCCGAATTGATTTTCGAACAAATTAACACTATTTATCTGGGTGGCGGAACTCCTTCGATTTTATCGGTTGACGAACTGAGCAGTCTTTTAGAAACCATCCGCGAAAATTATCAGGTTTCTGAAGAGGCTGAAATTACGATGGAGGCAAATCCTGATGATTTGAGTCCATCCATGCTTAATGCTTTGAGAGAAACAGGATTTAACCGTCTAAGCATGGGTATTCAGTCGTTTTCCGAATCCGATCTGAATCTGATGAATCGGCGACATAGCGCTAAACAAGCTGTTGAGTCGGTTAATTGGGCTAAACAAGCTGGTTTTACCAACATTAGCATCGATCTCATTTATGGGTTGCCTAATCAGAGTTTAGTTGAGTGGGAGCGAAATGTGCGTACGGCAGTAGAGTTGGATGTACAGCATATTTCGGCTTACAACCTTACTTATCACGAAGGAACGGTATTTTACGAAAGGCTTAAAAAGGGAATTTTTAATGAGTTGCCCGATGAGCTTAGTTTACAGCAGTTTGACTTGTTGATTCGTGAATTAAAGAATGCTGGTTTTGAGCATTATGAGATTTCGAATTTTTGTAAACCCGGACTTTATTCACAACACAATTCGGCTTATTGGAAGAACAAAAAATACCTTGGCATTGGCCCTTCAGCACATTCGTTCGATTTGTTTAGCCGTCGATGGAATGTTTCATCGATTTCGGAATATTTACGAGGTATCGAGAACAATGAATTGTACAGCGAAGCAGAAATTCTTACCGAACAGGATCGTTATAACGATTATATTATCACCAGTTTACGAACCATTTGGGGTGTTTCGGAGGAATATATTCGAACTGAATATTCATCTCTGTATTTGGCTCATTTTCAGGATATAAAACAAAAATATGTATCATCGGGTCATTTAATAAATAGAACTTCCGCAGTTTGTTTAAGTCCGGAAGGTTTATTCATTTCGGATAAAATAATGAGTGATTTTATGGTAGTGGAAGCTTGCTAAATATTGTTAATAGGACTTTTTTGTATGTTTCAATCAAGCTATAAATCCATATCTTAGCGGTTTGAAAAATTTGGTTCAAAGAGCCGACTTTATTGTAAATAGAGTATTTGTGAATATCAAAATAAGCAAAATGATCGTAAAAATCGTCAATAAATCCAATAATCCACTTCCGGAATACAGTACTGTTCATTCAGCCGGAATGGATCTTCGTGCAAATGTTGTTGAGCCAATTGTTTTAAAACCGCTCGAAAGAGTTTTGGTTCCTACCGGATTGTTTATTGAATTGCCTGTTGGCTACGAAGCCCAAATTCGACCAAGAAGTGGTTTGGCTTTAAAATGGGGAGTGACGGTATTAAATTCGCCTGGAACTATTGATGCCGATTATCGTGGCGAGATCGGTATTATCCTGATAAACCTATCGAACAAGGAGTTTGTTATTCAGCATGGAGAGCGCATTTGCCAGATGGTAATTGCCCGTCACGAACACATTGGATGGGAATCGGTTGAAATTTTAGAAGATACTGACCGTGGAGCTGGTGGCTTTGGCCATACCGGAAAAAATTAAACGAATGAGGAATAAATATCTGGCATACTTTGCCATTGTTTCAATATTGGCATCTTCTTGTGCAACAACGAAGAAACCGGTAAGTACCCTTATTCAGGCCAAGCCTGATCAGAAGGAAGCTGGCATTTCAGAAGATGAAAAGAACGAGTTTGAGTACACGTTTATTGAAGGACTCAAGCAAAAGATGATTGGAAATCAGCAGGCAGCGATTACGCTTTTTTCGAAGTGTCTTGAAATAAATCCAAACTCATCTTCGGCCATGTTTGAGCTGGCCAAAATTCTCAGCAGTAATGGTGATCAAACCAGTTCGTCGCTTTTGCTCGAAAAGGCGATGAATATTAATCCGGAGAACAAGTGGTATAAACTGTTGCTTGCACAAATTTATCAACAGGGGAAACGGTATAAAAAGTCGGCAGAGCTTTACCAGCAGCTTTATGCCTTGGATACTGAAAATCTGGAATATCTGTATATGAATGCTGCATTGCTGGCATCAGCCAAAGAATTTAACCAATCCATTGAAGCTTATAATGAACTGGAGAAAAAGATTGGAATAAACGATCAGCTTTCGGTAGAAAAACAACAGATTTATGAGGATGCAGGATTAAAAAAGGAAGCCTTGGCCGAACTTCAGAAACTCATTGATTTTAATCCGAAAGAACCACGATATTATGGTTTGATGGCCGATTATTACCTTTCGGAAAAAGACGATGCTTCTGCACTTAAATATTACAACAAGATACTCGAAATTGATCCGGAAAACGGGTTTGTATTGTTTTCCCTCAGTTCGTATTACCGGCAAAAGGATGATAAGGTAAAGGCATGGGAATACATTCGAAAAGGGTTTCTCAATAAAACGGTTGAAGTTGAAACCAAAATTCAGTATTACCTGATGATAACAGCTTCTCCCGAAAATCCATTTTTTACAGAAGATCAGTTGAATGAATTGGTTTTGATTCTGGTGAAAACCAACTCTGACGATTATCGTGTTTTTACTGTTTATGCTGAATACCTGATTAGCAAAGGCAAGTTGGCAGAGGCTCGCGAACAGCTCCGTAAAGTATTGGAAACAGAAAAGGACAATTATCTTATTTGGGAACGTATGTTGATGGTAAGTAATGACTTACTTGATTTTAAAGGCATTTATACAGATGCAGGAAAAGCGATAGAGCTGTTTCCAAGCCAGCCTGATTTGTATGGTTTGCGTGCAGTTTCCTGCTTACAACTCGAAAAATACACTGAAGCACTTGATATTCTTAAAGAAGGAGAACCTTATTTACTTGACAATAAAGGCATGACAATTCAGTTCGAATTATACCGGGCCGAAGCCTTTTACAAATTAGATAGGGTAGAGGAGGCGTTCAAAGCTTTTGATGCAGCAATACTTCTGAATCCGGAAAATTGGTTGGCTATGAATAACTATGCCTATTACCTTTCGCTTCGAAACGAAAACCTCGAAAAGGCTGAGCAGATGAGTGGAAAAGCCGTTCGTGCCAATCCGGATAATTCAACTTACCTGGATACTTATGCCTGGGTTCTATTCATGCGGAAAGACTATACGTTGGCTAAGTTTTACATGGAAACAGCCATGAAAAATGGTGGTGATAAAAATGGTGTAATTGTTGAACATTACGGCGATATTCTGTTTATGCTTGGCCAGAAAGAACAGGCAATGGAGCAATGGAAAAAAGCGAAGGAGTTGGGAGAAGCAACGAAATTTATTGACGAAAAAATTAAGCAGGAACGTTATCTGGATAAATAGAAAAAGCAAAAAGAATGACTGGATTTAAAAAATCAATTTTTGGACTTGTCTGTTTGGGTTTGTTGGGTTTATCCTCTTGTAGAACTCAGCGGGTTGCTACTACAGCATCCACATCCACAGCAAGGCCAATCACTGCCAATAAATTAATACGGAATATTGAAAATAATGCCTTTGATTACAAGCACTTATCGATCAAGAAAATAACCTGCCAATTCGATAATGGTAAAACCAAAACATCGTTTAAAGCAAGTATTTTTGCTGAAAAGGACAAAAGGATTACAGTAATGCTTTCCAAGTTAAACATCCCGGTTGGAAGGCTTTGGTTAACACCCGACAGTGTTAAGTTTATCAATTACATCGAAAAAAACTATTTTCTCGACGATTATAGTTATTTGAGTTCGATGCTGGATATGGATCTGAATTTTGAAACCGTTCATGCCATTATTTCCAATAATATTTTTTCGCTTCGTGATGAAAAGCGAGATAAAGAATTGAAAGATTATGAGGCTAAAATTGATTCGGGAATGTATGTTTTAGAATCGGTTCAAAAGCTTAAGCCGGCCAAAGAAAATCAAAAAATGAACGAAAAAAGGCAGCAACGAAAGGCTCGTAAAGTCATAGCCAATGTTCCTGTTAAACAATCTGTTTATATCGATCCGGAGACCTTTAAATTACGAAAAATAAAGCTGGATGACGCCGTAAATTCGCGGAAGCTTAGTATCGATTTTACTGACTTTACTCCAGTTGAAAAACAGTTGTATCCAGGAGAAATGTCTCTTCATTTAGTAAGTCCTGAAAGCTATTTGGAACTACGGGTTAAGTTCGCCGGATTCTCTATGGAAAAGGAAAATGAAATAAAGTTCAGGTTACCCGAAAAATACACCCGAATAAATCAAAATTAGGATGAGAAGCTTTTTACTTCTTTCGGTTTTTTTAATTTTTTCGCTATTGACTAATGGTCAGTCGTTAAACGAATTGCGTAAAAAAAAGGAAAAAACCAATGAGCAAATTAAATATACTACCCGTTTGCTCGAAGAAGCTAAAAAGAATGAAAAGCAGACTCTAAACAAGTACAAGATACTGAACAAGCAGATTGAATTGCGTACGAACCTGATTAATGGAATTAATTCAGAAGTTGAGGTGCTTGGGGGTGTTATTGATCAGAATGCCTGGTTGGTTAATTCGCTCAATGCCGATTTGGAAGAACTGAAAAAGGAATATGCCAATATGATTCTTTTTGCCCAGAAGAATCAGACCAATTACAGCAAATTTCTTTTTGTATTTTCCTCGAACAGCTTTAATCAGGCTTATAAAAGGCTGATGTATCTGAAACAATATACCGAATACCGGAAAAGACAGGCCGAACTGATTGTGTGGATAAAAAACCTTATTCAGTTAAAGGTAATTGGTCTGCAACGGAATCGGGCAGAAAAGGAAACGCTTATTCAAGTTAAGAAGCAGGAAGCTAATCAGTTGAATCAGGAGAAAAAACAACAGGGACAATTCCTGACCACTCTTCAGCAAAAACAGAAGGAATTTGAACGAAAACTTCAGGAACAACAGCGAATTGAAGCGCAGTTGAGTAATGAAATTCAGAAGATAATTGAAGAAGAAATTCGTAAGGCTCGTGAAAAGGCGAAGGAAAAAGCCAGACAATCAGGCAAACCAAGCACCGGAACAACGACCTACGAGATGACTCCAGAGGAAAAACTAGCCTCGGCAAATTTCGAACAAAATAAACGTCGCCTTCCATGGCCGGTTGAACGGGGTGTGATTACCGATCATTTTGGAGTTCATCAACATTCGGTACTGAAAAATATACAGGTTAAAAATAATGGTGTCGATATTTCGACCGTTCAAGGTTCTAAAGCTCGTGCTGTTTTTGCCGGTGAAGTAAGTAAGGTGGTGGTGGTTTCGGGTGGTAATTATGCGGTAATCATTCGTCACGGGAAATATCTTACTGTTTATTCCAACTTGGTTAATGTGCTGGTAAAATCGGGCGATAAAGTATCCACCAAACAAACCATTGGAACAATTGGATCGGACAGCGATGACAATAAAACCGTACTCAAATTCCAGATTTGGAAAGAAAATGCCAAACAAGATCCGGCGAAACTCGATCCGGAAGAATGGATTTCGAGATAAGTTCAACGGTTCTTAGTTAGAGCCATTCATAAACAAAAAAGGTCGCCTCATTATGCTGAAGCGACCTTTTTCGTTTATTGCACAATATCTTATTACAATAGGTTTGCGACTTTAGTTAAACCGGGAACATTAATAAAACGGATTTTTCTTCCCTGTAAATCGATGAGTTGATCTTGTTTGAATTCGGATAATAAACGGATCACACTTTCGGTGGCAGTACCAACCATATTGGCCAATTCTTCGCGGGTTAGCGAAATCATCAGCGTATTGGTGTTGTCCAGATCGAATTCATCTTTAAGCAGCAAAAGGACTTCGGCCAATCGTTCACGAACTGTTTTTTGAGCAATGTCGGTGATGTAGTCGTTTGCGACACGCAATTCCTTACAAACAATCTGCAACATGTGGTGCGAAAACTGCCAGTTATTCTGGATCAGGTATAAAAGAGTCTGAAGAGGAATGTGGCTCAACACAGCTTCGTCAATTACTTTGGCGGTAGTACAAGCCAATTCATGACTCAAGAGCGAACGATAAGCAATAATATCACCTTTTTTGGCGAAACTAATGATTTGTTCTTTCCCGTCAATACCAGTCTTAAAAATCTTCAAAATGCCTCGGGTGACGCAGTAAAAACCTGTTAGTCGGCTACCTTCGCGGTAGATGATACTTCCCTTTTTATAAAGCGAACTGGTTTTGTCGTAATTGAGTTGGGCAAACTCCTGCTCTGTCAGTTTTTTAAATAGATTGAATCCGCTTAAATCGCATTCGTCATCAGTCGGTCGTTTAATTGAACTTCTCATCGAGTTGTTTTGTTTTATTAGCTGATTAAACAACAATACGGACCAAGCACTCACCGAAGTTTTTGTCTTGTAATTCCTAAGTGATGCTTCTGTCCTGGAATTTGGCCGTAAAATTAGCTTAATTATTCGATTGGCAATATTATAAAAAGTTGATATGAAACATGTACTAGACTTATCCTGGAAACAAAATTTAGCGTTTGAATGTGATATCGATGGCCATCATTTGGTGGTTGATGCATCGAAAGAGGGTGGGGGAGATGACCTTGGGCCACGACCTAAAAAACTCATGTTAACCGCATTGGCTGGTTGTACCGGAATTGATGTGATTATGATTCTAAAAAAAATGAAAGTTAAACCTGAGGCATTCAATGTCATTGTTGAGGGAGATTTAACCGAAGAACATCCGATGCGTTACCATCAGATGAAAATTATTTATCAATTTAAAGGCAAAGATTTACCAATGGATAAGCTTGAGAAAGCGGTTAAACTTTCTGAAGAAAAATATTGTGGTGTATCGGCAGCTTATCGTTTAGCAATGGATTTGTCGGTTGAAATACGTGTAATTGAATAATCCAAGCATGAAAAATTCCCGATTGTTTGAAGAAGGAAATGAAAAGATTTTTACCATTCGAAAGATCTGTGATTTTAATGATGATGAAATTGAGCATAATCTAATGCCCCATCTGCATGATTTTTATTCCATCTTCTGGATCGAATCGGGCGAAGCCATCCATGCTACCGAGTATGTTGAATATAGCCTGAAAGCCGATACGATTCTGTTTGTTCCTCCCGGATTGAAACATCGTATGTACCTCGATCAATCGGTTGGAGGTTATTACATCTTGTTTAACGAGGATTTTATCCGGTATAACCGAAAAAATCACGTTCCACTTACGGAATACCGCTTGTTTAACAACCCTGACTTTAAAAGCCTGATAACCGTTCTTCCGGAAACGCGGCAAAAACTCCGTAATATTACCGATCTTATTCTCGACGAACTTAAAACTTCGGATGATTACAGTCAGGATATTGTTCTGAATTTGCTTCATCTGTTTCTTTTAGAGTCGAGGCGTATTTTCGACCAACAAAACCATGCTCCCAAAGAAGAGTCGAACACAACTCCTGATGCTACAATTATTAAGTTTAAACAGCTGATCGAAGAAAATTACCTGACACAAAAAACGGTTTCGCCTTATGCAGAGATGCTAAACATGAATCCTTCGTGCCTGAATGAGCTTACCAAACGAACCACGGGTATTACCGCCGGAGAACTTATCCGAAACCGGGTAATCGACGAAACAAAGAAACTTTTGTATTCGAGTATCATCTCCGGAAAAGAGATTGCTTTTCAGCTTGGCTTTGACGATCCGGCCTATTTCAGCCGCTTTTTCAGGAAGTACACCGGCACCACACTGAAGGAATTTCGGGAACACAGCCGAAAAAAATACCATTAGATCCTTTTTTAGTCCATTTCCCAGCCGTTCGATTCAACCTAGATTTGTAACTGTAAAAACAAATTAAAATTAAGCAGTTATGAAAACAATTAAATCGTTGGCCGTATTTGTACTGGCCCTTTCGTTGACGACATCGGCATTTGCCGGATCACAAAATGTGGATGTTACAAAAAGCACCGTAAAATGGGTGGGTAAAAAAGTTACGGGAGAACACTTTGGAACTATTGCAGTAAAAGAAGGCAGTCTGAATGCAGAAAAGGGTAAAATCGTTGGAGGAAAAGTGGTGATTGATATGCAATCGATGAAATGTGACGATATAAAAGATGCGGGAATGGGTGGTAAGCTAATCGGTCACCTCAAATCTGATGATTTTTTCTCGGTATCGTCTTACCCAACTTCTGAGCTGGTCATTACCAAGGTTGAAACAACTGGCAGCGGCCTGACTTTTTCGGGAAACCTGACAATTAAAGGAATTACCAATCCGGCAACGTTTACAGCAAGTACTTCGAAAATTGGGAAAAGTACTATTTACAAAGGAACGCTGACCATTGACCGTACAAAATACAACGTTCGGTACGGTTCAAAATCGTTTTTCGACAATCTGGGAGACAAGGTTATTTATGATGAATTTACCCTAGACTTTAGTTTGGTAGTTGCCGAATAATTTACCATTAGACTATTTACAATTTTCGGTTGACTTTAGCGTGATCGATTGTAAATCGTCAATAAATTAATTGTAAACATAAAATCGCACATGAAACTTACAGTACACCGCTCAGGATGCCGGGGACATGCCAATCTTGGTTGGCTTAAAACCTGGCATACCTTTAGCTTTGCTGGTTATTACAATCCCGACCGAATGCATTTTGGAGCACTTCGGGTATTGAATGACGACCTTATTAAGGCAGGAATGGGCTTTGGCACTCATCCGCACGACAATATGGAAATCATTACCATTGTACTCGAAGGTGAACTTGAACACCGTGATAGTATGGGAAATGGCTCGGTTATCAGGCCTGGCGAAGTTCAGGTGATGTCGGCAGGAACCGGAATTCAGCATTCCGAATTTAATCATTCGTCAGAAAACGAACTCAGTTTATTGCAGATTTGGCTTTTCTCTGATAAGCAGGATGTAGAACCCCGATATGGTCAAGCCAGTTTTGAGGCTGAAGAAATGGCAGGAAAATGGCGAAATATTGTTTCTCCCGATGGTGCAGACCATACCGTTTGGATTCATCAGCAGGCCTGGTTTTCGTTGGGCGAATTTGTTCCGGGATCGACCGTTGCTTATAGCCTGAAAAAGCCTGGAAATGGTGTTTATTTATTCCTGATTTCAGGCGAGATTGGGGTGGAAGATGAAAAATTAAACTCCCGGGATGGCTTGTGTATTGAGCAAATTGATTCGACAATAAACATGAAAATAATTCAATCGTCGAAAATTTTGGTGATGGAAGTACCTTTTTAAAGCAAGGCAAAAGGTTCCCAATCGGATTCTTTTGCCTTTTTACTTTTATCTTTTTACTTGTTTTTCAAGGCCATATCTCCGAAATATTTTCAGCAATAGGATCAACTCGAATCAAATCAACTTTAAAATCAGTTACATCTTGTCCTTTTACCTCAAAAACCGCTTTAAAATTGAGTCGGTCGCCTTTATCGGGGAAGTCGATATGTCGCTTGTCGGTTAAATATTTCATGGCTGCGATGTTGCCTACATCGGCATCCGAAAGCAGGAATAGAACTTTTCGCCCGTCGTTGGTACAGAAATGAATCAGGCTCGAATATTCGTGGTTCAGGTAATTCTCCGAACGGTTGTCGAAAAGCAGGGTGCTGTCGGCCGTATGATACGAGAAGGAGGAGTTTTCCAGATTGTATTTCAACCCAACTCTTTCTATCGTTTGCTTCAGGAATTGCAGGGTTTTGATCGACCCGATAAAGATCAGGTGTTTGTTTCGGGTATCTTCCCATTGTAATTCCGACGAATATTTCATTTCGACATCGGCAACATCGCCACCAAACATTTTCATGATCCGGAACAGGCCCAGAGGAGCTTGTTTGTTGATGTAGGTTGTTTTATTCTTTCTGATTTTACCCAGTGATTCAGGATGAATTTTCAGGTAAGCATCCAGGTCTTCATCAGAGTTTATCCGGGTATCCCTCGAAGCTCCAATCCGGCCTGTTGCGATGGAATCGTTGAAAAAATAATGATCGCCCAAAACAATCAGAATCGGGTAGTCGGGAGCAAGAAATCCTTTCCAGATGGTTTGTTTGGGTTGGCGTAGTTTATCAGCGTTCAGGATAAAAACCGCAGCTAAAATGATCAGGATTGCCCCTGAAATAAAAACGGTTTTGCTGTATTTTTCAAGTGTGCGCTGGTACGATTTGTAGCGTAGAAATTGAAATTCGACCTGATATTTTCCTTTGGGTATACGCAGAATTATGGTATCGTCTTTTCCTTCGTTCCGGTAATATTCCTGCAGTTTGTTGCGTAAGTTCAAGATGTAAACCCGAACAAAC
>JFJP01033635.1_pt1 | contig 12045 bp, 8 predicted proteins | sample 431651 | NCBI WGS metagenome assembly JFJP01 (sample SAMN02602958, study PRJNA72255) | Microbial mat metagenome, whole genome shotgun sequencing project. | biome: fresh water; feature: sink hole; material: water; isolation source: purple microbial (photo- and chemosynthetic) mats found in... | reverse complement strand
TGGTTATGGCCTGTGATAACGAGGGAAATAGCTTGCACAATACGCTTTCCATTTCGACTTGTGTCAGCCAGAGGCTTTCCACATCCATTCTTACGGGTTGTTCTGTCGCCGTCACCCTTGCCAGCGAGCCTTTCCCATCAAAAGGCGGGCAGGGCTGGCTAGGGTGTGAACAACTTTCTCAAGTTGTTCAAGGCGACGGAAACAACCCGGTTTCTCACCTTCCAACTACCCTCATAACCAATCTTTTGTGATGAGCCGTTTATCTCCGCAGGCGACCTCCCGCATACGATGTCAATGTCTCGCGAAAGCCGCCTCACTTCGGGCAAATGTAATAGCAAACTGGTGCCACCTTTGAAAATGAATTGCAGGCCGCTTTCCGCCAGATAACCGAGCAAGGTCAAGGCGTGAACGCACTTTTCAAGAATGGCTGGGTCGCAGTTGCCAAGCTCTCGCCGTTGGCGGTTGATCCAGTCAGGTTGGAAGACGATGGCGGGGAACATAAAAATCAACAAACGCCCTCGATGGTGTTCGGATTATTCCAATTAACGATCTCCTCTAAGTGCCTTTTAGCGGAGATCGTTAATTTATTAGATAACGGTGATTTTGAGCTTTCTGAACTTTGCATAGCTTTGAATTTCAGCCAGTTGAACCAGTTGCCGAGAAAGGACTTCTCGCACTACGCCTTCGGCTTCTGGCTGATCCATGAGGGACAGGCGTGGCACTTCCGCCACCAAATCTACCAACACTTTCTCAATGGCATCCTGACGCCCTTGGCTGGTTGGCTGTTTGGTGAGCGTGGGGCGAAGCACCACCATATTTTCACTCGGTCGGACAGATTTTGCTCCAGCGCTGGGTGATGGGTTCACTGCCACTTCCCACCCCAACTCGCGCAACTGGTCGCCGACCGTTTCGAGCGTATCTATGGGCGCATGGAGGAAGGCGACAGGCTGGGCGATAAGATGATGCATCCACGGATTAATTTGAGCAGTGGACCAGACGGTGAAATCCAGTAGCGGGAACGCCTTCTCGACGGCGCGGATAAGTTTGGCTACGGGTTTCGGGTCTAGCTTCACCGACTCACTCAATCGGGAATACCAACCGCGACCAGCGGTGTGGATGAGTCCCAGTTTGACGGCTTCGCTCAAATAGACTTTGAGCGAGGAATCTTTCAACGCCAGCTCGACATCCTTGGCGGCAGTCTGGATTTCTTTGAGACGGAAATAGGGACGACGCGCCTTGAGTTTACCCAGCACTTCCTGAAAAAATCTGGTTTTTGTGTTCATGGGTCTTTGTGCTGTTTATTCTTTATTTTCGCGGCTTCGCGTGAGTTTTTCTCATGTTCATTGGTTGCGACCCTCCATGATGGCGATTTCGATCCCAGTGATTTTCACGCTTGATCCCTCCCCATGGCGGTTAGCCTGGTTGACCAGACTCGATGTCGTAGAGCATCCGCCAGATGCGGTCTATCTCTCCGCGCTCTAGCACCTGCAACGGGGTCGAGCCGTCGAAGGCTGGGTTGGGCGACTTGAGCCAATGCCCCACTTGCTTCGGCTGTATCACACGGGCCAAGCCGTCCAGCAGGCGATCCATCTCCACCAAGGCCTTTTCCTGCTTGGGCGAGGGTGGGACACCTTCACTCCACTTGGCGACCGAGCGGGGCGAAAAACCAGTCAAGCGCACCACGATGGGCTGGTTCATCTTGAATTCCGCACGATAATACTGGAGCAGGCCTGCGTAATCATTCGCTCCCCGATGAGCAAAGCGGAAATTGGTCAACGCGGCCTGAGCAAGCTTGTTTTTTTTTAAGGTGGTCATAACTTTATGCCTGCACAATAACCTGCATTATTGCAGTTGTCAAACTTTTTTTCGCCCACCGAGTTTGTCCAGCTTGTTTCCTTCTACCACGGTCATGCGGTCGCCCCGGCAGGTGCTAGGGAAGATGACCACATTCACACCGCGATGCACCGTCGCCGAACGAGCCAACAGGCCACTGCCGTTGGTTTCAGCCACGGCTCGCCCGATAACTTGGGTCAGGCTCTCCTTGCCGGCGGCTTGCAGTTTGCGCCAGTCCTCGGCGGCTAGTTCCGACAGGGTCAAATCCAGTGCCCGCCGGAGGTCGGCATGAGTCAGATTCAGCACTCGGGTCAGGTGGGCCTTGATGGTCACCAGCAAACGCGGGCTTTGGGTGACGATGCCGTAGTAACGGTCGGTCGCCTTGCACTCTTCCAGTGCCGTGATCTCCGTGGTGCTACCATAAACGGTGGCATAGCTTGGCGGATTCCAACGCCCGCCGCGTCCCGCCGCACCCTTGCCGCTTAAGATGTCTTTGGACGAAGGAAAATCCACGGTTTGAAAACGGAACAATGTGCCTGACCATGTCATGAACCATTCGGGGTGTCCCTGAAACTCATCGCACAACTCGTCGAAGCGCGGGTGACGATGAATGACGGCACTCACGCCTTGCTCCCGCTGTGACGATCGCGAAGATGTCGGGGTTGGCGGCGGTGAGTTGGTGGCAGACGACAGGGCAGATTCATTCCTCGCTTGGATTCTTTTTGTTTTTGAGCGTCTTTTTCGACTTGGACTCCAGCTTCTTGATGCTCTCAACGGTGGGAAGCTCCTCGGGCATCGTGCCGCCGAGTTCTTTGATGGTTTGGCGGACTTTGGCTCCGACTCCGCGGTGGGCTTTGTTCGCCTTGTCCTTGCCGGTGATTTTCTCGCGGCGCAGCTTTTCCTCGGCTTGGGTGGCCCGGAAGAGGTTGGCCGCCAGCTCCGTGCTTCCCATGTGGTCGAGGATTTGTTCGCCCTTCTTCAGACCTTTGCGGCGGTGGATGTCCTGTGCGCCGAGTCCCCCGTAGAGACCCATGTAGCCGTGGTTTTGGAAAATGGCGTAATCGCACGGCTCGACGACTCCGGCATCCTTCGCGGCATCGGCGAGCTGGCTATTGTGCGTGCGCAATTCGGAGCGGATGGCGAGGCGACGCTGTGCTTCTATTTCTTCGTCGCTCAATTCTTGGCGTCGGGTCTGGATGGCAAAATAGGTTTGTCCTTGGGCGACGATTTCTTTGGTCGGGTCGGCGTTCTGGATGACGAGGTAGCAGGCATAGCGCGACATCATCACGGTCTTAACCGCACGCTGACCGCCCTTGCCGATTTCGATCATATCGGTGACCTCAACGAAATGATCGTCCAACCTCTGCCCGCTGTTGAAACAGGCGGTGCGGGCAGACTCAATGACGGATTGGAAATTCCGGTAATCGGCGTAACCAAGCACGCGGGCAAAGTCGCGGCTAGACCAGAATTCGTTGCCCGCCGGGTTGGTGCGACGGATGGATTCAAAGGGTGTGATTTCGTTGCTCATGGATGTGCGGATGGTTGTGAATGTCTAAACCTTTCCCTCTGCCTTGATGATGGCGAGGAGGTCGGGGCTGTCGGCGGTGAGCGAGAGTAGCTGAGACAATCCTGTCTCAGATTCAGTCGGAAAAGACCGAGACAAGATTGTCTCGGCTACGCTTTTCTCGCTCGGCGGGTTCATGGGGCGGTGCTCTCCACGATGGCGATTTCCTCCGGCGTCAGGCCGTAGAGGGCGTAAACCTGTTGGTCAATCTCACGCTCCAAGGCACTCGTGTCGGCAGCGGGGTTCACGGCCTTTAGTTGGAGAATCTCGTCGACAAGGCGTAAAATTGCCGAGCTCACATTCTTCGCCGCCCCAGCGAGCGGAAATTTCCGAACATTTGCGATTAAGACCTTCTGGAAAGTAATTTTTTCGCGATCCAGAAATCGCCTTCCGTGGTAAAAATTCAGAAGCGTGGAATTCAGCAAAGCCAACAACAGTTTGAGCGGCACCCCAGCATTTTTCTTGGCTACAATCGCGAATCCAATCTGGGAGTGATACAACGCCTTGGTAGTGTAACCCGCAAAAATCCGGGGCGGTCTTCCAGATGCGATCTGCCGGACTATAATTCTATTCTCGGTGAAGAAGCGACGGTCTCTGGGAGCGCCTAGCCAAGGCCCATATTTGAGCCACTCAGAAACTGAATCGGAAACAGCATACGGGGTGATGTTCGTCCCGCTGATTAGCGGGACATATTCGGCGCTCAGTTTTCTATCTGAGTGGAATTGCCTTTCCTCAATCAATTCAGGGCTGTGCCCCTTGTATTTATCATAAGGAGTGAGGCCTAGGCAGAACTCAGCTACATCCTCAAAGAGCGTGGCCGCCTTTTCCATTTTGATGCATATCCCATCGTCGGCCTCCGTTGAAAAAATGCTGAACCGGATTTCTCTGCTAGCCGCCCAGTCACTTTTTGGAAAAGAAGTATACCGAACATTTGCGAAGTCGATTTGCTCGCAGTTTCCGTAAACTGCCGCCGCTACAGTTGGGAGAGTTGAGCTTCTGCGAACGAATAGGAGCATCGTCTCTACGATAGCGTTTTCAAAAACACCGTCAGGCAACTTCACGATAGCCGTCAGATCTGGCAAGATGAGCTCGCGCAGTTTGGAGTAGGACTCACCAACCAATAACGAGTTGGGAATAATAAAACTGAGAATCCCATTATTGGAAATAAGCTCCCTACCCTTCTCGATAAATAGAGCGTAGAGGTTGATTCGATTCTTCGCTGTCGTGAACAAACGAAAGTAAAGACGAGCCGCGTTTTCAGGCAGTGCTTTTACATCTATGTAAGGAGGATTTCCGATGACGATGTCGAAGGAGCCAGAGGGTAGCGCAAGCATCTTGCTTGCGTTGTTAATGGAATCGCAATCAGGGATGCTTGCGCTACTCTTCAAACCGAACATCCACTGTGGCTCGAAGAACTCGGCGGCAAATTGGGGATCGTAGGGATTCCACATGGCTAGCTTTTTGATTGTGGCGGGATCGTTGGCGTAAGAGATTGCCAGTTCTTGCGCCAACTTTTCGCGAAGTTCCTTGTCGCGCTTTTGGAGACGAAGTTTTTCCGTGCGGTTCTGTGCTGTGAAGTAGAGATGGCGAACTTCTTGTAATTGCTTGCGAAGGTTTTCGATGACATCGTTTGCGAGATTGAGTTCGCCTTCGTGTATCTTGCTCTCCGGCAGGCCGATGAGGGTGTCGGCGGCGACGAATTTGGTTTCCAGATTTGGCAGGGGGCGGATGCCGAGATTCTTGGAGCGTAGCCGAGACAATCCTGTCTCGGTCTTGTCCGAAGAGACCCCGACAGGATTGTCGGGGCTACGCTGTATCTTCTGATCGCAGACGAGGGATATAAAGAAACGAAGTTTCGTGATCTGGATGGCGATGGGCTGGATGTCCACGCCGTAGAGGCAGTTTTCGATGAGGTAGAGCTTGCGGCCGTAGTCGTCGTTGTTGTCGGCGAAGTTGGACATGATCTCCGCAATGGCTTTGCGCCGCTCCTCGGTGTCCTTGATTTCCTGTGCCTTGCTTAGCTGGATTTTTTCCCAAGCAACATTCTCCTTGTCCAGTTTGCTGAGAAGATAGACGAGCTTGTGGAGGACGCCCATGGGGAAGGCGCCGGAGCCACAGGCGGGGTCGAGGATTTTCAGGGCATCTATGGCGGCGATGAGGGTGGCGACTTCTGGTTCGGTGAACTGGTGGGGTTCATCGGTGTAGGAGAAGAGGTGGTCGAGTTTGGAGCGTAGCCGAGACAATCTTGTCTCGGGACCGGATAGGGAAGACCGAGACAGGATTGTCTCGGCTACGCTGAATTCCCCTTCTCGGAGTTTTGCCTCGACTGGATTGTCTGTGATGTAGTGAACGAAGCGATCAAACTGCGCCTGGCTGCGCACGATGTGATCAAATGATTCCTCCTGCCAAAAGGTCTGGCCTGTGCGCCCAAGGAGGGCGTTGCACTCTTTTGCGCTCACGCCTTTGATGCCCTGTAAAATTTTCGATAGACTTTGCTCTTTATTCGGGCGGAGAAGCAGGTGGACATGATTGGGCATGATCACCCAAGGCCCGAGATCATAGCGATCGCCATCGAAATGGGTGAGGCATTTTTCAACGATGGAGCGGATCTTCGGTTGGCGGAGGTAGCACTTGCCTTCGCCCGCATCGAGCCAGTGTTCCAGACGCTCCCCGAAGCGATCATGGTATTCTTTCCAGTCCAAATCAGACCACGGTTCGGGGTGGTGGCTGGCCCAGGTGTTGCGTTCCGCTTTCCATGCTTTGAGTTTTTCTTGAGGCAGTGAGTCGGCGAGGCGGAAGGTGACCCAGTAGGTGGTGCCCTCTTGTGACCAGTGAGGGAGGTTGGCTCTCGTCTTTTCGGTGGGAGCGTCGGGGTTGTAGGGTAGCAGAGACAATCCTGTCTCTGTTTTTTCTGAAGAAGACCGAGACAGGATTGTCTCGGCTACTTTCTCTGACTGAGACAAGATTGTCTCGGCTACTTTGCGCTCCAAGTGAGCCTTGAGGGATTCGTCCACCATGTAGTCCACGATGGGGCGCGGGGTGTAGATGGAGCCGGTCTGCTTGCGGGCGGTGGTCTTGGTTTCCTCGTTGTAGGAAGCGAGGAGGTTCTCGAAGACTTTGCCGAGGAGTTCGGGGTCGAGGGCGATTTCTTGGTCAATGGGGGTGTTCTCGACAATGGTGAACTTGTAGCGGTTCAGGATGGTGATGAGGCCGGTGACCTTCTCGGCCTTACGCTTCTTGTCGTCATAGACGGCGGAGAGGTCGGCGGTTTCCCCGCTGTCGAAAAAGAGGCGGTCGGGAACATGGGGGCGCTTTTTGGCGTTGCGGGAGAAGCCGTCGAGGTAGTGCTTTTTGAAGTGTAGCCGAGACAATCCTGTCTCGGTCTTTTCCGAAGAAACCCCGACAGGATTGTCGGGGCTACTCTGGTCAAGGCACTCGAAGAGGCCGCCGTTGAGGAAGGGGATGTCGGCGAAGAGGGCTAGGGCTTCTTCCTCGGAGACGGCAAAGAGGTTTTCGTAGCGGTAGAGGTTGTTGACATCGTAGGTGGTGCGGTTTTTCTGGAAGCCTTCGTCCTTGGCGAAGGTCCGGTAGGTTTTGCCCTTGCTGTCGGTGCCCATGCGTTGGTTGAGGGTGGCAAAGAAGAGGTTCTGAAGAATGGCGAGATAGTAGGTGGAGGTGGTTTCGCTCTCGGGGTCGAAACCTTTGAGGATTTTGGCTAGGTCGGTGGGGTGGAAGAGCTTTTCGGGGATGAGGTTCTTTTCCTTCAGGAACCAGCAGAAGATAAGACGGGTGAGGAGGCGGATGAGGCCAGTGGCGCGGCGTTTTTCGTCGTCGGGTTCGAGGTCGGCAGGGAACTCGACTTGAGGGAGTGCCCAGAAATACCAGTTGGCCAGCTCGCGGTAGAAGCGGGCGTTGAGGAGTTCGACATTGAAGATTTGCTCCCAAGCGGCGTGGAGGGTGTCAAACGAAGGCTGAAGTTTGAAGGATGAATGTTGAAGGTTGGCAACGGAGAGGGAAGCGAGGATGTCGAGGTGTCCTCGGTGGGGTGTGGCGAGGTGGATGCCGCTGATAAGGGTGACTTTGCCGAGGACATCTTTGCTCTCGTCGAGCTTGTGGCGGCGACGGTTGATGACGGCGATGGTGAGACGATCCCGGTGCTTGATGAGGAGCATGACGGGCATGGGGAAGAGGCGGTTGATCTGGCGGGCGATGGCGGAGAATTTTCCACGGGGGTAGTCGGCATCTTTCAGCTCGATGGCGAAGAAGAGGTAGGACTGAAAAAGCCCCTGCTGGATGCCAGTCTCTTTGAACAGGGATGCGTGCTGGGAGAGTTCGGCATCGGTGAGCTGGAAAACGATCTCGACCGATTTCCAATCGGCTTTGAGGGCGGAAGGGTGGTCGAGCTTGCCCTCGGGATCAAACTGCGCACAAAACTCGGCGACAGATCCGAAATCGAGCGAGCGGTCACTTTTGTAGCCCAGCAGACCCATGAGATCCGTGGCGGCCTGTTTGAGCGGGAGTGTCTGAAAAGCAGAGAGAGCTTGGGCGATGTCGGAGCGGAGGTCGGTCATACTTCAGTCCTCATACTTCTGCCCTTCGCCGTGAGGCGATATTTCTGGAGGCGGCTGTTGGGTTTGTCGGGGAGGGTGCGCTCGATGAGACCTTGCTTGAGAAGCGGGATCAGATGTCGCTGGTAATTCATATACACGCTGGCTAGTCCTGCCGCCTTGAGGAGATCGGCTTTTGCTTTTGGCTCTGCGGAGCACGCTTTGAGAATGATCGCGACTTGCTCACCGACTTGCTCACCGACTTGCTCACCGACTTGTTGCTTCGACTCTAGCCCTGAGACAGTATTGGCTGGTGGGAGAGTTGATTTCATGGTCTCCATGTAGTCGGAGGAAAACTGGAACTCGATTGCCAGGCCTGTCCCGTCGAATTCGAGAAGTGGCTTGGGTGTGCCCGCCTCTTTGCAGGCGTTAAAAATCTTCTCAACGCCTCGTCCCCAAGTTTCGATTTCTCCAGATCGAAAAAAGACATGGGCGATGCAGGGATTCAGAGGGGAGGAAGGATGGGTTCTCAAAAGATCTTTTACGGTCCATCCATCGGGGAGGACGCAAGGATTCCAAATTCTAAGCCGGTCTTCATAAACACGAATCTGGATCGGGGCTCCGTTCGTATAGTCCCGGTGGACGATGGCATTGAGGATCGCTTCACGCAGTGCGGTGCGGGGAACGGGATAGCGTTCAATGCGATGGATCCCTTGGTAGGTGATGGCAGCTTTGAGATATTTGGCGAGAATGATTTCAATCGTCTCTTTGGCTTGGGTGAAAAGGGAGCCTTGGATCATGTCATGATAGGCAAGATCGGACTCGGTTCGAAAGAATCCCACTTTAACACAAGCCCCGATAAAATATTTTTCAGGGTCTTCATGAAAAAGAAGAACGGCGGCGCGTTTGAGGTAATCGCCTTCCGTGAGCTGGAGTTTTTCGATGAGCGCGGATTGGGAGGCACGGAGATCAGCGGGATCGAGACGCCCGCTGTCACGCGCGAGATCACGAAACCGGCGGAGGACGGATGAGGCGAGATGCACGAGCTTTACCCGAGGGACGGGGATACTATCCCATGTGCGCCCGTGCCGACGGAGAAGAAAACATTCGAGCGCAGCCCCCTTTAATTCCTGAATAGTGCTCCCGCTGCGCTGAAAGTAGTGTCCCCGGTAGCTGATCGGGTTTGGATATGGATCAACAACAATTTCAAGCCATGGAAGTTTTTTCTCGTGATGCAAATTCACTGCAACAAGGATTCCAAGTATGTCTCTGACTTTGTTGGGGATCTCTTCCAAGAGCTTGGATGCATCAGGCAAACCAACGATGATTCCTTTATTGTTACGACCGATATGAAGGCTCCCTCCTTCTGCATTGGCAAATCCGCAGATCGTGCGAAGAAATTCATCCTTCCACATCTCTTTCCATTCAAGATGTTGGTGCTCTCTCACGGCTGATCCTCCTTGATGACGAGCCAGGTGAGAAGTTCAAACTCGGAATCTTCGCGGGCTTGAGTTTGAAAGGCTGGGAGGAGCGCTCCGCGCCCTTGCTGGAGGTGGGTGCCGAGGCGACGGCGGAAGGTGGCGGCGATGGAGGCGATGGCTTTGCCTAAAAGATGGCTGTAAGGGGTCATGTCGGAGCCGTCGTGGGTCTCTTCATCGAAAAGCCTGCAAAGGGTTTCGTAAGGGACCCGCTTTTCGGAACAGAGGAGGCGGTAGATTTCCAAAACCTGCTTGGGTTGAGCAAACGAGAAGCGGACATTGCCGTCGGCGAGCACGAAGACGAGGAAATGGGGGGCGAGCGGGTTGACCGTGGAGGATTCCGTGGACTCCGAGATGTTCTGCTGTTTCAGGCAAAAGATCACGCCGGGTTGAAGGGTGCGGTATTGCGGGTTGGGCGGGACGACGGCGTAGAGACCGAGCGGGGCTTCTTCGAGGAGCTTGCGGTTCGCTTCCAGATACTTGAGCAGATCGATCCTGAAATCATCCAAGGTAAATTCGGTGAGGGAGACCGTGTCATCCAAGTCTTCCAAATCAAGAACCTCCTCTCTGAGTTTCATGAGCTGTTTGTCGCGGTAACGGAGATCGTCATGGACCAGCTCTTCCAACTCTTCGTTTTTCAGGATGTTGTCATCAAATGTGGCGGCGATGTCCACCAGCGCCATGCGCGCTTCGACTCGGTGTTTGAGGTTGATATATTTGTTGAGGTCGTCGGTGGGCCAAAAATTGACTAACTGGACGGTGCTGTTGACGCTTCCGATACGGTCAATGCGCCCGAACCTCTGGATGATGCGGACGGGGTTCCAGTGGATGTCGTAATTGACCAGATAATCGCAGTCTTGGAGGTTTTGCCCTTCGGAAATACAATCCGTGGCAATCAGCAGATCAATCTCCCCGTCTTGAGGCATCGTGGGAATCTGGGCGCGGTGTTTCGAGCGGGGCGAGAAATGGGTCAGGATTTTGTTGAAATCGGTCTCTCCAAAAGTGGTTTGGTTGTTGCCGCTACCAGTGACGATGGCGATGTGGATGCCCAGCTCGGATCGCGCCCACTTTTCCAAAGCCCCATAAAGGTAGGTGGCCGTGTCTGCAAAAGCCGTGAACACCAAAACTTTCTTGTTTGCCAGACCTTCTTTAGTGGTGGTGGGGCGTTCGACTTTTCGTTTGATCAGCTTTTTTAATTCCAGAAGTTTGGCATCTGTATCCGGGGTGACTGACTGGGCGGCATTGTAAAGAATCTGAAGCTGGTCTTTGTCTTTCTTCAAATCTTTCAACCAGCCTTTGTCCCCAGAAAGGCGCAAGTGCGCGAGCTTGTATTTGAGTTTGCCGCCGACCTCCTGCGATGCTTCGTCCTCTTCGTCTTGTTCTGGAGATTCCAAGTCTAACTCGATTTCATCCGGGCAGGCATTGGGGTTGGAAGCCGATTCGAACTGGCGGATTTTGTGCTCGAGTTTTTCGATTTTCTCGATGGTTCGTTCCATCGTGATTTCGAAGGATTTCACGGAGCTTTCTAGGCGCTTGAGGAAATTGACCTTCATCATGCCGATGAGAAACTTTTCGCGATCCTCCTGCGTGAAAGGGTCTTTGTCAGGCGTCCGATACTCGGCCCTGAACTCGTCCTTCACATATTTTGACGGGTTGAAAAGCGATAGCTTGTAACCGTCAATTTCGTCGTTCAGTTTGTCGTAGGAAAGAAACCTGCCTCTGGAATCAATATCGGGAGCGAGCGAGACGGGCTTGAGGCGTTCGGGGAATCCGCCCAAGGCTGCCACGCTCTCCTTGTAATATTTGAGGATGTGTTTCCGCGACCGTGCGATGGTCAATGCGTCCAGCAGTTTGAAAAAGTCGGAGCCTAATTTTTCCAGCAGTTCCTTGGTTTTTCGCTTCGCGGGAACGAGTTTTGACCAGTTAGTGAAATGAAGTTGCGCTTGCCGGAGCGTCTCTTTCAAGCTCGGGATTCCGATGTTTTCTCGGAATGAATGGTCATTCCCCTCGGACAAAAGATAAATCTGGTTCCTCAAATCCTTGAGGGTGTTGTTCACGGGCGTGGCGGAAAGAAGCAGAACTTTGGATTTTACACCGCTTTTGACGATGTCCTCCATGAGCCGTTCGTAGCGGCTTTTTCGGATCAGACGGCCTTCTTCATCTTTTTTTCCAGGCGCGTTGTTGCGGAAGTTATGGGATTCGTCAATGACGACGAGGTCGTAGTTGCCCCAGTTGATCGTAGCGAGGTCGAGGTCTCCGCTTGTTCCTCCGTCACGGCTCAAGTCGGTGTGGTTGAGGACATCGTATCGGAAACGGTCGTTCAAAAACGGGTTCAGCATGTCGTTGCGCCGATAGACCGTCCAGTTCTCGCGGAGTTTTTTCGGGCAGAGCACCAGCACGCGTTCGTTGCGGAGTTCGAAGTAACGGATAATCGCAAGAGCTTCGTAGGTTTTTCCCAGCCCGACGCTGTCGGCGATGATGCACCCGTTGTGGGCGAGGATTTTATTGATGGCACCCTTGACCCCGTCCTTTTGAAACTCGAAGAGGGCTTTCCAAATTTGACTTTCAAAAAGGGTGGTGCGCCCGAGGTCGGCCTCCGCTTGACCCGAATCGCTTAAAAATT
>JFJP01018754.1_pt1 | contig 12045 bp, 10 predicted proteins | sample 431651 | NCBI WGS metagenome assembly JFJP01 (sample SAMN02602958, study PRJNA72255) | Microbial mat metagenome, whole genome shotgun sequencing project. | biome: fresh water; feature: sink hole; material: water; isolation source: purple microbial (photo- and chemosynthetic) mats found in... | reverse complement strand
TGGTTGATGCAGACGGTGTCCTGCAAGAACATGGATCGAATGGCCGAGGTTGTCCCCGACAGCCAATCACGGAACCTACAGCAGTTTCTAACGGATTCAAAGAGGTCGTGGCGGGATGTCATAGATCATGTGGCACAGGATGTTGATCGATTGATTGGCCATGATGATGCCTGCCTTTTAATTGACGAGAGCAGCTTTGAGAAGCAAGGGGATCATTCCGCAGGAGTATCGCGCCAATGGCTTGGTCGCCAAGGCAAGGGTGATAACGGCCAGGTGGCGGTTTTCGCCGCCCTGGCCAACGGCCATCAGTCCTGTCCCGTGGACACCCGCTTTTACCTTCCGAAAATTTGGTGCGACACCCCGGAGCGATGCTATAAGGCAGGAATCCCCAAACCCTTTGTTGAATTCAAGACAAAGATAGAGTTGGCTATCGAGGCGGTCACGCATGCGCGCAAGAACCTGCTTTGTTTCGGCTGGGTGGGCGCAGAGATGCAGGTTGCGGTAAAAGCACTGATTTTGCCATTTCTCTCGCCGATCTCGGTGAAACCAACATGATTGACATTCACTCCAACTTCTCGCTCTATCGGATGAATCCCTCGCCTTATCTTCACGGGAAAACAGTTCCGGAGAGCAAAACGAAACATTACCGAAGCGACAAAAAGTCAACCCAGGCGATAGACCCGGTCAATGCGCTCAGGAAAGACGAACGGGAGGCGTGGCATCATCATATGGCATTGGTGATGATGATTATGCGCTTTATGCTCCAGGATCGAAAACTTCAGGCCAACGCTCTTCCCTTGTTGTCCTGCGCCGACATCGAAAAGTTGCTGGCCTACTTCCTCACGAAAAAGAACGCCTCAATAAATGAGATGTTCAGGCAACTCAAGTACCGTCACCAGCATCAACAGCAGGCCATTGATTCACACACTATTCCTAATATTGCAAAACACGAGAAGGTTGGTAAAGCTGAAATCGGCAACTCATGATCTATCCTTAAGAAGTCAAATTAATCATTTTGCGGCAATAGAATTGATATACCCGCTTGAAAACTTATTCTCGCATCGCTCTTAATACAGGCGTCACGTATTTACGATCAATACTTGGCGTTGGACTTGCGCTATTCAGCAGCCGCTGGATCCTGCAGGCATTAGGCACCACTGACTTCGGCCTTTTTAGCGTTGTCGGTTCACTTATTGTTTTACTGTCATTCTTTAACTACGTCATGGCCAGCAGCGTGACACGGCATTTTGCCTTTGCCATCGGCAATGAAACAAATGACAACGTCAACCGCTGGTTCAACACATCACTCAGTATTCATTTATTCCTGCCCCTCGTGCTTATTGCCATCGGCTGGCCCATTGCGGAATATGCGATCCGCCACTGGCTCACAATTCCGCAAAACAGACTCGAAGCCTGCGTGATTGTTTTCAGAATGTCCCTTGTAGGAGCATTTGTTAACATGGCATCTATACCATTTATCGCTATGTTTATGGCAAAACAGAGGATTGCCGAGCTTTCTCTTTGGGGGATGCTTCAAGTTTTCATGTCTTTTTCTCTTGCAGGAATATTGAATTTGACATCATATGACCGTCTCTTGTTTTATGCCGTCGGCATGATTAGTATTAACACACTCATCAGCCTCGTGCAGATCGCCCGAGCAATTAAGCTGTTTTCCGAATGCGCACTCCATCTAAGTTCGGCGTTTGACGCCGCGAGATTATGCGAATTGTGCCATTTTGCTGGCTGGAGTTTGCTTGAACAGGCAGGGCATTCACTTCGAGGACAAGGGTTCACGTTGCTTCTAAACCTCTATTTCGGACCTACGGCGAATGCCGCGTTTGGGATCGCAAAGCAAGTATCTTCCCAAACCAATCAATTAGCCAACGCGATGGTGATTTCATTAGGGCCTGAGATCACGTCTGCCGAGGGCAGAGGAGACCGAAAACGAATGCTATGGCTTGCCGAAAAGTCTAGTACGTTTGCAACCTTGTTAGTGGGCCTCTTTGCGGTGCCTCTGATTTCGGAAATGGACTATATTGTTTGCTTCTGGTTGATCAACCCGCCTGAATACACGGCAACGTTTTGCCGTATAATTTTGTGCACACTGCTGATTGGAAGATTGTCTGTAGGGTATGATCTTGCCATTAAGGCACATGGAGTAATTAGAGGATATCAATTGACAGTAATGCTAGCAGCCTCCTTGTTGGCATTTCCCGCCGGGTGGTTATTTCTATCGCGTGGCCTTCGTCCGGCAAGTATATCGATCGCCGAAATGGTTTGCTGTATATTGAGTGTCGCGGGTATGCTTTACTGGGCAAGGCGTTTCTTTAAAATCAGCGTGTTCCGATGGCTACTGAATGTTTTTTTTCCTTGTTTCCTGGTCCTTCTTATCTCAGCGGGAAGCGCGCTCATTTGTCAGCTCATGCTTGAAGAGTCGTTTATCAGGTTAGTCGCAACAGTCGTGGCTTGCGGCACCAGCACATTCATGGCATCTTGGCTTATAGCGATCAGAAAAAATGAAAAGGATTTGCTACGAGCAGAATTTAGTCGGCGATGGGGATTATGCCAACGCAAATTTTATGCAGATTCACGCTGAGTGCTAGGGCGGATGCGACAGGCTATTACCACAACAATCAGGGATCATGAGATATGCAAGAGGCCGTTGAACGTAGAGCCATACCGACGCTTTCATTGTACTCAGAAGGGGTAAGTAGCATGAAACTAAAACTTCTTGACGATTACATTTATCCCGGAAAAGTACTGGACGTCGGTTGCGGAAACGGCCTTTATGGATTACATCTTCAGGGAAAAGGTTCTGATCTTTTGCAAATTGATCTTGCAGATCGTCGAGATAAAAGAGCGAACCAACTCCAGTTTTGTATGATGGATGCCCAAAATATAAACTTTGAAGATAATGCCTTTGATCATGTGATTGCTTTTGATGTAATGGAACATCTCGATGATGATGTTAAGTTTTTGAAAAACATCAGGCGAATATGCAGTAGCAGGCTTTTTCTTTCTGTACCGAATTCAGACGATGAACAGGTCTTGAAAATGGGGTTAACGCACATCCATCACAAGGATAAAACCCATCGCCGTGAATATTCAAAGGACCAATTGGTATCCTTGCTTACTGGCTGCGGCTTTTCGGTTCTATGCACTAGACCAAACTACAACACTAAACTTCCCAATTTTGCTCTGGCAATGATGACAAGCGGCATCATATCAAAAATTGCCGCCAAATTGTTGTTTGCGCAATCAAAAGCATTGATAAAAATGGGGCTCTTTGAAAATCGGACGATCGGCGACTGGTATTGCGTAGCCCAGCCAGCGAAAATATAGTGATACTTTGTAATTACGTTTGATACCAGGTTTATACAACGCAAGGAAATATGCATGTTCATAAAAGTGATTCAAAAAATCGTTCGCAAACAGAGAAGCTTGCTCGTTAATGAGATCGACCTGCAGGTCAAAAAGTCTCGCGCAATATCTGAGCTATTGGCGTTGAACAGGTATAGCCAAGAACCTATCATCGATGGGGCTCAAAAAGATCTATCCGTATCTTTGACAACCTTTGGGCGTAGGATTAACGATGTATTCCTTGCCATTGAAAGTATCGGATGCCAAACGCTGCGGCCAGGGCGAATTGCCCTTTGGTTGGCAAATGATGAGTTCAATGACAAGAACCTTCCGATATCAATAAAAAGACTTCAAGCCCGCGGGTTGAATGTTTGCTACAGTGACAACATTAAAGTTTACTTGAAGCTACTTCCTGCATTTCAAGCATGGCCAGATGACTGCATTATAACGATTGATGATGATGTCATTTATGGCTTTGATTTAGTTGAGCAACTTTATTGTGCATATAGAGATAATCCCGGTATTATTCATTGTGGTATTGCAAGACGCATGCAGGTGGTAAATCGGCAATTAACGCCATATGGTTCTTGGATGCAAAATTCACCAGAAACAAAGGCGGCCGATCATCGAAATTTTGCATTAGGTGTTGGGGGGGTTTTATATTTTCCAAAATGTTTTCACAGAGATATAACTGATATTAAAAAGATCATGCGCCTAAGTCCACACAATGACGATATATGGTATAAAGTTATGTGCCTATTAAACAAAACGAAAGTACAGTCAATTTATAACAAGTACTCTGCGGCATCCCATTTTATTCCGATTCAACTGGCGCAGAATGATTCTTTATCGATGATCAATGTCATCGGAAACAAGAATGATGAGCAATTACAAAATGCATTTAGCGAGTACGACGCAATTGGACTGCTAAATTAAGACGTTTCAACGATCATTAAGGTTAAGGGGGGCGCTCTGTGAAAGTCCTTCATATTTTAACGCATGACACTGGTGGCGGTGCCGCTATCGCATGCGTCCGCCTTCACAACAATCTTTTGAGGAATGGTGTCAATTCGGAAATTCTTTGTCACCGCACTTCCGGGAAGGTTCAGCGATCATTTAACACATATTCTAGAAGCTCTTGGCTTTTTCAGCGGCTTTTGCGATACGCCATCCACATTGGATGCAAACTGCAATTTGACCCAACAGCACATTACTTATCTCTAAACTGTTTTTCTAATGATCTAGTAAAGCAAATTGATCATCATCAACCTGATATTGTCCATCTGCATTGGGTGGGCAATGGCATGCTGCGAGTCGAGGATTTACCTGAGATTACCTCTCGCTACCCAGTCGTATGGACGCTTCATGATATGTGGCCGTTTTGCGGAGCCGAGCATTGCGTGCTTGAAGGATATCGTTGGCGTGATGGTTACTATAATGCGAACCGGCCGAGTAATGCGCGAGGTGTAGATTTAAACCGGTGGGTCTGGCAGCGAAAGGTAAAGAGCTGGTCAGGGTGTACCATACATACAATAGCGGTGTCAGCATGGATGGACCAATGCGTCAGGACAAGCCGCCTGTTTCGCGATATCATGGGCGATCGAGCTATTATTCACAACGGCATTGATACAAAGCTTTTCGCGCCCAGCAATCTCAAACAAGAACACCGTTTAAGTAACCCCTCTAATGCGAAACCCTGGCGCATCGCTTTTGGTGCCCTCAATCAGAAAAACAGAATCAAGGGACAAAACTACTTGATATCAGCATTAATGGAGTTGCAAAAGCAAAACATTCCCTTTGAATTGATTTCGTTTGGCAGTGGGGTAGTAGAAATTGACAATAATATACCGAAAACTAACTGGGGGCGTATAGACAATCCACAGGACCTTGCAAAGATTTATTCCGACGCGGATATCGTGGTTGTACCCTCTATTTTAGAATCCTTCGGCTTGACAGCAGCAGAAGCTATGGCATGCGGAACTCCGATTGTATGTTTTGACACGAGCGGTTTGCGCGATATTGTCATGCATAAACATACTGGATATCGCGCTCGATGTTACGATCATAGTGACCTTGCCGCTGGTATTAAATGGTGCCTTGGGGATAAAAGCTTACATCTTCGAATATCGGAAGCTGCGCGAGCATATGCTGCTTCTCATTTCGATCATGAAATTATAACGAATCAAACTATTGCGTTTTACCAAGCAATTCAGAAATCGTAGACTGTACTTGCAGCCAATATTTGACATGGTGCGGAACAACATGTATGAGGGATCCAAGTGTAACGAACAATTCGGATCATTCAATAGCGGCCCTCGTTGATTCTAGAAAACCATTCCGCGAAATTACGCTGTACACGCTGTTCAACTGATTGATGCGTCTTAAATCTTCTTAACAGATACCACGCTTGTTTATTCCTCAATAAATAAATACTTTTATAAACTTTGAACGCAAAAGTTCGAATGGTCTGCTTAAACCACTTTTCTGTTCTGCCGCCATAACGCTTCTCAACAATTTTGTGATCCTCTAAAGAACGAGCGAAGAACAAGGCGGTCTTTGAAGAGTCGTGATGCCGAAACGCACCAAGATATCGGTCGATGTGATCTACCCCAGCACCATGTTTCAAAAGGCGTCCAAAGTACTCAAAATCAAAGGAAAAAAACATCTGGTCATCCAGATAACCAAAACGGTTAAGCAAGCTTCGGCGCCAGAACAGTGCTTGATTGTGGGTTTGCATCTGGGCAAAATGACCGTGATAGCCAGCAGGAATGTTCAACTGAACATTTAATACATTGTCGTTCTCGTCAATATGAATAAGGTCCCCGTAGATGATATCAGTCGGGGCCTCATGATGGCAGATGGCATCAGCAACTGCAAAAAAAGTGCCGGGTAGGTAGACATCATCTGAATTCTGAAACGCAACCCATTCCCCTCGGGCAAGCCGCAGTCCCTTGTTAATCGCATCCGATTGGCCCGCATCCTTTTCGCTGCACCAGTAATCAAGTTGATCCGCATATTTTTGAATTATGCAAACACTATTATCCGTCGAGCCACCATCAATGATAATGTATTGCAGATTGGGATAACCTTGGAGCAACACTGAGCGAATCGTCCGTTCTAGATAATCCGCTTGATTATAACTTGGAGTCACCACGGAAAGGAGGGGATATTCTTTATTATTTCTCATATCAAACACTCTTTCCCTTTCTTTAATTTCATAGATCTCCCTAGTCAGCTAATCATTACTCGAGGGTTTCTATCGCTGTCTGCCACATTCGTTCAGACTTCAAGATGGGCGCGTTTCTGGCTCGCCTTCCCTTTTTAATGGCGACCATGCGAGTGCAAACGCGGCCCAGAGGCATGAAGTCAAAAAATCAAAATGCAGCGCATCGAAAATAGTACTAAGAAAAAGCCACGCGGTCGCTACCGGTATCATGGCATAGGCAAGGTGTTTCTGCCAATACACCTCATAAGCATTCGAATTGTATAAACGCCATAGCCGTAAAATGGGCAACAGATGAAGTCCATAATACAATAAACAGCCAAGAAAACCGATATCGCTATAGATGGCCAGGAGACCAACGTGCGGGCTGACCATAATGCTACCAGAAGCCATCATTCTCTGGCCAATTATTGATTCATACACATAGTTGATATATCGATTAGCAAGTGGCGCTCGACGATCAAAGGCTACCATACTACCGCCATTCCCAGGGCCTGCACCTAGGAGTGGAAAGGGTAATTGGCGAGGCACCTCAATGAAAAACCCCCTGTAGGCAACGCCCTTCGGCCCCCTGACAACAGAAGCCATGATACTCATCGCCTTTTCGTGTTCAAAGTAACGTATGTTGGTGTCTTTACTTCTTACCGTCTGGCTCCACATGACCGCTACGGTCAGCACCATCCCGATGAGAGCCGTCACCAGCATCAAGAATATGGGATTTGACTTGTGCCGAATATAGTGCGCTCTCGCCCACCACGCGCAACAGAGCAAAAGGGCTGGATAAGCATGGATCGTAAAGGTCAGAAAAAACATCACCCCTAGAACCCCTAATCCAATGAACTGCGCGATCCGCAACCGCAGGGGCAGGCTGCGCTCGCCCAGATTTAGCAGAACCGAAATACAGGCAACGCACAAGTATCCTACATAGGCGCAATTGCCAAACGTACCGATTCCACGATCAGCCCATAGCTGCCGGAAATTCGGCATCGGATTTATGCCTGCAAGCCAGCTCACACTAAGCACTACTTGGACCGCCATGAACAAGATCATCCACCGCGAAAACACCCCTATCAGTGCCGGAAGCCACTGCTCGCGCACCATCAGAAAGACAGGGATAAACGACAGGTAAGTCATCCCGAAATGCAGCATGCCGATTGGCGACGAACGGTTGACAAGGAAAGAAATAAATACAACCGCGAGAAGTAGCAGGGACAGCACCATAAATCGTCCTTGGTCCTTAATGACGGTACGCTTAATCATATGCTGCGCGAGCCAAATGCAGAATATAACCAACGTAAAGAACTCATCAAGCAGACCGGCAACCGGATTTCGCAGAAACAACAGCATATAACCAGAGACACCGATAAAACCAAAATACGCAGCCAGCAAGACACGTGGACGGTTCAAACACAGGATACCAAACAAGAAACAACAAACAACAAGGGAACCCTGGACCGGCCCAAAAATAAACACCAGCAACATGATAATGCATATTGCCGCATAACGAACTAAGGCTTGAGTGAACACTTACGCTCCCCTACTCCCGCCATTTTCGTACCTCGCAAGTGTGCGGGATTCCTTTAAAAATATCAATCTAACACTAAGCGTTTTATCTTGAATGCCATGAGAATACCACGATGACATGGGGGGGCAAGCTTTATCGAGTGACATTCGGGAAACTGGGTGCAGGACAGGAAAGTTACAAATTTCAAAACTTGCTGTGGCAAAACTATATTAGTGCTACATTGTACACTACTATATATAGGAGGTTGTCATGCAGCAAGCATCAGAACGTAAGCGGGAAGAATTGCTTGATCAGATCAGGCAGATCGAAAGGTTGCGCCAAGGCACAATCAGCGAGCAGTATTACGGTAGTGGCGAGTCTCGGCAAGGCCCGCATTATGTGCTACAGGGCTACATCGACGAAAAGCACTGGTCCAAGCGGATCGGACGCGATCAGATAGCGCAAGTGCGTGCCGATCGTGAAGCTGGCATTCTTTTTAACGAGCTATGCCAGCAATATGCCAACATAACCGAGGAGGCAACCATCAAGGAGGACGAACCGATCGAAAAAACAGGTCGCTGACGCGCAGCAAGCCCGCTTCGGCGAGACCGAATCCTTCCTAAAGACGATCAGCCAGCAGTATGCCGGGACGGGCACGTTGAACATGGCGGCCATTGAGGAAGGTTTGCTCAGTGCCCTGATGCGCGATGGATGCGCAATACTGGAGACCTTTTTCAAGCAGCATGTTCCGTAATGCTCTCGGCAGCGCAACGACGGAGAACGCCATTACCCAAAACGCCATTTACGGGTTCATAGTGTCCTTGGATGCTTTTCGCTCTGGCGCGACTACTTCTATGACGGGACGAAGGGACGGGCACCGCTTGATGATCTGCTGGGATTACAAGATGGCATAACCCCTGGACTGCAGCGACTGATGAGCAGATCGTCCGCTATGAGCGGATCCTTTGAGGCGGCCAGTGCCGATCTGAAGGCCTACTCGCGCCTTGATGTCAAAGGCCGTTCTGTACAGCGGATGGCTGGAAGGATCGGCCCCGATTTGCAAGACTGGATTCAAAACAGGGCACCAACCAAACCGAATCCTGCACCATCCGTCCTCTATGTGAGCTATGACGGCACAGGAGTGCCAACCACCAAATCAGAAACACAGGACCAAAAGGGAAAGCAACCTGATGGCTCATCAAAGACCCGCGAGGTCAAGCTCGAGTGTGTTTTCACGCAACGCCGAACCCTTGAAGGCCAACTCCCTGATCGGGATCCGGACAGCACGACTTATGTCGCCAGTTTCGATGGTTCTGTCGACTTCGGCGGTATTATTCGCGAGGAAGTCATCTTGAGGGGGATGGCCTATGCAAAAGTAGTCGTGTTCCTTGGCGATGGTGCTCCCTGGATATGGAGCTGGCTCGAGTCAACTTCCCCGGTGCTGTCTTTATTCTCGATCTCTACCACGCCTTTGAGCACCTCAACAGCATCGCGGCACTGCTCTATCCCGACGAGTCGCCAGACCAGGGACATGCCAAAACATGGTGTGCATAGCTCAAGGAAGACAAGATCAATGACTTCATCAAGGTTGTCTCCGAACTGGCGACTGCTTGCCCCGCCAAAAAGGATGAAATACTCAAGGCTCTCAACTACTTCATTAACAACCGCGATCGCATGCTATACGCCACGTTCCGCAAGGCGGGGTACTTCGCCGGCTCGGGGGTTATCGAGGAGGGCTGCAAAACCGTCGTCGGCAAACGGGCGAAACAGTCAGGTATGTTCTGGCATGTAAAGGGCGCACAAAACATTCTGTCAATTCGCTGCGCTGTGCTTGGAAACCTCTTCGATGATTACTGGAAATACAAATATGCAGCATAGCTCCTTAATTTATGTAACGTTCCTGTCCTGCCCCCCGGGAAACTGATTATGAAACGAATTGCGAGTATCTCTTCCGTTATTGCGGATCGTCCTGTAATCGCGCTTGACGTCCCCCCACAACCATCATGTAGACTCTTTAATCATATGAATAGGATTGGTTCAGTTTGGACTTGGCGGTGGGCATGCCGCTTTGCTGGCGTGATTGTCGCTTTTCTTGTTACGACAAGTCAGGCTCTTGACGTCGTTGCACACCGGGGCGGCTATGCATTGGCACCCGAGAACACCCTCTCTGCATTCCGTGCCTGCGCAAGCCATGCGGAATGGATTGAATTTGACGTGCGTGCCACTGCCGACGGGCAGCTTGTCGTCATGCATGATACGACGGTTGACCGAACAACGGATGGAACCGGCAGTGTTGCCAGCATGACGCTAGCTCAGCTCAGGACGCTCGACGCTGGAATAAAGTTCTCACCCGCGTTTATTGCTGAACCTATACCCACGCTGGCGGAAGCACTCCAAGCCATACCGCCCGGCGTACGCCCGATCATTGATCGGAAAACCGGGGATGTCGATGCCATCATTGACACGATTATTGCATGCAGTGCCGAAGCGACAGTGCTCATGGCTTCCGCTGATGTGTCATTTCTAAATGCCGCCCGCTCTCGTGATGCACAGATCGCGTTATCCCTAATTGGCAGCGGAACGGTGACGCCCAGCATGCTCGACTGGATGACGGGCATAGCCATATATAGTATTAACTGGGAGAAGTCGACCATCACCCCGGAGTTGATTAACACGATGCATGGCGCTGGAATACGTGTATTCGGATGGTCTTTAGACAGTGTTCTGACTCGTGATTACATCAATTCCGCCTTGGACAGTATCATGGTCAACGATCCTCGCCTAGCAGCCCTGCTACGGAGTGAAGACAAGCCATCCAACGCAAACCTTGCAAAAGGGTTGTGCGCCTATTGGAAGCTTGACGAGGGAGATGCCGGCGGCCTTAATATGCTCGACGTAGAAGACATCAGCAGCGGACTTTTCAGCGGAGCGGTAAGCACTCCCCTGCGCATACTTGGAGCATCCGCGCACATGGGAGGCTCCGCGATGCTGGACGGCGTTCAGAATTATATCGCCATCCCGAACAACACCCAGACGGATATCGGCACCAATGCCGCTACCCTCTCTCTATGGGTAAAGCTTACTACACTCCCGTCGGGAATTAGTGAACCGTTTGCCGGGATCTATGATTCGGAGCAAGACTCCTATATTCTCTATATGGACAAGGCCGGCCGGGAGTTGCGATTCAAGCTTACCGATGCCTCGAATCAAGCTGCCAGAGTTGGGATTCCGGAATCCTTGCTGAGCACTGGTGTCTGGCACCATATTGCGGGGGTATATGATGGTTCCGCCAGTCCTGCCGCCGGGCAGGCCATGATCTATCTGGATGGTCGGCTGGTGTCGGTGAAAACGGGATCAGACGCATCCCTGCGTTATGGTCTCGTTTGCAAGATACGCCCCGGACAAATAGCTGCGATTGGCCGTAACGGGACAGCAAATCACTCCTATTTCCAAGGGGCGGTGGATGACGTTGCCATCTGGGGCCGGGCGCTCCAGCCAACCGAAATCCGCCATATCCATGCCGCTGGCACCGCAAGTCGGCCGCTGGAAGACCTGATCATGTCCATCCGGATCAGCAACGCCTCCCCGATCCATTCAAACCAGGCAGAGCTACGGTTTATGGTTGCGCATGCCATTGCCGCCGACCGACAGTTCCGTTTAGGTTATACGCACCATCCGGCAGGCCCTTATACCGAGCAACCAGCAGATCTCACGATCGAGGGGAATTCCGTCCGCTGTCAGATTCAGTTTTCCGACCCCGTGGGGAACACCCCTCGGTTCTACCGTATCGAAAGCCCCTGAATCCAGTGTTCATCCCTCAATTTCAGACTTCCTGTTATGTTGAGCTCAACATAACAGGAAGTCTGATATTTCATTACGCACCTTCCAAAGGAACATGCAGCGACGCCAACGTCTTGCAGAATGCCTTCACGTCGGCTGCTAATCCCGCCTTTGCCTG
>JFJP01040026.1_pt1 | contig 12046 bp, 9 predicted proteins | sample 431651 | NCBI WGS metagenome assembly JFJP01 (sample SAMN02602958, study PRJNA72255) | Microbial mat metagenome, whole genome shotgun sequencing project. | biome: fresh water; feature: sink hole; material: water; isolation source: purple microbial (photo- and chemosynthetic) mats found in... | reverse complement strand
AAAACAGGTCAGACGTCTTTTCGAAAATAATTCGGGTTTTATTTTTTTCAGGAAGGGCTTTCGCAATCCCTTTCATACACCAGGCCCTGCTAAGTGTAAGGCCGTCGAGATGAACTATCTGCATGTCGCTGCGGTCGCTTACTACCGGTAATTTTACAATGTTCTCAAGGCTCCTTTTCTCATAAAAGACCTTAAACCATTTATCAAATTCCTTTGGTGTAAGTATTCTGCTCATTAAATCGGCAATTTCGAGGCTGGGACTTAGGAAATCTGTTCCATCTGGCTCAAGGTAAGCCGGAGTAGCTTTGTTATTAAGATAGAACTCCTTAGATTTTTTTATAATTGCAGCTTCGAACGCAGTATTCTTTAAAGTTCTGGCCCAGTCGAGAGCAAAACAAAGTCCGAATGCGGTGTTGGGATGTATTCCTGTCCTGTTTGGATATGTCTGTTTATTCAGATAAGACATCCATAGTTCCACTACCTTTAAGGTGAGAGGCTGAAGTGTCATATGCCACTTTTTTGCCATAGGATCATCATAATTGTATAGCTCCTCATCGAGTTTAAGCAACCAGGCCCATCCGTATGTTCTCTCAAATGTGTTACTGTTTTTAAAGCTGGTAAAATATTCAGCTTCAGCTTTTATCATGCCTTCCTGTATGCTGTTATCGAGTATCATTATTATACTGTCTTTAAGCGACATCCCGGGAAATTCCTTTAGCAGCTTTACGAGCATCCAGTGTCCGTGTACACTGCTGTGCCAGTCGAGGCAACCATAAAATGTCGGATGCAGCTGTCTGGGACTCATTAAGGCCTCTTTGCCATCATTTATAACATGACCGGTCTTATTCGGGTATTCCGTTACTATGCAGTGCAATGGTAAGCGGGCAAGTGTGACAGCCTGCTTTTCGGTTAACTCCTGTGAGTAGCAATTCAGGGAAAGAGTCAGAAGGGCGATTATTATAAGGGTATATTTCATTGGCTTATTATATCAATGGGTTAAGAGCATTTTAAATATCATGTTTACTGAGTAAGTGCCTCTCTGGTAACAGGAGTTTCCTTTCCAGAGTGTATTGATAAGATCCGGCTGAATGTCTCCTTTGCCGCATTGATCAACTCATAATAAGGCCTGTCTGTTACATCGACAAAGCCGATATTGTAATTTTCTCCGTCATTGCGTCCGGTTGCAGGCTGATCCATCCACTGGAACCAGTGGGTTCCTATTATTGCAGGATCGGATGCTGCCTTTTCAACATAATACCTGTATGCAACTCCCCGCTCTTCCTGACTTATTGTCTGGGCCAGTCCGGGTGCGAGCCCGCGACCAGGAACTCCAAAATGAAATTCTCCGATTACCATCGGAAGACCTGTTATGTCGTAGATCCTTTTTATCATATTAGGGTTAACGGAATAACCATAACTGTTGAAACTGAACACGTCAAAGCCGTTTGAAGCCTTTATTATTGCATCTGGTGCAGATCCTCCAAAGCGGAGTCCTAGGTTCAGGTGATTGGGATCATGTTTCTTTATCGCGGCATTTATTGTGCTTATGAATTTTTCATAAGTTTCATATATAAAAGCTTTCCTGAGTTCGGGGGTGTCGCCCTTTTCAAGATATTTTTTAAGAGCAGCCTGCATCGGAGTGGCTTCACCCTTCAGGATAACATTAACGAGTTCATTCTCCCTGTTTGGCCATGGCGGCTCGTTACCAATGAAATATCCCAGAAGCCAGGGATCCTCTTTTTTAGGTTCACATTGCCTTTTTGCGGCCTCATCAACGCTTGTCGCCCAGGACGGATCATAAACATCGGGCATGCCCATTAAACCGGTCTCAATTCCCCATCCTCTGAGTGTTGAAACATAGGCCTTACGGTGTGTATCTCCAAGGTTCGCATCAGACCAGTTTGCAATTGTATTAAGTCCCCAGTTATCCATGCGCCTGATTGTAAAATCCATCCATTTCGTATACCAGTCTGAACCAAACCTACGGAAAAGGTTCCAGCTGTAAAATGAATAATTTGTTGGTGCTGCTGGTCTTACAGCCTGATTTGATGAGGCAGCAGGATTGATTTGTTGTGTAATTTCTGCAGCAGGTGGCATAGCTTTAAAAATATATTCTCTCCCCTTTATGCGGGCAAATTCCGACCTTGGGCCAATACCAGTTGTCCCGGTTGAGTAGAAGTAACATCCTTCAGGATCTATGAACCACCAGACTCCATCAATTTTTTCAACCCTGAAAAAGCCTGTTGCCTTGGATTTTGTACCGGCAAACCCACCATATTTTGACAGATTAAAATTGCCAGGTACAAGTGACTTATCTTCTTGCTCCCATTTTGCCTTCAGTTCTTCCTCTGTTTTTGCTTTTCCATCCCATTCGGCAGGGATCCACTGACCAAATTCATCAATAAGAGGGACAGGTCCGAAAATGGTATCCATGGCATTCATGGTTAGCTGAACATTTCTTATTTCAAGAATCTGTTTCCCGATAGGCTGCCTCATTGTTACTCCTATCGAATCAATATTTGTTATCGGTCCCACCTGATTTGAGAAACCTATCCAGTAACCCGGACGGGCTGTTTTTCCTATTGCTGCCATGTCCATTCCTTTTGTGTTCCTTGTCTGAAAGTGAATAAGCGGGATAGATGCCCTCACCCAGGCCCCCTGAAAGGGATGAATTGTAACCCGTCGGATTCCTGAGGTATCGTAAACCCTGAGATCGAACAACTGAGTGGTTGACGATTTCATCTCGAATGTGAGGAAGCCTGATTTCGACCAGTCGGCCGGAAGTTCAGGATTAAGCTCCTTTGCAGCCCAAACAGTTGAAGATGTTTTACCTTCAAAGTTTATAGTAAATATTTCAGGTTTTTGAGAACAGCCAGCTAATGAAATAATTACGATTACTTTCAGAAATAAATGTGAGTTTTTCATTATGTTGTTAATTTCTTGGCATGATTGTTTTATCGGAAATTGTTTTCGTGATATACCGAATCTAATTTAAGTCTTTTTCTTTAGTATTAAATATGCAGACACTAAATTATAATGGGTTGATTGTAATTAAATTAAAATATTTAATTTTAAGTCAGGATTGACTAAAACTTTAATCTATGAAACTATTTGCCAAGTACTTTTTGATGATTTTTATTAATCTTTTCTTTTCTTTTATTCTGGTTGCTCAGGAGGAGAATGAAAATGCAGGAATGCCTGTCAGAGATATTGACGGCAATGTCTACAGGGTCATAATGACCGAATCAGGTATCTGGATGGCCGATAATCTTAAGGCTCTGAGTTTTAATGACGGAAAGCCTATCCCGATAATCAGGGACAATAAAATGTGGGAAAAAACTAAATCTCCTGCATTAGGTTTCTGGAATACCGATGTAAAATACACCGAAACATATGGATTTATTTATAACTGGTATGCCGTTAGCACAGGGAAGATCTGTCCAAAAGGCTGGCATGTTCCCACCGAAGAAGAATGGGTCGACCTGATGGATTATGCTGGAGGCAGCGAAAAATCGGGTGACAATCCGGCAAAGCTAAAGGAAAAAGGAACTGCCCACTGGAAGGCTCCAAATACCGGAGCAACAAATGAAATTTTCTTCAATGCTCTCCCAGCCGGCGAAATTTCATATTTCGGAACTGATGCTGAACCGGGAACAATGACTAAATGGTGGACATCAACTGAGGACGAGACAAGTATTGATGAGGTAACCAAAAAAGCAGCAAACGCATATATAGTCGGACTTAAATACAATTTTAATTCCAAAACAATGGGTACATATCAGAAAGAATCAGCTTTGCCTGTACGTTGTAAAATGAACGATTGAAAAACAAAATCAATCCTCAAATGTTTGTTATAAAAAAGCTATAAGGATATGAAAAACATTTTAAGTGCATTCGCAATTATGATTTTGGGTTCTTTTGCCGTATCTGCTCAGCAGGGCTTATCAGTGGGTGATAAGGCGCCTCAGTTTAAAGCTGTTTCAGATGATGGTTCAACCTGGGATGTCAGTAAATACCTGGGAGATAAATATATAGTTGTTTACTTTTATCCTGCTGCAATGACAGGCGGATGCACAAAGCAGGCTTGTTCATACCGTGACCACAAGGAGGACCTTCAGACAGCCGGTGTTGTTGTTATAGGTGTTAGCGGGGATAATGCAGAAAACCTGAAACTGTTCAAGCAGGCAGAAAACCTGAATTTCAGTCTTTTAGCCGATGAGAAAGGAGATATTGCCAGATCATTTGGAGTACCGCTGACAGATGGAGGGGCTATTAAACGTACTGTTGCAGGTGCGGAACATGAACTTGTGCGTGGCGTAACTGCAAAAAGGTGGACTTTTATTATTGGCAAAGACAAGAAAATCATATACAAAAACGAGTCGGTGAATGCCGAAAAAGATACAGAAGAAGTATTGAGTTTTTTGAAGGCTCAGGCATCTAATCAGACACGCTTGTAGATGAAATTACATTTCTTCGCTATATTCCTCGTATTAATTATATTAAACGGATGTTCTTCAGAAGAGCACCTCAAATTTCTTGATATTCCGATAAATGGAAGGATTGATGATTTTGCAAATGATCTGGTTAAAATTGGATTTACTGAAGCAGCCTCAGATGAAGAAAATCAACTTAAGCTAAAAGGGTTATTTATTGAAGAGCAATGTGAGGTTTATTTATATGCAACAGATAGTAGTAAGACAGTATATCAGGTAAAAGTCATACTTCCAACAGAAAATCGTGATTCCCTGAAGGTCAGTTTTGAGAAAATTCAAAAGTTGTGCTCATCAAAATACGGAATCGGGAAAAGCCAATACTATCAGTACAGAAATCCCGAAAGGTTCTTCTTTAATGAAACACGAAGCATCAGGCAGTTAAATTCGGGAGATTTTACCAGATACATTACAGCTACAGGAATTATAATTGTGAAAGTTCAGATAGGTTTCATATCAATAACTTTTACAGACAGAATGAATAGCGAAATTCAGAAAAGTGAAATGGATCAGGGGTATTTATGAAAATTGGCTTTTTAAATAATACATTCACTGCATTTTAAAAACAGATCGGGCAAAACCATACATCTTCAGAGTTATATCTTCGTACCTGTCAGAATTTCCTTTATTAAAGAAAGCGTGTACATAATTTTCGTAGATATTTTTTTCAGCACGACCACCTTTTTTCAAAACAGAATCGCAAAGCGCAACCGACTGTAAATAAGAAATTGTAAAGTCGGCAGTGCCATGAAATACAACTACTGCAGGGATATTGGAAACATTTTCCGGAATATTATTGATAGCGGAGATAATATTGCGGCTATCCTGAGCATAATATTCTTTAAGATAAGGTGAGATTCTCCCAAAGCTTCCTGGTAAATTATTTCTAAAATCATAGATTCCGTTGCATCCAATAAAGAGTCTACAACCGTTGCCATTGTGTTTCATTGCAGCCAGAGATGCCAGCGGAGCTCCTGCAGATCCACCGGCATAACCGTAACGGGTCATATCTAATCCCCACTCTGCAGCATGGGCCTGCACAAAAGCAAAAGCATCTGCTAATTCCTGCATACCCTGATTAAAAGTACCGCCCTGAGGCATAAGCGAATAGCTTATTCTGATCCCTGCAATACCCCTTGATGCAAGATAAGTTGATTGATTCTTAAGAGCAGCTAGTGTACCATTAGCCCATCCTCCTCCATGCACCCAGATAATAAAAGGATGAGGCCCTGCGCCCTGCTTTGGAATATCTGCTTCCATACTCAGAGAATGAGTATCATAAGTTTTATAAGTAAATTTAAGAGTGGTACACTGCGTATAATCTTCATCGCTTATAAGATCGGGCTTATAATCGGGCAGAGTGGTAAATGCATCAGCTGGTAATGCATTGCAACCTCCCTGAACCAGGGGACATATTTTTGACGAATCTTTCAGCGTATAGTTGCCCTCTGAACCCGACAAAACCATACCGTAACGGTTTTTTTGAGCAGAAAGAGTTGAATGACTAAGTCCGGCTGCAAATAGGAGCAATATCCAAAATAGTTTCGATCGAATATTCATATATATATAAAGGTTAAGTTATTAAATTAAAAAAACCACTATTCGTCTTTTTTCAATAGGTATTAATTCAATTTCCAACTATTTCATTAATGTGGTTTTTAACGCTCCACCGTCCTGTCACTTTCACGATATTGCTTAAGCATCTGATCCATTTCCTTCACTTTCCCGGGATATTTTTCGTACAAATTCACGCGTTGCTCCCTATCCTTTTTCATATTGAAAAGCAGACCATCTGTATTGAAATCGCTATACCCTCTTAGCTTTTTAAAAGATGCAGGCATTTCACGTTGACTTCCTGTTGAATTATTAATATAAAGCAAGTCGCCTTTTCGGAGTCCCCATCTCTCTTTATATGTATTGTGAACAGTAGCTTCCCTTACTGGTGATTTATATTTTTCACCTTTTAAAACCGGGGTGATATCATAACTGTCGGGGGCGGCATTTATGGGCAAATCAGCGCCTGCAATGCTGGCAAGAGTAGCCATTATATCTACTTGTGAAATTACTTCATTCGAAACCGAACCTGCTTTGGTATGACCGGGCCATTTGAAAATAAAAGGAACATGATGTCCACCTTCCCATACATCTTGTTTTAGTCCGCGATCACTTCCCATGCTGAAATGTCCGAACTTTTCGGCACGTTCCCATGCATAAGATTCAGTACCGTTATCGGCGCTGAAAATAATGATGGTGTTTTCGTCCAATCCTTTTTCTTTAAGTGCCTGCAACACCTGACCGGCTACCCAATCGGTTTGAACAATAAAATCGCCATACGCCCCTGCATTTGACTTGTTGTCAAACTCATCGTTTGGAATAATCGGTGCATGAGGTGATGGCAGCGGGAAGTAAAGAAAAAATGGTTCATTTTCATTCCGGTTTTTTATCCATTCAACCGCTTTTTTTGTGAGTGTTGGTAAAACCTCGTAAGGATTCCAGTCTTTCACTTTTGGACCGGCTCTGAACTCCCATCTGCCTTCTTTGGTTTTGAAACCTACATTGTTTGGATCCATTGTCTCTGTTGGGATCTCGAGGAAGCGATCATTTTCAATCCAGGCATAAGGAGGAAAATTGATGGTGCCATCGCCAAAGTAATAGTCAAAACCCCGTGAAAGCGGACCGCCTTTTATAGGGTTACTCCAGTCAATGTCCTGTGGTTGGTAAAATTTTACCTTTTTACCGAATTGTTCAACTTCTCCTGAAGGTTCATTTTTAAATTGCCAATCCCATCCCAAATGCCATTTACCAATGCAAGCGGTCGTGTAGCCTTTTGTTTTTAATAGTTGAGGCAAGGTAATATCTGAATCTTTAAAAAATGGTTTGCCAAATGAATTGACAATATCATGCTGCCTGCGCCAATGATACATCCCGGTAAGCATAGCAAAACGACTCGGTGAACTTATTCCGGATGAACTATGAGCATCGGTAAAGCGCATGCCTTCAGAAGCAAGATTATCGAGATTCGGAGTGGAAATTTTCGAATCAGGGTTCTGGCAATTAAGATCACCATAGCCCATATCATCAGCATAAATTATTACAATATTGGGCTGATTTGGTTTTTTCTCAAATCCCGGTGCTGTTGTTAAAGCCATGAGAGGCGAAATGGCTAAAAGAAGCTTTTTCATAAAACATTATTTAAAAAAATTCGCTGCGTAAAATCTTCATCGCTTATAAGATTGGGGCTATAACAGGGCAGAGCCGTATAGGAAAGCGGGCTGCGTTTTTCCCCGATCGATTGTGATCAGGGGCATAGGCTTTTCAACAACAGACCCCGGTTATTTTACCAGATTCTTAAAAGCAGATCCAAAAATTAAATAACTGGTATTTCCACCAATCGTACCTTCATTTTGTCCCCACAGAAATGGCCAGTCGTCGTAGTTTTCAAAGTGATCGGGTTTTCTGAATAATATGCCAGGAGCAACATTGCCCGGAATAAAGGAGAAATCGGCCCTGTTATTACCATAAAAAACTGCTTTGGGACGTGCGGCACCCACAGTTGCCACTAACGAGTAATTGTGATATGGATGGCAGCCAAACAGCCAGTTAGTGGTCTTGAAAGCATGACTGGCATCGATAATGTCAGGGAAATGCTTGCTGGCAAAGCAAATGGTGGTACCAAAACTTACCACGTTTCCGCTTCCGGCCCAATTACCTAGGCCGATGGGTACTCCGTAGGGATTTTCTTTTTCAAGTCCGTCGATATACTCTTTGTACTTAACAACGTATGGGCGGAGCTTTTCTTTGAAGGATGCATCCATGTTAGGTATGGCATTTAATGCCGTCAATATGCTGCTGCTGACATTACGGTCAAGAGCTGGCCACAAAAGTTCCTGAAATTTATCGATATATTGTTTCTCACCGGTGGAGATGTATAGCTGAAGATTGGTTCCCATATCTGCTGATCCTCCGCCCATTCCGCCGCGACCCTGTTGTGGTTGTTTGGCAAGTAATTCTGTCGCTTCTTTTAAAAGTCTTTTTGACTGTTCAAGGGCTCTTGACGAAAGGTCATCGTTATATCCCTTCAACGCCCGGCTTGCTGCTGCAAACATTGTTGCGGCTCTGAGATCGAGACCGGCATTACGGCTCGTAAATGCCCACATACCATCCTTAACTCCGCTCGAACGACCGTCAGCTGCTACTTCGTAAGGACCAAGATTCGGATTATAGAGAAGTCCGTCAGTTATTGCGGCTGCGTCACCGAGGTGATGATAATTATCAAGAACAGAGTTAGAAAGAGTTTGTGCCATGTGGCCGATAATCTCTGCCTGAGCTACGAGGTTCATTGTTCCATGCTCGATAAACTGTAACACGTCCGGTGTCCCATCCGGACGATGAAGATCAACATACCGTTGTTTTTGATCAACAAATGTCTGATCACGCAATGGTTTGAAAGACTCCCATGTCTGGACAAAGTTCTGCACCACGCCAATATTAGCTCCTGTCTCGATATCAAAATCTCCGGCGTCGAAAAAACCACCTGTGTTTAATCCGGGAATCAATTCCAGCGATTTATATTTGGTATCTGTTGTTGGTCCCTGCCTGTGCATGTCGAAATGATCGGTGGGCGCCGGAGCCTGAAGATAGCCGTCCTTAAAAGGCTCGCCGTGCCACACCCGGTAACCCTCGTTTACGAACATGTGATTCATATGTATCGGGATCCAGATATCGCTGGTGGCGTCGGTTATATTTTCATAAACACTTTTTTCTATTAAAAAATTATTTGTTTTAAAGTCGCCATACTGAATATAGTAGATCCCGGGTGTGTTAACTGAAGAGAAATCGAATTTTACATAGTGATATTTATAATAGTCCCCCCAGGGAACTATTTTGCCACTGAATACTTCGGTAGCAATGCCGTCGTTGCCTAATTTCATTATCGATGCTTTTGCAAGCGGCTTGTCTTTCTTGTCTAGTTCAATAACGGAGACTTTTTGTTGAGATGGGAGGTAGCCAACCTGAGAGAATCCGATGTTTGGTTCTCTTATCCAGCCTTTAATTGCATTCGGCTCTACTGTCCAGGTCAAAACTTTGCCTGTTTTTCCTGCCGGAAGTATACTGCGAACCACAAACCAGCCGTTTTGTGCCAGTATACGGCCGTCGAAAAGCATAAGATCGGCATCTTGCGAGGTGATTTTTACCAGGCGTTCGGGTTCATCTGGTGCAAGAAGAATTGTATGGCCGGTTTCGAGAGGAAGCGGATCGATAAATTTGCCTGTACCTCTGTCGTCGGAAGTTACATATCCCTTGAATTGCTTTAGTTTTTCACTGTTAGGCCTTGTAATTGTGTTGCCTACCACATAACGCGGGAATCGATTGTACCGCCCGTCCATCAGATATGTCTTGCCCCAGTATTGAGATGGAAGAAACTCAAGATTAAAACCGGCACTACCTTCAAGTGCCTTTGGAACGGGTTTATCGAGGTAAACAGAAATCTCAACACCCTCACCTCTGGCAGTTACAACCACCCGTGAATCAAAGTCGTAATCTTCAAATCTTAACAGTGACTCAATTGTAAGCGAGGCACGGTCAACTTTTCGGGTTGGTATCGCAGGAACAAGATCCCACTGCTCCGGGGTGTTTGAAAGTCTGACGGCTCCTCCCTGCGCTGTTCTGACGCCATGATGAATCAATTCTATGCCGGCTGTTTTCTCATCATTAAAACCTCCGGTGAATAGATTACTGTACACAAGAACATTGACGCCTTGTTTCTCGAAATATTCAAGATCATTGAGTATTAAACCCTGGCACGAAGCAATATTGAATACAGCTGATTGTAACACTATTAGTGATAAAATTGCAAGTTTTTTCATCATGATAGATTTAAGTTTTAATGTAATGAAGGAACATCACAATATTGTAAATGTAATCAAAGTGGTTCAGGATGCCATAGCGAATAAACTATTTTTCTCTATCCAGGGGTGAATTCCTTGTTTAGAGGTTCAAGGATTTAAGAAAATAAAAAACAAATAAGCGTGCATACTGTATATATAATATATATTGTATATATTTGCTCTATAAAATCAAAAACTTTAAATCAGCGACTATGCAAGGAGTTAAAACAAAGCGTAAAATTATTGACCTGAGACCTGAAACAGAGAAGAACTTAAGATTAATAGCAGTTAACTATGGCCAGAATTTAAAATCATACATTGAAAGTGTACTAGAAGAGTTGGCAAATGAGGATGAAATGTTAATTGCATTATCTAAGGCTCCTGGGACGGATGAAAATTTAAGCGAATCTGAAAAGACTGAATTCTTAAAATCTTTATCAATATGAAATTTGAGATTTCTAAAGCATTTGTTAAAGACACCGAACCGTTACCCAAAAAAGCAAAGTTGGTTATCCTGGAGGTAATAAATGAGATTCAATCTGCCAAAGTGCCTGGTGAAATTCACGATTGTACAAAACTAAAAGGGGTAGGGGACATATATCGAATTCGAAGAGGACTTTACAGGCTGACCTTTCAATATGATGGGAAAACGGTCAATTTGAAGAGAGTTTTACCAAGAGGACAGATTTATAAAAAGCATAACTTTTGATTCTTGAAAATGAAAACATTGTAAAGCTCAACCAGATCTTTACCCAGCCTCACCTTTTTCTCTCTACTCAAATAGATTTTACTTGTTATTATTTCATCCGGTATTACTATTTTATTTGACCTTTTTGCCATATGCTTTGTGCTTTGCTCATGTAAATTTATTATTTAAAACTTGATATCACAATTTGTGGTTTCAAGTTTTTAACAAATAAATGGTTTTAATTATAGCTTAAAAAACGCTCACATTGAACATTCTCCTCCGGCACAGCCAGGTTATCTCATTTAATTGATTGATAATAGTATAAAGTGGTCTGCTAAAACCATTCTCATGTGTTCTAATGATGTGTTTTTCCCAATTTACTGGCTGTTTGCGCTAATTTGATGGTTGTCGCGTCAGGTCTTGAACCTATTTTACACTGAGCTTATGGTCAATTTTAATGATGATTACAAAATGCTAAGAAGTTATTGGTTATAATCTTGCAACAGATTCTCAACTTTCTCAAAGGATACAATTTTGAAATTCTGGCTTTGTTTTCTACGGTTATCATAATTATATCCATCCTGAACTACCAGAATGCCTTTTGGGAAACCGGGTAGTGCAACATTGGTGACATCCAGCCCGTCGGTTTCTTCTGCACCATCAATTTTACCATCAGTAATTCTGAAACTTCCGAGGTATTTATTGTTTCCCTGTCGCTCAAAAACGGCATATGAATAATTTCCCTGTGATGAGGCGATGAGATAACCATTTAAACTGTCGGTAGGATAAATTGCAAGACCCTCAATATCGAATTTGATGTTAATATTTTCTTCTGAACTGCTCTGTATCATACTTACTCCGGTTGTATCTTCAGGGTCGGTTTTACATTTCCATATCCCCGACTGTTCCTTGCCAATGTAGAGTGTTCCGGTTATGTCGTCAGCCACCATTCCCTCAGTTTGCATTCCCAGGGAAAAAGA
>JFJP01040024.1_pt1 | contig 12049 bp, 10 predicted proteins | sample 431651 | NCBI WGS metagenome assembly JFJP01 (sample SAMN02602958, study PRJNA72255) | Microbial mat metagenome, whole genome shotgun sequencing project. | biome: fresh water; feature: sink hole; material: water; isolation source: purple microbial (photo- and chemosynthetic) mats found in... | reverse complement strand
GAATGAAATGAAAGAAAAAACTGCTTTAATAAGCAATTTTTTCAAACATCCCAAACTTGGGTTTTATAACTTTTCATAGCACCAATGTAAATTCTAAATAACATTTTTTTATACTAAAATTTATTTCATTAGGCAGTAGAATCTTAGTTTTAGATTTTTAGACTAAGGCGTATATATATGTATATAATAAAAATATGTTTAACAAAACATTAGTTTTTTACACAATTTTCCAACATTTTTGTTTTTCATTTGTTTACTTTGCAACCGACGATAATTAGTATTAATGCTATAAAATAGAGCAACAAAACTAACTATCTCATTTTCATTATTTTATAATAAATATCAATTATTTTTACAAATTACTATTAAATTTTTATTAACTTTTGTTTAATCTAATCCAATTAACATGAAACAACTTTTACGTTATTGTTTTGTGCTGTGTGCATTGGTATTCACTCATGCAGCTATGGCTCAAGACCGTACTATTTCAGGAAAAGTAACTTCGTCAGAAGACGGCAGTGGCTTACCTGGGGTAAGTGTGGTCATCAAAGGTACAAGCACTGGTACGGCTACTGATGCAAACGGTACTTACAAACTCAGTGTACCTTCAAATGCAAGTACATTGGTATTCTCTTTCATAGGTTTCCTCAGCAAAGAGGTAGCCGTTGGTAATAATACAACACTTAATATTGTCTTAGATGCTGATACTAAGATGCTTAGTGAGGTGGTAGTAACGGGCTACGGTTCTCAAAACAAAAAAGAAATCACTGGTGCTGTATCGTCAGTAAAGGGTGATGTCATTGAGAACCTGCCTATGCAAAGTTTTGACCGTGCCTTGCAAGGTCGTGCTGCGGGTGTGTTAGTACAGGCTGCTAATGGTGTTCCGGGCGGTCAGGTAAGAATCAGGATACGTGGTACAGGCTCTATCACTGCGGGTAATGAGCCTCTGTATATCGTAGATGGGGTACAGATTAACAATAGTTCTAATGCGGACTTTGTAAGTTCAAACCCACTTGGCTTTTTGAACCCAAATGACATTGAGTCTATCGAAATTCTAAAAGATGCAGCTACAGCCTCTATCTATGGTGCACAAGCAGCAAACGGTGTGGTATTGGTTACTACTAAAAAAGGAAAGGCTGGTAAAACAAACTTTAACCTCAATTACTATTACGGTTCTACGTCGCCAGTAAGGTACATGAATACCTTGAATTCACAAGATTGGATTAAAGTAAGAACAGAAGCTATCAGAAATCAAAATCCTGCCCTATCTGAAGCTGCTGCTTTGTCAAGTGCTTTGGGTGGTATTCGCCAGCCTACTGACCTTTCTGCCGCCCAAATTGCAGCATTGCCTACTTATGATTGGCAACGAGCCTCTTACAAGCAAGGTGGAGTTCAGAACATAGAGCTTTCTGCCAATGGTGGTAGCGATAAGACTACTTTCTATATTTCTGGTTCTTACAACAAACAAGATGCAAACGTAATCAATGTAGATTTTGAGCGTGCTACTTTGCGTATGAGTGTAAATCATAAGGTAAATGACAAATTGAGCTTTGAGCAGTCTATCAATATGAGTACCATTTCACAGAAAGGTACGTTTGGTAGTCCTAATGGTGGTTCTTTCTTGGGTTCTCCTTATTTTGCTTCTCCGCTGATTATCCCTACCAATCCTATTTATAATGAGGACGGTACTTATTTTGGAACGCCACAAACAGGAGGTATTGCAGGTATTTTGAACCAAAATATTCTATTAACAGCAGAAACAAATACGATTAGAAACGTAACTAACCAAGCGGTTGGTAACTTCAAAGTTAATTATAAAATTGCAGAAGGGTTTACGCTTAGTTCTTTCTTTGGTTTAGATTATCGCATCATCAAAGGTGAAAATTATTCTGACCCACGCACCGCTGACGGCTTTGCAGTAAGAGGACGCTTGACTAATGAGAACGAGCAAAGTGTGAACTTTACGACTAACCATACCTTAAACTACAACAAAACTTTTGCCCAAGACCACAAAATAGGAGGTATCTTAGGGGTAGAGTATCGTAGTGATGTACGTGAAAGTATCGTTCAGCAAGTTACGTCTTTCGCAACACCTCAGTTCCGTACTGCTAACGGTGGAGCAACGCCACAGTTTACACAAGGTTTCTGGACAGGTTATAAAAGAGCAGGCGTATTTGGTAGGGTAAATTATGATTTTAAAGGTAAATACCTTCTTACTGCTACTTTACGCTATGACGGTTCTTCACGCTTTGGCGCAAACCAAAAATTTGGTTTCTTCCCTGGTGTGTCAGCAGGTTGGGTAATTTCAGAAGAAAGTTTCATCAAAGACAATGTATCTTGGATAGACGAAATCAAATTGAGAGCAAGCTACGGTGCAACGGGTAACGACCAAATTGGTGATTTTGACTCTCGTGGTCTTACAGGTGGTGGTTTTAACTATATCGGACAAGCAGGTATTGCCCCTAACCAATTAAGTAACCCTAATCTTAGCTGGGAGAAAAACGTAACCACAGATATTGGCGTTGATTTTGGCTTCTTTAATAGAAGAGTTACTGCTACTATAGATTACTATGAACGTCAAAGTAAGCAATTACTATTAAACCAGCCTGTGGCTTGGACAAGTGGTTATGCTGATATTACTGCCAACGTAGGTCAAATGTATAATAAAGGATGGGAATTTGGTATCAACACCACCAACCTTACACTTGGCGATTTTACTTGGAAAACGAACTTCAATATCAGTTTCATAGAAAACAAAGTTACCAAATTAGTCGGTTCTGATACTGTATTAGCAAGTAATACTTCAGTGCGTGTAGGACACCCTATTGGCGCAGTATATACAGCAGAGTATGCAGGCGTAAACCCCGCAACAGGTCGTCCAATGTGGTACGACATCAGTGGTAACCCTACTTATACGCCTCGTAATCCTATTGATTTCAGAGTATTAGGAGCTAACTTTGCCACATCGTTTGGTGGACTTACTAACACTTTTGCCTACAAAGGCTTAGAGCTTTCTGTCTTCTTCCAAGCAGAATATGGTCGTAAAGTATTTAATAATCAATCTTCTTTCCTTTCTGAAAATGGGGGTAGATTATTCAATACATTGCAAGACGTGTATGACCGCAGATGGACTACGGCAGGGCAGCTCACAGACGTACCAAGACCTATCAATGGCAATGCCGAGGTGCGTGGGAATGGAGCAACAGGTGGCTCAAGACTATTCGAAGATGCTTCTTACATTCGTTTGAAACAGCTTTCTCTCTCTTATAACTTGCCTACCAAATTGATTAGTAAAGCAAAGTTAGCAAGCGTAAGAATATATGCACAAGCTACTAACTTACTTACTTTTACCAAATGGTCGGGCTATGACCCAGAGTTCTTAGACGCTAATAACTCTGGTGCAGGCAACAGTGGTGTTGTTCCACAGGCACGTACATACAATTTTGGTATTAACATTGGTTTCTAAAAATCTAAATTTGATTGAAAAAATGAAAAAAGTAATTTTATATATTTCACTTTCATTGGCAGTGTTCTTTTCGTCTTGCGATAGCTTAATAGACGTACAGCCTCGCCAATCTATTGATACCGCTACCGCATTTACTTCTGAGGAGGCTGTTCAGGCAGCTATCTTGGGCGTTTATGACCGCTTGCAAGGCTTGCGTGTGTATGGTAGAGATTTGATAGCCCTACCAGAGGCTCTCTCTGACAATGGCAGAGCTACCAATAAGTCTGGCAGGTTGAATCCAGAATACTTGAACCAGCCTACAGCGCATTTTGGTGGTGCGAATACAGATGCTAATCCTAATTTTTGGCGAGCCTCTTACTTAGCAATTAATCAGATAAACTTGATTTTAGAAAATTTGCCTACAGTACCAAGAATGGCGCAGACAGCTAAAGATGTAGTAGAGGGAGAGGCTTTGTTCATGAGGGCTTTATTCTATTTCAATTTGACTCGCTGCTACGCTTATGACCCAGGTGCTATTGTAGCACCAAGTAATAGGGGTAGTGTGCCTTTAGTACTCAAAGGTGTTACAGGTTTTGACCAGGTAGAGCTGCCAGCACGAGCCTCTATTGATGATATCTATGCACAAATTTATAAAGACTTAGATGCATCAATCGCCAAATTACCAGCACGTACAGCAGTAAATAAAGTAAATAAAGTATCTGCACAAGCTATTTATTCTCGTGTAGCACTTTACAGAAAAGACTATGCTGCCGTAGTAAAAAATGCAAATGATGCCCTCAATGGTGGTGTAGGTTCTTTCTTGAGCAATGCTGCTTATGTGGGCGGGTTCCGCAGTGCCATCAATCCTGAGTCTATTTTCGAGCTGGAATTTCAGACACCAGAAAATACAGGCGTGAATGAATCTTTACAAACAAGTTACACGACTTTATTAACATCAGGAAATCGTGCTACCACAGGCGGTTTTGGCGACCTTGTACCTACTAATGACCTTTTGGCACAGTTTGAAACAGGTGATGTGAGAAGAAACTTGTACGAACTTGGTACACCAGGCAGAGGTACAGCAGAAATCGAATGTACTAAATTCTTAGGAAAAAGTGGACAGCCTAACTTGGATAACGTGCCTGTGATTCGTGTTTCAGAAGTAATTTTAAATAGAGCTGAGGCTTTGGCAATGCAAGGAAACGCAGCAGCACTCACAGACTTGAATAGAATTAGGACTCGTGCGGGCTTGGCAGAATCAGCTGCTTCTGGCACTGCTTTGTTGGAAGAAATATTGAAACAAAGAAGAGTGGAGTTAGCCTTCGAAGGACACCGTTGGTTTGATTTGAAGCGTTTGGGCAGAGATATTGTAAAAGCAGCACCTGCACAAAGCCTACCTTTCACTGACTTCAAAATATTACCTAATATACCTGTCAGGGAAATTCAGATAAATTCAAACTTACAACAAAACCCTGGCTACTAATTTTTAATTTTGAAACACATGAAAAAGTTAATCAATATATTGATGCTGGCATTGGTAGTCCTTAGCACTACTGCCTGCTTTAAAGACAACAAAGTTATTTTCCCAAATACTATAGTGGAGTTTGATGACGCAGTAATTCGTTCCTCTATTCCTTTGGTAGATGATAAGGTATTCCCAATTTATCCTTCTTTCCCTGCTATTGCGACTACAAGAGCAGCAGGAACACTAAGCGCAAGGGTAAACTTGGTAGGTGCACAGCGTACTACAGACCAAACTATCAAAGTAGTATTTGATGCAGCCGCTACAGCAGCCGCTGTAAAGTCTATACGTGCTACGAGTGCTGCCTCTGCAACTATCACAGCCGCAGTAGAAGGCACACATTTCAGAATTGGCAATAGCGGAAATATTACTATTCCCGCAAATAACAGTTTTGGAACAGCAAGTTTTGATATTATCAATGTCGCTGCTGCTACCACACCTGCAACAAGTGTTGTATTTGTAGTGCGCTTAGAAGGGACAGATGACATCAAGTCAAGCGAAAATTTCAAAAGAATTGCTTACAGAATTTCTTTGAATTAAAAGCAACTCAATCAATGATTTACCCTACAGAATATGTTATTCTGTAGGGTTTTTTATTTTATTTACTCGCAGATGTTTTATGCCAAGATGACATATTTAGTTCCTAAAATTGAGCAAAAGACAAATAAAAAACTAACTTTGTAAAATATATTCATTATTGGTAAACTTATTTTGTTTTAAAACGTAAAAATACACACATGGAACTTCAAGTAGTTAAAGAGGATAAGTTTCATATCATTCAAATTATTGGAGATTTGGACGCAAGTTCTTCTATATTATTGGATAATGCTTTGGAGAAAGCTATCACTACAGGTATTAAAAATATTTTAATTGATTGCTCTGAACTACATTATATTTCTTCACCGGGAATCGGTGCCTTTACCTCCCGATTAGAAGAATGTGTAGAAAAAAATATTCAAATGGTGCTTTTTGGACTAAATGACAAGATTGTAAATGTATTTAGAATACTAGGTTTAGATCAACTCATAGTAATTAAAATATCAAAAGATGACGCTAAAAACTACATCAATGATGCACAGTTTACAAGTACCTTGCACTAAGGAAAATTTGAAAGAAATTAGGTACTTCGTCGAGGGTGCGCTTAGTAGATATGACCTATCGGCAAGCGATACTAATTTGATGATTCTTGCCATAGATGAACTTTGTGCAAATCTAATCATTCATTCACACCATTGCAATCAAAATGAATTTATTGAAGTCAAAGTCAAAAATGAAAATCATACTTTCATTTTTGAGATTCACGACCAGTCAAACGATTCATTTAACTTATTAGAATACAAAGTTCCTGATATTCAGCAAGTTATTAATGAAAAAAGGAATGGTAGTATTGGGCTAATTTTGGTCAAACACATCATGGACGATATAGAGGTAGAGCGAAATGATGGACATAATATATGCCGATTGTATAAGTCCCTCCCACAGCAAAATCGCTAAGTAAATAATAATAAGCCCCCCAAGAACTCAAATAGCGAAAAATGGTTTACGAATATACCAAATAAGGTGAAATATTCATTCAAAACTATATCTTTGTGAGCTAAAAGTTTTTATTGATAATTAAGGCTCTTAAAAATATGATTTCTTCGCAGGAAGCAACACAAATCATTCAAAATCACTTGTTTTTGTCCAAGCCTGTAGCGGTAAAACTCATGAAAATATTGGGTAGAACACTTCGGGAAGATATTGTGGCTGACCGTGATTTGCCTCCTTTTGACCGAGTAACTATGGACGGTATTGCTATTGACTATCAGGCGTTTATTGATGGTATAGTTAGATTTAAACTCGAAGACACACAATTTGCTGGCAAGCCCCAACTTGCCTTAGCATCAAAAGAACTTTGTATTGAAGTGATGACAGGGGCTATGCTCCCAATAGGTACAGACACAGTCATTCGTTATGAGGATTTGGAAAAGGAAAAGGAAGGAAACGACTTATTTTTTACACTCAAAATCAGTACATTAAAGCAAGGACAAAATATTCATAGGCAGGGTAGCGACTGCAAGGCAAATAATATATTGGTAAAAGAAGGAGTAAAAATTAGTCCTGTCGAAATTAATGTAGCCGCCGCAGTAGGAAAACCTAATTTATTAGTCAGTCAGAAGCCACTTTTTGCCATCGTATCTAACGGAGATGAATTAGTTGATATTGAAAATGAGCCACTTACATACCAAATTCGCCGCTCTAATACCTATATGTTACTTGCCGCTTTAGAGAATATGCGAATGAAGGCAGATAATTTTCATCTGCCAGATAAACAGGACATCATAGAAACAAAATTAGCAAAAATACTTGAACCATCGAGCGTATTTGATGTAGTGCTACTCACAGGCGGCGTTTCGGCAGGAAAAGCAGATTTTATTCCTGCAACTTTGGCAAATTTGGGTGTAGAAAAGCTATTTCACCAAGTAGCACAACGACCCGGCAAGCCATTTTGGTTCGGCAAAACAAAGGCAGGGAAGACAGTTTTTGCCCTTCCCGGCAACCCAGTTTCTACTTTTATTTGCTTTCATAAATATGTAGTGCCTTGGCTAAAAGCAAGTTTGCTCGAAGCCAGCCCCTTAGATTTGCCAAAAGCTATTCTGCAAAAAGACATGACATTTCTGCCAAAACTTACTTATTTTCCACAAGTAAAAACGTATCTAAATGAAAATCAGCAATTAACAGCTATTCCAATGGAAGGCGGTGGCTCAGGCGATTTTGCCAATCTTTTGGAATGTGATGGTTTTTTAGAACTTCCCGCAACACAAACCGAATTTAAAGCAGGAGAAATATTTAACTTTATTCAATATAGATAACATTATGCACATTGATATTTTCAAGTATTTAACTGTCATCGGCTGGACAATGATAAAATTTGTGTTCGGTCCCGTACTTTCAGCATTGTTTGATATCCCTTTTGTGCCCGCAGTATTGCTTACTATTACTGGAATGATGCTGGCTGTTACCATTTTTACTTTTGGCGGTACGCAAATACGCATTTGGTGGAGACGTAAGTTTGGAAAAAATAGCAAACTTTTTACCACGAGGAAAAGAAATATGGTAAAAACTTGGCGCAAATACGGAATTTGGGGAGTAGCAGCCCTAACCCCTATCCTTTTTACACCAATAGGCGGAACAATGATTGCCGTTTCTTTTGGCGAAAAAAAACCTAAAATTTTATTAGCCATGCTCGTCAGTGCTACAGTATGGTCATTGATACTTTGCGGACTTATCGTAATTTTGGGAAGAGAAGTTTTTTTACACTTAACAGGGCATTAATGAAAAATCCTAAGGGTTTTCGGAAACTCTTAGGATTTGAAAAAATATCATACAACAACATGAATCAGGCACAGACTTTTTTATATAATTTGATAAGTAAGCAAGCCAATGAAAAAGCAAAAAATTGGCTTGATGAAAAAATATCGATATTAACTACCCAATTTTCTACTCAAGCATTTTATATAACTTTTGCTTCTGCCCCTCGTTTTTTGGGAAAAGACCTCTTGAGTATTACTGCAAAGGACTTAGCTGAAGCAAGCCAACTTTCTACAGGCTTTTGCCCCGAAAATTGGACAATAGATAGGGCTGCAAGGGTACTATTTATTCTTTACTTGCCTTCGGAAAGTGCAGAAAGCCACGTGGCAATATTGGGAAAACTTTTTCAAACTGCGGAAATTAATGAATTAGTAGCACTTTATTCAGCACTGCCTTTACTGCCGTTTCCCGAAAAATATATCAAACAATGCGAGGAGGGCATCAGAACAAATATGACTGTAGTTTTTGAGTCAATAGCCCTAAATAACCCCTTCCCCTCTCAATATTTGACTGAAAACTCGTGGAATCAGTTGTTTTTAAAGTCTATTTTTACGGGTAGGCAAATTGGAAAAATGCAAGGTGTAAAGCAAAGGGCAAATGCTGCTTTAGCTCAAATATGCTCCGATTATGCGCACGAACGCTGGGCGGCAGGGCGCAAAATAACGCCCGAACTTTGGATACCGATAGCAGATTTTATCAATGACGAAATCTTGGAAGATTTGAAAAAGCTAAAAGATAGCACAGATATACTACAGCAGCAAGCATTTGCTTTAATATGTTTGGAATCAGCTAATTATAAAGCAAAAGAGTTATTAGACAAATATCCTTCGCTAAAAGAACAAGCTAAAAAAGGTGCATTTTCTTGGGAAAGTATTTCTGCCCAATGACATGAGGAAAATAAAAGTTAAAAAATGGACTTACACTAAAAAGTGCCCTCATCTACAAAACTATAAAAACCATGGTCTGTAAAAATTACATGGTCTAAAATAGGAATTTCCAAAAACTTACCTGCTTCTTTCATTTTTTGCGTCATTTGCAAATCTGCTTGACTCGGTTTTAGGTTTCCTGAAGGGTGATTATGCACCAAAATTAAGGCACTTGCCAAATGGTCGAGTGCGGTTTTGAAAATGAGTTTGGGATCGGCAACTGTACCAGATACGCCACCCTCGCTAATTTTTTCGGTGCGAATTACTTCATTGGCACGATTGAGTAAAAGCACCCAAAATTCTTCTCGACGTGCGTCTAATAAGTAGGGACTCATTATCTCGTGAACGTCAGAAGAAGCTGTAATTTTATCTCTTTTTTTAGGCTCGCTATTTTTTCGCCTTCGCCCCAATTCTAAGGCACTGATGATAGTAATACCCTTTGCCTCGCCAATTCCTTTGAATTTCATTAAGTCTTTAAGAGAAAGTTTGGCAAGTTCGTGCAAGTTATTATTTGCTGAGGCTAAAATTTGCTTTGCCAAATCTACTGCACTCACAGAAACAGTTCCCGAACCGAGCAAAATTGCTAAGAGTTCGGCATCTGAAAGCACCGCTTTTCCTTTGAGTAGGAGTTTTTCCCTTGGGCGGTCATCTTCTGCCCATTGATTGATAGGTGTATAAGTTGTTGTGTATTCGGTCATAAGAGGGTAATTCCTTTAGCAATCTTTGATAGGACAAGGTATGGGTTTGCCTCGCTTTATCTTGCCTCTACCTCGCCCTGCTGTGGTACAAGATGCGCCAAGAAAAGTCAGCAATACAAAAAATATAAATAACTTAGCAAAATGCTTTTTCATTGATAATTTATGATGATTAACGCCTTGTTTTTGGCGCACCTGTGTTTAATTTTTTCTTCTTATATTTTTCTGGTGTCCAAGATGTGCGAGGTGCAAGGTAGCAACCTGCTGTAGAAGCAAGGACTATCAAAATTAAAGCTCTAAGTAACCACTTTTTCATTTTTAGTACATTATTTTAGGCATGAGTAATTATTTCCAAAAAGTTAATCTTTTTACTTTTTTCTCTGGCGGCGGCGGTGTACGCTTGCGCCAAATCTTTGACCTACGTGGAGTCCATGCCGTATTTGGAGAATAGGCACACGCAAAAAAGGAAAACAACGATAAGAAAATTAGGCTACGTATCCAATATTTTCTTTTAAAATATGTTACCATAAAATTGTATTTTTATTTATCTTTCCAAAAAGTTTAAACAATTAGAGCTTTCGCTTTTGATGTAATAACATATAAAAAGTTGATTATCAATGTTTCACGTGTTATCACGTGAAACACCTAAGCGAAAGTCCTAAACAATCAATAACCAAACCATGAACATCATCAAAGCAAATTTAGTGAACATTCATCAAAAAAACATAAAGCCCGCACATATTTATATCGAAAATGATAGGATTGTCAATATCGAATACGTAAATACTTTTCAGAAAAATTTTGCTTTGGCGGGTTTCATAGATGCCCACGTTCATATCGAGAGTTCTATGCTCATTCCCAGTGAGTTTGCTCGTTTGGCTGTCGTGCACGGTACGGTGGCTACGGTTTCTGACCCACACGAAATAGGCAATGTCTGCGGGGTAGCGGGCGTAAAATACATGATTGAAAACGGTAAAAAAGTACCTTTTAAGTTTTACTTTGGTGCGCCTTCTTGCGTGCCTGCTACCAATTTTGAGACTGCTGGTGCAAGCATTTCTGCCGATGAAATAGGACAACTATTTGAAAATGAAGGGTTAAAATATCTTGCCGAAATGATGAATTATCCCGGCGTGCTGTTCAAAGACAAAGAAGTGATGGAAAAATTGGCTGTTGCTAAAAAGTACGGCAAGCGAATAGATGGACACGCACCCGCACTAAGAGGTGAGCAAGTAAAGCAATATATAAATGAAGGTATAAGCACTGACCATGAGTGCTTTACGAGAGAAGAAGCCTTAGAAAAATTGGAATATGGCATGAAAATCATCATCAGAGAGGGCAGTGCCGCCAAAAATTTTGAGGCTCTAATTGACTTGCTACCCGAACATTACGAAAATATGATGTTTTGCTCTGATGACAAGCACCCCGATAATTTGGTGGAAGGACACATTAACGAACTGGTAAAGAGGGCTGTAGCTCGTGGAATAGACATTTTCAAAGTGCTGCAAGTAGCTTGCCTAAACCCTATAGCGCATTACGGCTTGGAAGTTGGGCAGCTCAAAGTTGGCGATTTTGCAGATTTTATTATTGTTGATAACTTACAGCAATTCAATGTCTTACAAACCTATATCAACGGAAATTTGGTGGCGGAAAATGGCAAATCGTTTATCAATTCGGTCAAAGAAAGCGTAATCAATAATTTTAATACTTCACTGAAAAAACCTGAACAGTTTAAAGTTGCCCGAGAGGACTCAGACAAGGGCAATATCAGAGTAATAGAAGTATTAGACGGTCAATTAGTTACGAATGAAATAGCGGTCAATGCTGATTTGCTCACAAACAGCGAGGGCGAATTGGTAAGCAATACGACTCACGATATTTTGAAAATTACAGTAGTGAATCGCTACAATGAAGCTGCTCCTGCTGTGGCTTTTATCAAAAATTTTGGCTTAAAAAATGGCGCAATAGCCTCCTCGGTTGGGCATGATTCGCACAATATCATTGCCGTTGGTGTAAATGACGAACTAATTTGCAGGGCAGTAAACTTGCTAATAGAAGCGAAGGGCGGCGTATCGGTAGTGGCTACGCATGAGCAATTTGATGTATTGCCTTT
>JFJP01040023.1_pt1 | contig 12049 bp, 13 predicted proteins | sample 431651 | NCBI WGS metagenome assembly JFJP01 (sample SAMN02602958, study PRJNA72255) | Microbial mat metagenome, whole genome shotgun sequencing project. | biome: fresh water; feature: sink hole; material: water; isolation source: purple microbial (photo- and chemosynthetic) mats found in... | reverse complement strand
GAGCTTGCCAAAACCAGCCTTCGTCCGCCTTCGTCCGCATCATACCAAAGAACTCTCTTTTTATCGGACGGAATATTTTTAACGTACTTTATACCAAAGTCAGTTTCGACTTTCTCTATAGTTGCGGCTTCGAGCAATTTAACGTTTGCCGTTTTAAGTAAAGCAGCTTCGGCTTTAAGTAAAGCAGCTTCGGCTTTAAGTTGGGCCGCCTGATTGGCTTCGGTTTCGCGCAAAGTCGTAAGAAACTCCCTAAATTTCGGTTTTAACTTCTCCACGTACATGGACGCTGTTATCAAATGGTCGAACGTCAAGTCATATTTTGGTAGCTCTTTACCTTGTTCGCTACTATAGGCGGACAAAGCATACGCGCTTTGTCCTCCGTCGGCTTCTGATGCTTCTGACGCCAGCCGCAGGCTGCGCAACATGTCGCTATGGTTAATGCCAAGCTGCTCGGCCAAATGCAAAGAGTCGCAAACGAATTTGGAATCGGGCAGAATAATCATCTCGGTAGCTTTTGCCATGTGTAAAAATCCTTGTGGACAATTTGAACATTCCTGCCGAAGGTGGTAGAAATGCCACCGAACACAAGTCCACTGTGTTCGACAAGCGGTCTTATCATAAACCTCGGTAAGGCCGCAATCTTTTTAGATATATGACCAAAACAAAAAACAAATGACGAAAAAAAACCCTCTGCAAATATGCAAAGGGCAATGTGAGCATTCTTATGTTTCCTTCGGCGCAAGGCGCAACATGCGCCCCGCCCAAATCCGATGGAATTCAAAGTCTAGCCTATGCGAAATCTCCGCACAAGTGCTTTTACTTCAAGCCCCATTTCTTTCGTACCGCTGCAAAAATGTCGTCAGAAGTCGCGGCCTTGGTAGGTGCTGCAGCGGTTGCAGTTCTCGACCCTTGGCGGGCGGCGGAAGTCTGCACCTTCGAGACGGCATCTTTACGCGCAACATCCGCTGCGGCTCCACGCTCTTTCGCCATGTTCTGGGGAGAAGTCCGCGACAGCAAGGGACGCAACAAGCTCTCAAGTTCGTTCGACATATCCTGGAGATAAATCTCTTGGCCATTGTCGAGCTTGAGCTTTGCCTCTTGCAGCAAGAGCTTGATTTGACGGTCGAGAAATCCTTTGTATTCAGCAGGAACTTTAGGAGCCCACTTTTCAAAGTTGGAATCGATCCAAGCGCCGACCGCGGATTCATCAGAGTTTCTGGCCTGTTCCGCTGCTGCTGCGCGTTGCCGCTCCCGTGCCGCTGTCTGCGCACGTTGTTCCATGAGAATATTCTGAGCTGCCCTCTGGTCGCGCACCGCTTTGCGCTGGTCTTCTGGCATTCTAAAGTACTGGGCCTTGTCGATGAGGAAATTCTCGATGACTTTTTCATCCATGTCTTCCGTAATCATCTCAAGCAGTTCCCGTGGATTGTTCTTCCAAAGATTGTCGATTTCCTTGTAGTTCTCCAGATGGGTTTGGTTCTTGACGCTCTCGGCCTTCAAAGCCTTGTAAGCTTCCGCCATTTTCGTGGCGCTATTTCCGCGCTCAAGTGCTTTGTTCAGCGTGGCTTCGTCTTTGAAAGAATGGGTCTTTCCACTGGCGTCTACGAATTCGTGCAGAGGCAGAGCGTCGAACTCTTCCTTGCTTAAGCCACCGCGTAAACTATCGTCGCTTGCGTCAAACTCATTGGAAATTTCGGGATCCTCGCCGTCAGGATGATCGGAATTAAGATCCATTTGCTCTTGTGAGAGACCTTCGCCCAGTAGTTCATCGCCTTCATTTACCCCACCTTCGCCGTCGTTGAGCCCGTAACTGGTCATAAGTGAAGAGAATAGAGCAGACGTGTCGCCGGTTTTAGCAACTGAATTAAGGTCAGGTTTCCCGGACGTGGAAGAGGTAGTCGTAGAAGTTCTTGCCGTGGATGAAGAACTGGTCGCAGATTTTACGGGGGTTCCTGAGGGCGCAGATGTTGACATAAATTCAGGCATAAAGTCTCCTGTTTATCGAGTGTTTAGGCCGTAAATCCCGATAGGGATTCCGGAAGTGGTTGCTGTGTCTCTCCAGAGCTTACGGGTGCTGGGCCCGAAGGAGAAGGAGCGCTAGGTGGAGGAAGGCCGCTAGCGTTACCGCCACCGCCAGAACCTCCTGCCGGAGCGCCTCCGGGTTTTCCCCCGGGAGCGCCACCGGGTTCTCCTCCGGGAGATCCTCCGCCTTGCGCTGCGGCTTGCAGTTTTGCCAAAGCGTCTTTATGTGCATTCCAATGATCCCATATTTTCTTCTTCACATCTGCATCAAGAAGCTCGAACTCTTGCGTCTGTGTGTATTCCTGAACTTCGACCATATGAGCAGTATGATCGTGCCACTCTTGAACATCTGGAACGCCGCTGTTGATAAGGGAGATGATTTCTTCCTCTTGGCGGCGGCGGCTTATCTCGAAGTAATCTTTTACATCAAGCATATCGCCATCAACAAGCAAGGATAACATCTTTTTCATATCCATGCCAGCTTTTTCGAACACACCAGATTTCATAAGTTCGAGGATTTGTTGCTTACGGGCAGCAGGGTCTGCGGGGAGATAAACTCCGAAGTCCGCAAAGATTCCGTACTTGCCTTCGAGATGTTCAGCGCGGAAATATTCAAGGTTGGCGGTATTCTCTGCCCCTGCAACACATAGCAGGCGTTCGACCGTGATGTATTGCTTTGTAAGACTGATAAGCATCTCATACATTTCAGAGATAAACTCTTTTTTCTTGTTGAAGAGCCGCACGCGGAATTTATCATCGACTTCGATCGACATCTGTACAGCGTAAGATGAAAGCTCGCGGTTAATCTCTCCACGGGAGAACTCATTCATACCGTAGACAGAAGAGATTTGCTTCTCGTATGCAGAGTTCAACTGCCAGATATCTGGAGATACGGCGGGAGAGCGTAGAAAGTCTGGCTTTTCTCCACTCATGGCATTGTAGAACAACACGTTGGCAGGGTTGTTGCTCAATACGTCGTCATTGATGGAGCCTTCTGGCGCTATCATGCGAGGTACGGAGTTCAGCTCAAGACCGGTTTGCACCAATTGGAAGAAAGTATTTTGTGCTTCTTGCATAGGGATGCAATGAACAGCGCGAGAAATGCCATAGGCGCTTGAGTCCAAGTCCAAGTCCGTCAACATAAGGAACGGAAGCTTCTTGTGGGAGTAAGGGTTGTTCTTCCTCTCCAAGATCTCTGGATCATTTTTGCAGATGAAGAATACATGAGAACCCATGAAAGCATTCCAAGGTCTTCCACGCTCCCAGTACTCATAAATCATCAAGCTGGTATTCTCTTCGTCTGAACCTTCGCCTTTTGTGCCGGAAGAGCTTAGACTTTCTTCCTCTCTGGCATATTCTTTTAGGCGGGTCTCGCTATCCGGCCAGCGATAAACGGCTTCTTGCAAATCCATTGTGTGCTTTACGACACAATAGTTAGCTTCAGCAAAGGTCTTTGCATCAGGGTCTATGAGAAAATCCTCAGCTCTGATGCTTCGGATGTCATAGTCGCCTTCCATCTTAAACGTGTCTGTCTCAGGATTGAAGTTGTCAGGAATATCTGCAGGAGCGTCCCCGCCTTCCGTATCCCAGCCGACATATAACACGCCTACGCCAATCGTAGCAACGCCAAGCCAAGGCCCGCTCTCAAGAACCTCTTGCAGGTGCTTGGACTTCTTGATGTGGTTTACGACGGTTTGCGCTGCTTTCGCTGCCTGTACATTCTTGTGGTCTTGGTTATAGGCACGAAATGTTACCGCTGGCTCTGAAATACTCATCTTAGATTGCAAGAAGAGTTGCGCGGTAAAAAGGTGCATTCCATTTATCTGCGGAAGGCCGTCACCCTCTGCATTCTGTGGAGACATATATTGCTGCGCCGCTTGTTGTGCATCATATGTTCCGTTCATATTGGCACCGACAAGGCCTTGATAAACGTCCCGGCAAGCGTCCCATTCGAGCTTCAGCTTTTCTACCTGCTTGTCTAAGACTTTGAATTTCTTGCGGAAAAACTCACACAGGTCTTTGTCGGAACGGATTTTTACCTTAGCCATTATCGTGCCTCACGATTTAGTAGCGCGTGTGTTTTAGCTGAACGGTTCGGTACTTGCTTAGTGTCTGCAAGCAAAGCCCTTGCGCAAATAGCCAAGCGCTCTTCCACGGTAAAAAGCTGCGCTCTGATTTTATCAAGTTCTCTTCGTATTTGTAGGTAACCATAACTTGCGGCAGCAGCGAAAACTGCCAGCGCAACTGCGACCGCAAAAAATATTGTTTCTGTCATCGTCGGCCTCGACTTGCTAGAGTTTTGAATGTGGCGTTTCTCGTGCGTTCTCGCCCACCTTTCCATGGAGATTCTACCTTAGGCTTGTCGATTACACCACTTTTCATCAGCCACTCATGGGCGACCATCTCAAGCTCTGTTTTCGGCAAGTTAGGTTTCTTCGCGTCATACACGGGAATTTCTCGACAAAAATACATTGCGCAATCCAGCATATGGTCGTCTGTCTTCTTGATCATTCCGTTTTCCCGGAATTGATAGACGTTTATCTGGCGCATAAGTCCGGAAGCTTTTTGCCGAAAGAACCGCAGGCGCTTTGACGTTACTTCATTTCGCAGCGCCATAATGGCCTGTTCACGGTTCTTTAGCATTGTGGGGCGGAACTGAACGTTCTTTGCGTAAGCACCAAAGAAGCCAGAAGCGTTGTCGTAGAGCGATAACGTGTACTTGAATCCGGGATGCGGGAGACGCCTATCGATTTCTTTTAAGATATGCTCAGGTGTAGCTAGGGCATTCTTCCACTCGAATTCTGTCGCATCGCAACAATACCAGATGCCTGTGTCAGGGTCTTCCGCGAATTGGCAGAAGCCAGTAACATGTGCTGCAGGGTCGGCGACTCGACATCTTCTCCAATAAGTCGGGACGTCAAAGTCCTCTACGACTTCCATCTCAAGATTGGCGAAGACGAAACCGCCCTTTAATTCATAGTACCAATCACCTTTCATGCGGCTTTCAAGCTCAGCAGGCCCGCATTGTCCCCAAGTACTTACCGCATGTTGCAAGCGCTCCGGGTTGTTTTTATACCACGGATTGTGTATGAGCGACCAAGAGAAAGTCTGTACATTTGGATGCGTATCGAGAAAGTCCTTGATTTCTTCCACAGGGTTTAGTGGAGTAAATCCCATAATCATCACGCCGTCTTTATCAAAAGTACGGGTAAGAAGTTCCGTGATAATCATAACATTTGGCGGCATTTCATCGATAAGCACAACATCTACGGAAGCGCCCATCATTGAGCGCAAGTCCTGCGCGTAAGAACGGAATTCGATGATATCTCCGTTCTTGCACGTTACTCTGTCTACGTTCTTTTGGGTGGTATACTCCACCATTTGCTTGCCATTTGCATCAGTGTAGAACCACTCAGGCACAAAGCCTTGGATGTATTTGTTCCACATTTCACTGTTAACAAAGTCATAGTTAGGGCCAAATACCCAGAAGCGTTTTGGCGCGCTGTTGAGATACGCCTCTTCTGTCCATTTGCCAAGATTCCATTTCTTGTTGAAAGGATGGTTGCGGCATATCATCCAAGAGATATCGCGACAGGTGGAGAACGTCTTGCCGGAACGGTTTCCCGCTCTGGCAAGTTTGATTCTCGCATCAGATTTAAAGAACTCGCGCTGTTCTTTAAACGGAACCATGGCAACATCCAACGGATTAAACACCCGGAGGTCACGGTACATCCGGGCCTTTTTGGCCTCTTGGAGCTGGTAATATTTCTCCAGCTTTATGCGGTCTTCGTTGGATAGTTGGGCCATGTTTTACTTCCTACCCATGAAGAGTTTAGCGAGTTGGCCAGCAATTGCGCTAATTTCTTTCTGTGGCTTTGCTTTCCCGTAAATTTTTCTCACTTCTTGCGTCATGTCGCTGAGAACTGCATCAGGATTTTTAACAATCCCATCTGTCGCCGACATCGAGGACTTATAATGCGCGTCCATCGAAGGGAAAACATGCGGGGCAAGAGTCTCTGCAATCTGGGAAGCTTTTGCGCTTGTGCCCAGACCTTTTAGCGCGGTTTTTGCAGCAGCCAAGCGCTTCCCTTCTTCGCCTATTGCTCCACCCATTGCAGATTTGGAGCCTTTTGCCGGGAGCTTTTCATCAGCTTTGGGTTTAAGTGGGCGCGGTATACGCCCTTCGATCCCGTCGTAGGACTCAAGGGGATTTAGATCCCAAACCTTTTCATCAGCTTTGGGTGTAAATGGGCGCGGTATACGTCCTTCGATCCCGTTGTAGGACTCAAGGGAATTTAGATCCCAAACCTTTCCATCAGCTTTGGGTGTAAGTGGGTGCGGTATATATCCTTCGCTCCCGCTGCTAGGATCAAGGAAACTTAGATCCCATGGCGCGTTAGGATCAGTCAATTGTAGGGGAGTTTTTCCGCTTGGAAGGGCTTTTTTAGAACTTCCGGGGAGAACTTTCTGCCCTTCGCCCAGTTGTAAAGGTTTGCCTTCTCGCGCCACTTTTGGCTTTGGAGAGCCAACAGAGGTTTTGCTTCCGGGGAGAACTTTCTGCCCCTCTGGAAGCGCTTTGAGTTTTGCTTCCCCGACTGCGCCGCCCTTTGCAGGCTTTCTCCCGGCAGTTTCCCGCCCGAGTGGTGATAATGTTCCGCCCGCTTCCGTTGCACCTCCTAAAAGTGCTGGAGATGTTCCGGCTCTTGCTGCACCAGCAGCGTTCCGCCGTTGCGCCAAGATGGATGCCAGACCAATACCGCCCGCACCCGCTGCGTACATCCCAGCATTGCTGCCCTCATCGCCTTCCGATGCAATCGGCGCAGGAGTTGGGGGAATTGCCTTGCTCAAAGGTGCAGGAGTTGGAGCGGGAGGAACCGCACCGCCGCCAAGCTTCCCGGCTTGCCCATAACCTGCGGCGCTTCCGCTCGGATAAAGGGGAGGGACTTCTGTTCTCGGGCCGCCAAGAGGTTCCGGCAGAGGGGGAAGTGCTTCATAATTGCTACCGCCGCCAGAAGGTGCTCTCTTTGGGCTGGCCATATTTGGCATCGAGGGAAGCGCTTCCGAGTTGGAGTTAGAGCCAACAGGAGCGCCGTATTTGCGGGCGTTTCCTTCACGCAAAGCCTTTGCAAAAGGAGAAATGTCGGGCATTTCGGTACTTAAATCTTCGGCTCCTGCTTCACTACCTACCTTCATATCTCCTTCGTAAACCGCTTCGCCTGTTTGGGTATAGCCGACAATTCTGCCTTTTTCTGCGCCAGTGCCTAGTCCAAAAGCCATGATATTTTCTCCTTAGGTTATTTCCATGCCCATTACTACGAAAGAAACTTCGCCAGACGTTGAGTAAACCCAAATACTTTCATCTACCCCAAGGCAGATAGTCTTGGCGAGAGTCGCGCCAGCGCCCAGCGTTGTGTCAAACAGAACATAATCTGCAAAGTTCGGAGTTGTGATTCCCGCGCTTAATACTGCAACTCTTACAGATGTGCTCACACTTTGATTGCAGATTACAATTTCACCTTGTGCGCTGGTCGCTGCGGGAACAACATACATTCTCGCCCCTGTAAGCGCAGCGGGTTTCCTTTTCGCTAAAATCTTGATGCTTGTTGCCATGTTTCAACTCCAAAACATTGAGTAAATTTGAGCCGCTTCTACAGGAGCAAAGGTTACACCATTTTGCAAGATATTGCCAGTGACGTTCAGGTCTCCCGCTACTATCAGAGGTGCGGTCAGATTGAATTTTCCTGTTGCCGTATCGAAGTAGAACGAAAAAGTTGGAGCAAGTGCACCCGCACCAAAGTTAAAGCCGGGAGTTGATCCGCCAATAGCTGATGCGCAGGCTTCCAGACGTTCAAAAGCTTCTGCGCCATTAAACCAGCGAGATAGCGCTGTGTGTTCTGCGCGAGTCGTCGCAGTTTCAGAAGTTTTAAAGCCATTCGGCAAGATATTCATTGCGCCATAGCCAAGAGTTGTTCCGTCTGTTAGCGTAATACCTTTGGCAAAAATATCTTGCCAGTAGTCTGTCGCGCTTCCGAGGTCGTAAGTATCGGCGGCACTTGGAACAATACTATTGCTGAAAATCATTGGGCCAGTCGGAGGATTTATCAAGGTAGAAAGTGCCTTGAAGATATCGTAATCACTCTTTAGTAGCAAACCTCTAAATGTCGTAGTTGTTAAAGTCTCGACAGCCGCTACGGAAATGGCATGGGTTGCTGTTCCAGATGCGATAGAAATGCCGTCAATATTCGCTACGGTTTTCGCTGCAGTTATGAATTGTGCCGCTGCGTTCAGCCCGTTTATTGAATCGAGTGCACCACCACCCCCCCCGCCTCCCGGCGCAATCCATTCCGTATTGCCGCGACCATCTGTGGAGAGAACATCTCCAGCGTTACCGTCTACCACCGATAGGGGGCGGGTGACTGCTCCGATAGTTGCAGAAGGGTAATAGGGAATGTCCACGTCAGTACTTGCAGCCATATATGAAGTGATAAAGCAAACATGATCACCTCCCGCTACGCCTGTTGGAGATTCTACGGCAACATCTATATAGCGCCCACCTACAGGAACTCGAATAGATGCAGAGAATCTTGTCAGTGTGCTTGATAAAGTGCAGTCAATGGAAGTTGAAGCCTTAACAAGATTTCCCTCATAAAGTACTGTCTCCACTAAGGTGTGTGCGGTACCAAGAGAGTCATAGCAGCGGATTTTAACGCTAGGTGCACCTTTCAATAGCTTGGCACGAAACGAGATATTTATCCATTCATAGTCGTAACAAGAGATGCTATTTGTTGTAAAGTCTCCAGCTTCTGCATCACTTCTGCCGAGGCGCAAAGATGCTTTGCTTCCGGGCGTGTTGATTACTGCATAGCCTGTTACAACTTCAAAAGCTGCGTATTCTTCCGCTACTGTTGTGTAGATTGCATAGACTTTTGTAGCGTAGGCCACATCAAGCGTTGCAGAAATGCTTGTTGCCGTGACAGCGTTTGTAGTTGTCGCGAGAGGGTCAAGAACTGGGAGCGGGTCTTGTACCGTTACAGCTTTAATGTAAGAGTCAGTAGCGGGGATTGCCGTATAGCTGTTCGTATTTACTGCACGCATTGCATTGGTACTGTCGAAAAAGAATATTGAAACCATACCAGTTACAATATCTACCTGCGGTGATAGCCCAGCAATTGCATATGTTTTATGGTCGCCGCTATCGACAAGTTCAACCAGTTTGCTGGAAGTGCTTACCGAAAATACCTTTGAGATTTGTCCAAGCTCAGAGCGCCAGCCATTTTCCTGTACAGACTCCACGATTGTATGGTATTCTCTTCCGCCCGGCTTCATAACATAGGCTTCTGTGTCGAAGATGCAGAGATTATTTGCACCTTGTCCATATAGCGCTATGTTTCTAAGCTTGCCATTCTGGCTTGTCATTTCTTTTTGCCTCCGATAAGCTCTCTTCTGATTTTAAGTTTCTTATACAGAGCGCCGTCTTTACGGGAGATATTTGCCTCTGTAGAGTTTTCCCCGAGTGTCTTTATCTCCATCTTGCCTTGGTCTTTTCCGTTGTGGCTTCCGGGATTTGCGTGTGCGACTATCTCATCAGAGCGCAAGGGTCTCTGCAACTTATCCATCATCATCTCGCGATGGAGATAAGTCATCGCAGGCTTTCCGTCTTTGTCTTTTATCCACTTCGAGCGGATCGTCACATATGCCGAACCACCGCCTTTACTGGAGAGTTTTTTGTTGTAGGCGCTACGTGTTGGCATTGTCATTAGAATTGAAACCCTCCAGGCTGGCTTTGTTTCCATGCAATGTATTCAGAGAGCGTCATGACGTTCTTGGATGGTTGCTCTTGTTGCACTGGTTGTTGGGGCGCTGGTTGTTGCAGCGTGGAAAGTGGATCGACAGGCGCGGGCTGCAAAGGTCGTGGGGCTTGCTCCGGACGTTCTGCGGGAATCGCCACTTGCGGCGACGTGGGCTTTGAAAAGTCCAGAGCGTTGGGCTCTTTGGCAAAGGCCCTTTGCCTTAGTTTCTTCCCAAGAAGGGGTTCTTCGTCTTCGAACATCTTTTCTCTCTCCTGACGCGAAAACCATAGTTTATTAGCGTAGTCATCAAGTCATCTTCTCGCAACTCCAGCTCTTGTGCAATGGCTGCAAGGTCTACATCCTCAGAATTCAACAGGATTGCCATAAAGAACGCCTTCTCCAGAGTTTGGATTGCCGTTCGGTTGCCACGCGCTGCGAAAATCAGAGGAGTGATTATTTTGTTCGCAAGCTCTTGGCAATAGTCGTCAGGTTTCTCTAAATAAAAGGCCAGAGTCGGCGGATAGCGATCTGGCCTATTGAAGATAGTGCTTATCTTCTCCTCATAACGAAGAGGATCTTTACTCATTTCAGATGCGTCCTTGGTGAGTATAGGTCTTTCCTTGATTCTGAGCGCGTTGCGATAAAATATCTCTTCGCAGCTTAGGGCTATCGCCATCTCGTAGGAATTTACCGAGAAATTCTACTCGTTGGTCGGTGTTGAACGTCGTCGTTCCATTTGGCATTCCGCGTCTGCCGAGTCCTATTTCTGCGAGTGCAAGCGGGTCGTTTCGCACCGAAGCGCGAGCGATTCCCCCATCAGATCCGTGGGTTTGGTCGCGGATAAGATCATCCTTGAGAATACCCTTGCCAAAGTTGCCGAAGTGGATGCGCATCTCGCCTCCGCAACAATGTCCCTCCGGCTTTCCCCACTGGTCGAGTAGGATATTGCCGCAAGTGTCGCAGATATAATCATGAATTACCGCCATATCAAACCCCTAAATCAAGAACGTTCAGTTACGAGATCCCACAGATATTTCATCGCGCCGAGGAAGTCCTTGGCAACGCAAAGAGTTACAAGCCGCTCAAGACAAGCTGCGCTTGAAAGAACCCCTGCAACTGCGTCAATAAAACTGTCGGCAATTTCCATTCCGGCGTCATCGAAGAACTCGCCGGGAATCACGCCGGGGAGGCGCTCTCTTACGGTGCCTTTGAAGAGTTCCCAATCAATCGAGTTTCCCCATTTAGCAACAGCGCGAACGGCCATAGGCAAAAGATATCCAGCAATTACGCTTTCTACTGAGAACATATTACTTCCTCTCCACGTTGACGACGACACCACCGCCCCACCAGTTTAGACTCTGGCCGAGAGCGGCAACCGAAACAAGAACTGCGAGGACAACACCAATCCAGCGCCCGAGCGTCGAAAGATTCCCAATGTTCTTCCTCGCATCGCAATTATCGCAAAGTTTCCTCGTCTCCACAACTCCGCTTCTCAGAACTTTGACTTCTTCGCGCAAGGCAGTGATACGAGAATCTACAAGGGATATTCCTGCGGCGTACTTGCTCATCTCCACGCGAAGAGAGCTTATCTCACCTCTTAAAGAGTCCATTGAGTCCATAAGCCTCACCATCAAATCGCTCTCGCTTATCGTCATTTTACGCCTCGGGGAGGAAGTTGGAGAAATGTTGCAAGCGCCACAAGGTCGTGGCCGATGGATTCCGCAGGACACAGCGTGTCGCCTTTGCGCCCGAGCCAAATATGCCCCGGCTTCTCCCACTTCGCCATGCAAGAAGCAAGCTTTGCGCCCAGCGCGTCAAATTCCTGTTGCGTTCCGGAGTTTGTCATAAGAAACACAGCGTTGAGCCACATGTTGTTTGGCGCTCGGTTGTAAAGCGCCTTCGCTGAGCTTGCGTAAGAATCCGTAAGCTTCCCGAGAATTGCGCGAGTGAATATCTTCCGGCTTACAAGATATGCCTCATAATCAAGTGGGACGGTTTTAGCCTCTACCGCCAAGGTTGCTTCGTCGAGCGCCCGCTCTGCAAGAGTTACATTTCTCTTGCGAACATCGTCTGCCAGCGTAATCATCGAAGGCGTCATTTTGCAGCGGGAATCGGTTGCGTTGGGGCAAAGCGAACCTGTGCGCGAGTAATAATCCAGAACAGAGTTGAGATATTTCTCGTCCAAGCCCGCTGCTGTCGCATCTGCAAGGCCTATAAATTGGTCGCGGGAAAATTCA
>JFJP01040022.1_pt1 | contig 12050 bp, 12 predicted proteins | sample 431651 | NCBI WGS metagenome assembly JFJP01 (sample SAMN02602958, study PRJNA72255) | Microbial mat metagenome, whole genome shotgun sequencing project. | biome: fresh water; feature: sink hole; material: water; isolation source: purple microbial (photo- and chemosynthetic) mats found in... | reverse complement strand
TCGATGGGAAATATCTCTTTCAATATTTTACAGCAATTTGACCCTGCCTATAACAAGGTCTTGGGAAAGCTTGGGGCATTTCCCATCCCTGAGCTTAAACAACGGGTAGAAGATTATTTGACTGCGGCACAAGACCTGATCATCCAGCTCTCTGATCTAACAGAAAAGATGTGTCAGGATGCGGAATTTCGTTATTTTATGCCGCAAGATTTGAAAGTGATAAAAGAGTATTATAGACAGCAAGAAAAACAGCAGGAACAACAGCTTGAGGAGATTGCAAGAAAATAATTGATGAGGTGGTGTGATGCGGTGCAAAGATAATCTTGTTAATCTTCAAGCCATTGTCACCGATCTGAATACCAAAAGTGTCTCGAAAGTCACAAGTGGTAAAAGAGTTTGGAATATCCCGCCCGACACTCTACGCAGTCACTTCTGGTCGCATAAGGAAAATTGAAAAATGACCAAGACTGATGGCCAAGACTTTCTCAGAGAACATGCCAGCCCAATTAATGACAATATCAAAAAAGCTTACAATCTGACAACGGACAAAGATTTAACTTAACGTGTTAGTGAAAATCACCCCCAACATTCCAATAGTGAGCTCTGAAACAAATCATCTAAAACTGAAACAGGCCCTTGATCTTCTTTTACTCTCTTGATCTTTAATAATCGCTCAAACTCTGATTCAATGAATGTACTTATTGAATCTATCCGTTTGCCTTCTTGAAGCTCGGCTCCAGACATTTTTTCTTTGAGAAGATTTTGGATGTCATTCAATAGAACAGGGTCTTTTATGAGCTGTTGAACAAGAATGTTGAAATCTGTAGGCACCAGACCTAATTCTTGTTCAATCCACTGCATAGCGAGAACGGGCCGAAGGACGTAAAAGTATTTCTTTGTTCGCACAGTCTCTCCTTTCAGATATTCCCTGAAATTTCCTTCGGCCATGTGCAGGTAATGAGAAAAACAATTCACATGTGAATAAAAAAGAGGAAGGGCTGCCCGAATCTTCTGCACGACATTGGACTCTTCAAGATAAACAATGGGAGAGCCCAGCCATTCTAAGAGTGGAGGATTGGACTTGTGGAGTAATCCCAATGCTTTTCTGAGATCCCAGCCATTTATATCAAACTCGTCAAGGATTGGCTCTTCGATCACATCTCTCCCACTCTTGATCGAAAGATACCACTGGGTGGGGTGGAGATAGATAAACCTTACATCATAGTCACTGTCGGCAGACGGGAATCCCCAGGCTCGACTCCCTGACTCGCAGGCATATACAATCTTGACGGAATATTTCTCTTCAATTTCTCGAAGTCGATCAAGGATGATCTTTCTTTTAGATTCAGCGATGGGCATAATTATAGCCTATACGTATAATAGTAAAAATATCACGCCTCTGCCTTTTCCCGCAAGGCCTCATACAGTTGCGACGGTCCCAACAAAATATCTCTCAGCCCATCCCGTACCCGTTCCGAGTCCAATGCCTGTTTGCTCATAGTGCTGTGAGCGGCAAAGGCATCCATGATGGCGTTCATAATTTCACTCTTCAGATCGGGGGAATTGGAAAACTGCTCCTTGGTATTGTTGGCGGCCTGCTGCGCTAGTACGCCAGACTCAAGCAGCTTTCCTTTCAAGACATTGTTTACATAGACCAAGCGGTCATCATCCGTCAACTCCCCTTGAAATAGCTCGTTAACCTTGGCGATGATTTCGGCAAGAAGCGCTTTTTCTTTTTCATGCACCGAGCCTCCACCTGTATCTGTAATCGGCTTGATCTTCGTCGGGTCTCCGTCACCAAGGATTAGCGGACTCTTCCCTTTATTCTTCAAGTCGTGATGGGTCAAGACCACCTTGGAAAAATCAATGGTATCTCGCTCACGGCCAAACTCCAGCAATGGTAAGAGTCGCCTGTAGAAAATATACCGTTTCTCGATGTCGGTGTTGCCGTAATCGAATATTTGAGACAGGAACGCGTAAATTCGCTGAAATGTTCCCATGTCCCGCTTGAACAGAACCAGCACGTCAATTTCGTTTTGGGATTCCTTCGTGGCCTCTTTGTCTTTCCTGGCCTTGGCTGCCGTCAATCGTTCCTGAGCCGTTTTGTATTTTTTCAGCAGGCGATCCACTACCGGCTCCAGGGCGTTAACAAGGTCACTCTGTTTGGCATTCGGATTCAACTCCACCTTGACTACCCGTTCAACTTCAAAGTTGTCATAGTGGCCAGCTGCATCGAGCTTGGTCCGCAGATCGTAGACCATGTACGGGTCGGTCACGCCGGAGAGTTCCGCTGTGGCATAGTACATCCGGAATGCGGCCAGCACTTCCTCGGGCTTATTTACAAAGTCCACCACATAGGTCGTATCCTTGCCGGGATAGGCGCGGTTGAGACGTGAGAGCGTCTGAACCGCCTGAATTCCCGCCAGCCGTTTATCGACGTACATAGCGCAAAGTAAGGGCTGGTCAAAGCCGGTCTGAAACTTGTTCGCCACCAGCAGGATGGAATACTCCTCGGTATTGAAGGCTTGGCGAATGTCACGCCCCTTCAAATTCGGGTTCATGGCCGAGCTGGTTTCGGTAAATCCGTCCGGACCTGATTCCTTGTCGTTCACTTCACCGGAAAAGGCCCCTAAGGTCCCGATTTTGTAGTCTTGGGATTTGATATATTTCTCAATGGCCAGCTTCCAGCGTACCGCCTCAACCCGGCTGGCAACAACCACCATTGCCTTGGCCGTACCATTTAGGAGTGGGGCGACGTTGTCTCGGAAATGCTCCACAACAATCTGAACCTTCTGACTGATATTGTAGGGATGGAGCTTGACCCAGCGCATGATTCCTTTCATCGCCTCGTTTCGTTCCACCTGCATCTGGTCGTACTCAGCCCCATTATGGGCAAGCTTGAAGGCGGTCGAATAGGGGGTGTAATTCTGGAGCACGTCAAGAATAAACCCTTCCTCAATGGCCTGGCGCATGGAATAGACGTGGAAGGGAGCTGGTAGGTTATCTTTACTTGCCGGGAGATCGGGCTTGGGACGACGGCCAAACAGCTCCAGGGTCTTGGCCTTGGGAGTGGCGGTAAAGGCAACATAGGTGATGCCGCTCTCGGCAGAACGAGCTGCCATCTGCGCCGTCAGGATATCTTCGGTGGAGACCTCGCCGCCGTCGTTTAACTCCTGCAATTCCTCGGCGGAAAGCACTTCCTTCAGTTTGGCTGCCGCCTCGCCTGTTTGGGAGGAATGGGCCTCGTCGGCAATCACCGCAAAACGTTTACCCTGGGTGGCAGCCAGTTCCTGTACTGCCTTCAAAGCAAAGGGGAAGGTCTGGATAGTGCAAACCACAATCTTCTTGCTACCCGACAGGGCCTTAGCCAGTTCGCCGCTCTTGCTGGCACTCTCGCCGGTGATGGTCGCCACGACTCCGGCAGTGCGTTCAAAGTCGAAAATTGCCTCCTGTAACTGGTCGTCCAACACTGTGCGATCAGATACTACCAGCACCGTTTCAAACATCTTCCGATGTTCGACGTCATGGAGATCGGCTAGAAAATGGGCTGTCCAGGCGATGGAGTTGGTCTTGCCCGAACCAGCGGAGTGCTGGATCAGATATTTACCCCCCTGCCCCTCTTCCAGCACCGTTGCTATCAGCTTGCGGGTAGCATCCAGTTGGTGAAAGCGGGGGAAGATGATTTTGGCAACCTTCTTCTTGCTATCCTTTTGCGTCACCAGGTAGCGTCCCAGGATCTCCAGCCAACTTTCGCGTCGCCAGACCTCTTCCCACAGGTATGCCGTGCGGTGACCGCCCTTCTCGTTGACGGGGTTGCCGGCAGCACCGTTGTTGCCTCGATTGAAGGGAAGAAAAGAAGTCGCGGCACCCACCAGCTTTGTGGTCATCCGAACTTCGCTGTTACTAACGGCAAAATGGACCAATGCTCCGCCCATAAAGGAGAGGATTGGTTCAGCCGCCGCCTGTCCTTTGGGTTTGGGATGGCGGTCAAAGCGGTATTGATCTACGGCATCTTCTATCGATTGGGTAAAGTCTGTTTTCAATTCAACTGTGGCTACGGTAAGGCCATTGACGAACAGCACCAGATCGATACAATTTTCGTTATGCAGTGAATAACGCACCTGACGGATTACCCGCAACCTGTTGGCGGCGTATTTTTTCAGGATCTCCGGGTTCATGGCCAGGGCCGGTTTAAACTGGCTTAATGCAATCGGCTGGCGCAGTCCGATCATCTCAAAACCGTGGCGCAGCACTTCCAAGGTACCTCGGTCATCCAACGACTTGCGCAACCGATCCAAGAGCACTGTTTCAGCAGCCGGTCCGTGGTTCTTGATCAGCGTCTCCCAGGCCTTAGGCTGGGTGGCCTCTATCCAGGCGATGATGTCTGCCGGGTAAACGGCATGAGTTCGGTCGTAGCCTTGGCCGTCCCCTTCGACATAGAGCCAGCCGTTGGCGGCCAGGTGGTCACAAATGTCGTTCTCGAAGCTGATTTCCTTGTGCAGTCCTGTTGATGTCATGTATCCAATTCCCTTCTTATTGGGGTCAAATGCCAATAACCAATTTCTTAAACGCCGACCAACTCAAATCCTTAAATAGACGTTCAAGAGATTTTGGAATCACCCTGTCTTCTTTTTGAAAATTAAGGCTTTCCCCTGTTTTGAAACTGAAATGCTGGAATAAATGCTCTATGGACTCCTGCTCATTGACCATTTCGCCAATGGTAACCCAATGTCTGACCGCCGCGACGATTTCAAATTCAGCAATCTGTGTACCGGTTACGACAGCCTCTCTTGAGGAATCACCCTGCCATCGAGCAACTAACAGGCCATCTTCCTGATCTTCTGGGTCCGAAGGACAAAGGAACAACGTGCCATCTGTTATTCTCTCCGCGCCCAAGTTATCGTCAACCTCTTTAAGTTGAAACTGGGCCAGATTTGCCAGGAACAATACAATGCGTTGACTCAACGTGGTTTTGCTCATGCAGCCTCCATTGGAGAGGAACTGGCATATCCTCTTACATCAATCTTCCCGGTAACTGCCGCCGAGACCAGGGCCGTACGGCGCTCTTGCAGCAGGGTAATCGACTCCTTATTGGCTTTAATTATTTTTGAAAAGTTTTCGTCATTTTTAGCAATATGCAAACAAATTTCATTAGCTTCCGTTCTTGGCGGCATGGTAACTTTGATGTTCTTGAACTCATCCCAATAGAGACGAAGCCTGAAATCTGTCACCCCTCTGGAATGACGCCGCATTTGTTCAATAGCTTGCGGAGTTCTCAGGAGTAACTCAATATATGACGTAGCCATCTCTTCAAGTGGTCGGGCAACGACGTAAGCAGGACTAACCATACCTTCTACCATCGTAGTGCCGAAACCACCCTGCCAAGCACGCATCATATTGTAAACAAGGTCACCGGGGAGAACTTTTTTATATTTTGAACTATCCTCACTGCGCGTCACTTTTCGATCACGCTCGTTGTCATCCAGCTCTTTATCAGAAATACCGTGATGAATGGAAACACTCAAAACAGGCAATTCGTCGTTTCCACTTTCGTTGACTTCTCTGAATAGATTGGCTAATCGAGTTACTTTCCATCCCTTCGGCACCTCCCCCAGCCATTCAATCCCCGAATCCTTCATCGGCGCATCCGGGTTCAGCCCCTTGGTGACGGCGTGGGAGATGGTCGCCTGTCGTTTTTCCACCAGCAAGGTAATCAGCCGTTGCTGCTCGGCAATCAGGGTGTCGATCTTGGCGGTCTCTTGCTCCATAATTTGGATGATGGCTTTCTGCTCTGCAATAGGGGGAATTGTGACCAAAAAGTTGAGAAATAATGGCATCCTCAAAGAATCAACTGTTGATTTAGCACCACCTTCAAGCGCGACTTTATAAAAATTCTCCTTCAAATAATGAAAAAGGAAAGAACCAGAAACGCCCCGAAAATTGCTCAACATATAGACTCGTTGATGGAAATCAAAAGGCCCATTGTGATAATGAAAAACCTTGCCAACACCAACGCCATCACCTGCGGTGAGCACGGCTTCACAGTCAAACGTAAATGAATTGATTCGCTCAACAGTTTGGGAACGAACAAAAAAGGGATAAAGCCCATCTTTAACAGCATTCACGGTATCCTTGTCGCCTGTCTGGACATCACAAAGGAACTTGAGTCGTTTCACACCCCAATGTTCCGGCACCTCCCCCAGCCACTCCACCTCAGTTTCTTTATAGTGCTCGTAGCGAGGGAAACTCATGCAGGGCCGCCTTCAGGCGCTGGAAGCGCTGCCTGTTCCCGTGCCGCAGCAATGGCCCGGTGCAATCGTTCACGGAGGAGTTCAACCGGTGGCAGTTCGGTCAGGTATTCGGCAACCCGGATCGATTTTTCATCGAGTTGCAACAGTTTCACCTGCTCGGCATCAGCCCCGGCACAAAGGATAAGGCCGATGGGCGCTTCTTCGCCCGGTGCCCGCTCATGCTTGTCCAACCAACGCAGGTACAGCTCCATCTGGCCGGTGTGGGCGGGCTGGAAGGACTCCAGTTTCAGTTCTATCGCCACCAGGCGGCGCAGCAGGCGATGGTAAAAGAGAAGATCAAGGTAGAAGTCATCCCTGCCGACACTCATTCGCTTCTGACGGGCAACAAAACTAAAGCCGCTCCCCAGCTCAAGCAGAAAACGCTCCATCTCCCTCAGTATCGCAGATTCGAGGTCTTTTTCGCTGTAGGTCCCGGACAACCCCAGGAAGTCAAGCAGGTACGGGTCCCGGAAGACCAATTCCGGTGTCATCCTGCCGTCATCCCGCAGGGTTGCCAACTCATGCCGAATCAGCTCCTCGCTGTTTTTCGACAGGGCAGTACGTTCAAACAGCATCCCGCCGATCTTCTGGCGCAGGGTGCGCACACTCCAACGTTCAACCCTGCATATTTCAGCGTAGAACTCGCGAGCAATCCCGTCCTTAATGGGGAGCAGCGCCAGGATATGGGTCCAGCTCAATACTTGTACCAGTGATACAACAATTCGCTCATCAGGGAAGAGCTCGGCGAAACGCACCATGCGGGTAAGGGCGGAATAGCTGAACCCTTTGCCAAACTCCTCCTCCAATTGTTGCGACAGCGATGCAAGAATCTGCTGGCCATAGTCGGCACGGCCCTCATGCAGATTTTCCGCAAGCAGGCGCTTGCCGATGCGCCAGTGCAATATGGTCAGCTCGGCATTAACTACCGTGGCAACCCGGGTACGAACGGCCTGGATAAGAGCGCGGAGTTCGCCAAGAAGTTCATGCCCCTGGCTGTTTGGTAGTGGTGATATTTCCTGACTCATGCCGATAGCCCCCCGATCATAGTCAGAATTCGGTCGGTGCATTGCTTCAGTTCGGCATCTATCACCGCCAGCGGACGCGGCAGCGCAAAGACGTAAAAATGACGGTTAAAGGGGATTTCATAGCCCACCTTGGTCTTGTCATGATCAACCCAGGCATCGGGGGCGTGAGGCAGAACCTCACGCTGGAAGTAGGCCTCGACATCCTCAGTAAGTGGCACGTTCTCGGTATCGCGTAGGCTGCTGTCGGCGAGCGGTTTGCCCTTCAGCTTGCCCTTGCTCCCCATGACAATTTCGCCTTGCTCATCGCGTAACGGACGCTCAACGGTGATTGTGCGGTAGCCAAAAACCTGATTTTTAAAGATACGCGATATTGGTTTACCATCGGCCTCAGCCTCCACAAAGGCACCAAAATTCTGGGTGATGCGGGCGATATGCTCATCGGATAGCTCCTTGCGCTTGCTTCCCAGGCTTTTCCGCATCTTCTGCCAAAAGGCGGAGGCGTCGATCAGTTGCACCAGGCCCTTGCGGGGCGCTGGTTTGCGATTGCTGAGTATCCAGATGTAGGTGCTGATGCCGGTGTTGTAGAACATATCAGTCGGCAGGCCAATGATTGCCTCCAATAAATCATTCTCCAGCACGTAGCGCCGGATTTCGCTCTCGCCGCTGCCAGCGCCGCCGGTAAAGAGCGGAGAGCCGTTGAGAACGATGCCGAAGCGACTGCCGCCTTCCACTGCCGGGCGCATCTTGCTGATGAGGTGTAGAAGAAAGAGCAAGGAACCATCGGAGACTCGGGGCAGACCGGGGCCGAAACGGCCATTGAAGCCCTGCTGTTCGTGTTCCTTGCGGATCTCCTTTTCGACTTTTTTCCACTCAACACCAAAAGGGGGATTAGAAAGCATATAGTCGAAGGTCTTGTGTGGATGGCCGTCGTCGGACAGAGTGTTTCCTGCTACGATGTTACCGACATCCTGGCCCTTGATCAGCATGTCGGCCTTGCAGATGGCGTAGGATTCATCGTTGAGTTCCTGGCCAAACATGGTCAGGCGGGCCTGGGGATTCAGTTCTTCCAGGTGCTCGCCGGCGGTTGGATCGTACATGGTACGCACCACGCCAGGCTTGGCCAGTACCTCATCATCTTCGATGAACAGGAGGTTTACCATCAGCCGGATGACCTCGCGGGGAGTGAAGTGCTCCCCGGCGGTCTCATTGGAAATCTCGGCAAACTTGCGGATCAGCTCCTCGAACACCAGGCCCATCTGTGAATTGCTGACGGCCTCCGGGTGGAGATCGACATTGGCGAATTTCTCGACGACCATATACAACAGGCCAGCCTTGGCCAACCTCTCAATCTGGGTGTAGAAGTCAAAACGCTCAAAGATGTCCCGCACTTCCGGAGAGAAGGCCTGGATATAGGAAAACAGGTTTTCCTTGATATGATCCTGGTCCCCCATCAGCTTCTTCATATCCATGGGCGAGGTGTTGAAAAAACTCTGCCCGGCCTTACGTAAGAGGAATGACTCCGGGTTGATCTCAGCCTTCTGCTTGGCGGCATATTCGGTCAGTACCGCTTCCTTGGTGGATTCAAGCACACAGTCAAGTCGCCGCAGTACAGTAAAGGGAAGAATCACCTTGCCGTATTCGGATTGTCGGTAGTCTCCTCGCAACAGATCGGCAACCGACCATATGAGGGAGGATAGAGCTTGTTGGTTCATAATGACGCCTTTACAGAAGTATAAAAAAAAGCCGCTGCAGCAATGAAAAACAGAGAGACCCTTGCAGCAGTCGTGACAGCTTATCAGTTTGTTGATATAATTCAGGAATATTACAGATAATCTTATAACCGCTCTGCCTTATAATCTCCATCTATTCCATGTGGAAGTCCACATCAATCACCACCCAGCCACCAACCCAGAAAAAAACCGGCTAAAACACGGGAGAAACAAGTGCCAGCGCGTTCTTTTCGGTAAGAATTTTCAGACTGGAACTGCATCTGGAATGCCATCATCTGGTCTGTATTCTCTGCCCAAACTTGCAACGCCTCTGTTTCCTGATCTATATTAAGGCTCATTGTTAAATCTATCCTTGTCCCTCCATATCTGAGCACCGCTTTCTCCGGATCAAGAATAACACAACGCACCTGCTCAAGGACATCAAGAATATCCCGAAGGGGTTTCTCCATTACGGCGGCAGCCAGCAGTCTTCCAGGCTCCAATCCTTTTGGCCAGGGGCGACTGAGAAATTCACCGGTCTCCCGTATATACTTGGCAAGATCCCTATCCAACTCGTCTATCACTTCCTTGCTGTACGCTGAAGATGGATCACGGTCGCCAGCCATAATCTCCCGGCCCAGACGGTTGATGCCAAAGGATACTTTTTCCATATTTCGCTTCAATGGCACAACCCATTCTGTCTCAAAGTTTTTCAAATCCAACGGGCAGCCAGTCAATTGGTGGGACACGCTCAAGGCCCTTCGTATCCGGTCAACAGGCAGAGCAAGTGCCTCGGCCACCACAGGATACTGCGGAGGCATGGTGTATGTTTCAGATGTAGTCATAGTTTCTCCCAAAAACAGTCAGAGCGGATTCGTAAATTTCTACCATCTATTGGTAAACCTTTCGACCGCCTCAAGAACATTTTCGAAATCATCATCAGGGGGTAATCTTAAGATCCCTGAGGTTCCCCTTTTCATGAGGCCAAAGGCTTTCTTGGCGTCATCGAATTTTCGGAAAAAAGCGGTATGCACCATAAGTCCATAGATTCCACAGGTAATTGCAAAAGAACCGTTACGAACTTCGTTTTCCAGAGTTATCCTGGCCCCTTCTGAATGTTCATTATCCAAGATAATAATTCCATCTTCAGGCCCTTTGGTACCGATACTCTTTCCTTGGTGATATCGCGTCCATTTTGTTTTCATTTTTTCACCCCGACCATTTTTCGAAACTGTCAATAAAAGTAGCACCTGAAAAAAACATTTATCAGAGTCATCTGAATCATTTCTGGTTCTTACAGAGAGCTTTCATTAAATCCTCTCACTACCTCCACAAGACAACCGAGGTTGTTTTGTGTTTCTTGGTACTCACCGCTCAATAAACGGCCACCAGTGGCTTCATCCATATACAGCTTTCTGTTAACCTCAATCATTACCGAGACAACCCTGCTGTCTTTGCGCCAGAAAGTCTGGGGGACTATCGACCCGGAGAATGGCTGATTTATAGCAACACTGAGTCCCAGACACGTTGCACGTGCTTGCATTCTTTCCACTAGCAAAGAATGCGTATGGAACTCGTCACTCCCAATGCAAATATCAGGACGGACGAGCTGGGCATCCTCATAGGGGAGCGGCCGCGAGGAGAAGCTGTGGCAATCAATAACTTTGGCACATTTGCCTTGATGCAACTCTCTCAGAACGGAAGACGTTATTCTTTCATGATGGGGCCGGTAATATTGGCGTAACAACTCTTCCCGCAGATCCCATGAAATTTTTTTCAGATCATGGCCATCCGCTGTCTTCCGATAAACAACCCCCATGCCCAAAGCATCCATAGGCTCTGAGGCATCATCCTCAAACCTTTCCATATCAACCAATAGTCGCGAAACTGGAGAAGTTACAACAGTATCCCCACTATTAGCAAATGTGGAAAATAAGGATTCTGTGTGATGATCAGTCATTAACAAAAGCTCCCGAGATAGCATCTCTTCTCCAAGGCAAAACAGAGGCAACCATTCTTCAGGAATAACAAGACTTGAATGTGGAATATGGAAAATCATTCGAATATACCCTTTAAATACTCTTAACAATGACCAATTGATGTACGTTCCCCCACACCGGCTTTAATTCCACAAAGACCTTTTCGTTGGGATCTTAGCCAGTCGGCATGAACTGTGGTAATCGTACCTGTCCACGGGCCCTTGGCATGCTTGATGGGAGCCAGATAGCGGGCAAGCTCCTTCTTAATATAGCCCATCTTTTCCCCATCTTTCCAGAGAATGGCAATTGCAAATGGGAAAGGTCCGGTTATAAGGTTCTCTCTGGCCCATGCTCCTGTCTTCATTGTCAATCCGTAGTTGTAAATCCCAATTTTTACTCACTTCAAATCGTTGATGACGATTGCCGAAACCAACGACACGGGAATGGAGACAGAGGCAATTGGAAAGCCACTTGTTGACCTCTTGTTCGACATCAAGAATCGGCCCGTCAATCAATTGACTGGTAGCAAGGCAGGCTCCCTCAGTTTCTCCAAACGATTCCAGATGAAATGAGAAGAAAAGATCATGACAAATTCCAGGACTAAGCATGGATTTCAACCAGGCACGAAGAAGCGTGTCAGCGTCAAATTTATGATTGATCCATTGAGCGGCCCTATAAAAAACTTCGGCTTGGATAAAAACTTCGATGCGGGAAATGATGGCAAGTCCGGAAAGCTGTGCGATGGAAAGTGGGATTTGTTGATCTTGGGTAGCTATCAGGATTGATGCTCCACAGACTTCCTCAAATTCCCATTGGAAAAGGATGGTGCTGTCTTTGGTATTGGGTACAGCGGATTCGACGCGGCCCACCATGTCAAGCAGGCCGGAATTGGTTAATTCAAACTGATAGGTTGTGTCACTGGATTTACCGCTACATTTCAATAAAAAAGCCATGGATGTACTCCTCTGAAAAATTGTTGGGTTGAACCTTCAGTCGTACAAGGTTTCTTCTTTCCACCAACATATCAGAGGTGAGGCTCAGAATATG
>JFJP01022843.1_pt1 | contig 12050 bp, 8 predicted proteins | sample 431651 | NCBI WGS metagenome assembly JFJP01 (sample SAMN02602958, study PRJNA72255) | Microbial mat metagenome, whole genome shotgun sequencing project. | biome: fresh water; feature: sink hole; material: water; isolation source: purple microbial (photo- and chemosynthetic) mats found in... | reverse complement strand
TCCATTTTGTCTCCCGCGATTCTGAGCGATCTGCCTGAGACAATACCGGCAAGAGATATCACCGCTATATCTGTTGTGCCGCCGCCTATATCAACAACCATGCTGCATACCGGATCAATGACGGAAACATCCGCTCCGATGGCAGCAGCCATAGGTTCTTCGACGAGAAACACTTCCCGGCCCCCGGCTTCGTATCCGATTTCTTTGACCGCCCGTTTTTCCACAGAACTGATTCCGGACGGAACTGCTACGATAATTCTGGGTCTGAAAAGTCTCAACCCGGTACGCACTTTTGCGATAAAATATCTGAGCATGACTCCTGCCACTTCGAAATCGGCAATCACGCCGTTTCGCATGGGGCGTACAGCCTTTATATTCGGAGGAACTTTTCCTATCATTTTTTTGGCATCCATGCCTATAGCCAGAATCTGTTTTCTCATCCCCGGGCTTTCATGTATCGCTACCACGGACGGCTCATTTAATACAATGCCCTTTTGTTTCATATAGATAAGCGTATTGGCAGTCCCCAGATCAATAGCCATGTCTTTTGAAAATACCGAAAACAGAGAAGTGATCCTAAGGGATGACGACGCACGGACGCCGGGTACGACTGCGGTTTTAGTTTCTTTTTCACTGTTTATTTTGAGTGATGCCGGTAATGTCGGCACTGCGTTCAGAGCCAGATCACATTGCATGGTAGTGTGTTTCCTCGATTTTTCATCGCATTCACGGCATATTGGAGAGTTGTCGCGGACAGAAGCGGTTTCAGGACTGCCGATTATGCGTTTGCAATGTCCGCAGATTTTTTCCAAAGTCTGCTGTTCATCTGCTTTTTCAGAATTTTTTTTCACAAGAAAACGGCTGCGGCATTTCGGACACCGGGCATAAGTCCCTTTTTCATGAATCTTTGATTCCGCAACCCGATAGCCGGTTCCGCATTTCGGGCATCGGACATCCATTATATTGTCCCGTGTTTTCCGATGCCCGCCGGATGTCTTGCATACAGCGGGATTTCCAATATCGGGAGCCGGATATCCTTCGGAATACGAATCTTTTTTATAATTGAGATGGTTGTTGATTAAAAGCATAAATCCATCCTCTCTTTGCCTTCATTCCTGATGTCTGCTATCTTGCATAAAGCAAAGAAAGAATTCAATGGGGCAGAGAGAGTATTCGGGGGGAGGGAATATTCCACATGGAATTTTCCGCAACAAGCTACAGATGGGCAATTTTCCCATAGTAAATACTCTTTTAACCCCATTGACTCACCACCGGATTTTATGAGATTAACCATTTTAAAAGTTGTCAAACCTCAACTGAAAGAAAGGAAAAGCTCATGCAAGACTTACATTTTTTAAGACCGACGCTCACAAAGTACATCATCCAGCGATTGCAGCGGGGCGATTCGCTTAATCTTTACGGCGAACCAGGCATCGGCAAAACACGCCTGCTTGAAGATATTCGAAAGGCAAGTCTTTCAGATACCCTTGTCATTTTGGTTTCATTTCGGGGCTATCAGCACAGTTGTGCGGGATTTTGCAGGGCAATTTGGGCGGAATCCGAACTGCAAGGCAAGCCGCCAGCATCATTCAATGAAATGATTGAACAGATCGCCGAAGAAGGAAAGCAGGTCTTTCTTCTTATTGATGATTTTCAATACATCTTGAAAAACCCGGATATTGATGCTGACTATAATCAGGATTTTGTCAATGCGCTCAATGCGGTCAGAAATATGAGCGGCGTATCCCTGCTGGCAGTCAGCAATGAACCCATAAACAATCTGATTTTGTTTATCAATAAAGAACCCCGAACCTCTGTGCTGAATCTTAATCCGATAAAAGCCGATGACTTATTACAGGCGGATATACTCACAGAACTGAATCGGAGATTCAAGAAAGGAAAGCTCTCCGATGATGATAAGAATCGGCTGGCTTCTTTCCTCAATGACCATGAGCAGAATTACGACCATCTGAATTATATTGAAGCTAAGATTATAACAAAATCCGATGCCGCTCTTAATTTCGAAAAGAGATTAAAACGCTGGCATAAGGAGTTTAAAAAAGAAAGACGCCCCACAGCGTTAAACAAGGCTTCTAAGCTGCGAAAATGGATAGAAACATGGTTAATTCTCGTGCCTTATGACAAAATCAAAGCTGCTTTTTCTTGGCTGCCGGATTTTTTGAAAAAAATTTTGGAGTTCAGAAGATGAAAACAGACAACCCTTTTTACAGCCCGGAACATCCGAAAAATTCATGGGAATTGCTGAAATGGCTGATATTTGAGCCGAATCGTTTGGAGCAGTTAGATAAGACGCTTTCAAAAAAAGAAAAGCTGCTCTGGTTTTTGAAAGCATATTCATGGATTGTCCTTATATCGCTTCTGTTTCACTTGATTGCATCAGGAGTAATTGTAGGCTTTAATTTGCCTTCGACATATCCCAAAGAGTTCAAACCCGAGATTGTCAAGCAATGGAAAGCAAGCAACAACATAATATCGAACTACAAGATATATCTTGAAGATACATATTCAGATATGGCATTCGGGCTGGGATTTGGGCTGGCATTCGGGCTGGCATACAGTCTGGCATTCGAGCTGACAGTAGGTCTGATATTCGGGCTGACATTCGGGCTGGCAGTAGGGCTGGTATATGGGCTGATGGGAGGGCTGGCATTCGGAATGATATACAGGCTGGCAGGGGGGGCGTCATTCGGGCTGGCATACGGGCTGGCAGTAGGGCTGGCATTCGGGTTGCCATATGGGCTGGCATACGGGCTGGCAGGAGGAGGGCTGGCAGGATGGCTGGGATTCGGGCTGGCAGGATGGCTGGGATTCGGGCTGGCATTTTATCTGTCATATTTTCGATTGATTTTTTATCCTTTTTATCTTTTCAGGGCATTATTACATATTGATTTGATAAAAAATAGCTATCTGAAAGACGCACATATTTGGCTACCTTTGCCACATTTGGATCAAAAACTTTTAGCTCATAGTTGGAATGAGCCTGAACTTGCCTTTCAATTTGCCGATTTTTTATTGGAATATCGCCCTTTGCAAAGAAAGCTTGCTTTTGAAGTCATTCATACTGCAACTGCCGCAGCGTGGTATCAAAACCTTTTGATTGCAGAGAAGCTTATCTTTCCGGAAATTGACAAAGAAAATAAAAAAGCTGAAAAACTTCTTCCTTCTGAAGAATGGTTCAGACTGATCGAAAAGGCAAAATCCGAACTGATTGCTGCTGAAAAACAAAATCACAAAGGCTTTCAAAAAGACGCATGGCAAATATTTCATAATACCTTACAGGAATTTGAAAAAACAACATTATTGCAGGCAGGCGCATGGAAACACGATTATCTCAAAGCCATTCGGCGATGGCTTGAGGAAAGCGAAAAACGTCTTAAAAATCTTGAATTGGATTTGCAGCATTATGAATCTGTTGCAAGAAATATCTATCGTGCGGGCGAATCCTTGAAACCAAGCAAATTCGGAAAAGAAACATTTGTAGGTCGTGAGGATTTGCGGGATGATCTGAGTTTTCGGATTCTCAGTTCTGCCACCATGCCGACATTTCTGCTTCAGGGACAGCGCAGGGTCGGAAAAACCAGTCTTTTGAACTTCTTGCCGGAACTGCTCGGCTCCCGGTTTATGATTATTGCTCAGGACATGCAACGTAGTGAATTCAAAACCGTATCGGATTGCTTTAATGGTTTTGTGCAGCGAATAAAACTATCTGAAAACAAACTTTCTCCCGAACCTCTTCAGGCATGGGATGAATTCGAGGCATTTTTTAAGGAATTTGCCCGTCGGGAAGATCGCAAAATCATTCTTGCCTTTGATGAATATGAAAATTTTCACAGGCTTTTGAAAAATGAAGGTGAAAACGGCGAAAGGCTTTTGGCGGCAATGCGGAGTTTTTCACAGCATCAGAATCAGGTGGTGCTTTTGTTCACCGGATTGTATCTGTTTGCCGATCTCGGAGAGCCGGATTTCAGCAAGTATTTTGTCCATGCCCATCGTCTGAAAGTGGGTTATCTGAAAGAAGAGGATTCGATAAAACTCATTACAAATCCTTACCCGGAGTTCGGGCTGATTTATCCTGATGAATTAGTTGAAAAAATATATCGCCTGACAGTCGGTCATCCTGCGTTGTTGCAACATATCTGCTATGAAATGGTCAACCGCGCCAATATTTTTCAGAAGCGGAATATGAGTAATGAGGATTTGCAGGCGGTTTTGGAATTGGTTTTGGATCGTGATAATGCGGTTATGACAAATTTCTGGAAGCATTTCTGCAATGAAAGCCTGAAACAAACGGTGAGGGAAATAATGCAGGGTATAAAACCGGGGCATAAGGCAGATGTGCTGAGGCTTTTGGATTACGGCAGTGGATTGAAAAACACGGGGAGAGTTTTTAGCACTGCTTGCAATTTCAGGGAAATATCCTTATATTCGTAACCGGACGCGTGGAGTGTCCGCTCTGCATTCACACGCGGAGCGTGGGAACGAGAAAAATGTGATTCCGGAGTGCAAAAATTAAGCGGAGCGGTTTTTTGCAAAAATGCAATTTTTGCACTCCTCCTTCCGCTTGACTTAATATTAAGGAAAAAAAATGTACAGAATTGACGCTGACAGCATTGCAGGCATTGAATTCGAATTGAATTGGGAGAGCGGATACGCAAAACACACAGAAATTTATTATTTGCGGATCAATTTCTGGCGGGACATTCTTCCCGGAAACATGAAACAGGAACTGATGGGAAAAATTGTGGGAGACAAGATCGAACTTGACTTTGCTCCGGGTCAGGGGGTTCCGCTTTATGAGAGCAAAAAAGAACTGCATCTCAAACGCGGGCAATTCAATGATAGCCGGATTCAGCCGAGATCAGGACGCTTTTATCCCGGAGGACTTTTAAGAGATGTTGCCGGTATTTATCCGCAAAATATCGTTCCATTCCGCTGTGTCGGGCTGGATGCGGATTCGCTTATAGCGGATTTCAATCACCCGCTTGCCTCTTACGGCTTTCATCTTACCGCAACAGTGCGAGATATTATGCCCAAGCCTTACGACCGCGGGGGCGGTTCTTTGCTTCTTACGGAACAACTGACCGAAGGTCCCGGAATGCAGGCGAGACATAAGGGCTTGCCCACGGATTTTTTCTCTTCGGATGCTTTCCTCAGAGAAAATCCGGAACCTGACGAGCAGTTTTACACAAAACCGAGATTTGTTGTTCATACAGATACCCGGTTTATCAAGGAAATATCTGCCCTCTACGGCAGATTTATCAGACCCGGAACCGCAATATTGGACCTCATGAGCAGTTGGCGTTCTCATGTTCCCGAGTCCGCAGAATTTGACTCATTGGTCGGATTGGGCATGAATCAGGAGGAAATGGCGGACAATCCTCAGTTGAGCGATTATCTTGTCCATGATGTGAATCAAAATCCGAAACTGCCCTTTGAAAATCAGCAGTTTGATCTTGTGATCTGTACAGTTTCTGCGGAATATATGACTTGTCCTGTAGAAGTCTTTTCGGATGCGGCAAGAATCCTGCGTCCCGGGGGATATTTTGTTCTGACTTTTTCCAATCGCTGGTTTCCGCCCAAAGTCATCAGCCTGTGGACAGAACTGCATGAATTTGAAAGAATCGGACTTGTTACGGAATATTTTCTGCGATCCGGATATTATGAACATATTGAAACATTGTCTTCAAGAGGATGGTCCCGTCCCGCAGATGACAAATATTACGCTCAGATGCCATTTGCCGATCCTGTTTATGCGGTCTGGGGACAGCTTATCTCCTGAATGCGGGATTAACTCGCACTCAGACTTTCTGAGAAAAGAAAAGCTGCTGAATCTCTTCGGCTTCCATAGGTCTTGAGAGATAAAATCCCTGCCCGCATGGGCATTTCAGAGCTTTGAGCCTTTCGATCTGAAAGCTTGTTTCTATGCCTTCGGCAATCACGTCCATTTTCAGATGCGAAGCCAGCAGCATGATGGTCTGAATGATTTTCGAATTCTTGTCGTCTGCCATTCCCATCTGACTCACAAAAGAACGGTCAATCTTCAATGTGTCAAAAGGAAACTGATGCAGATAACTCAGAGACGAATATCCTGATCCGAAATCGTCAATAGCCAGACAGATTCCCATAAGCTTCAGACTCTCTAAGGCAGAGAGGATGGTACGGGTATTATCCATCATAATGCTTTCCGTGACTTCCAATTTCAGCCGTGCAGGATTGATCCCGGATTCTTTTGTGATGCGCCGGATTTCTCCGAGCAGATCGCCCTGGAGAAATTGTCTCACAGAGATATTGATGCACAGAGAAAAGGGAATATCCGGAGGAAGAGTTCTGATATATTCCGCTATCCGGCGGCAGGCTTCCTCCAATACCCATATACCGAGCGGCACAATCAGACCGGTTTCTTCCGCAAGAGGAATAAACTCCATGGGCGGAATCAGCCCTTTCCGCGGGTGACGCCAGCGGACCAAGGCTTCTAATCCCACGAGACAATTGCTTTCAAGATCAATCACCGGCTGATAATGGAGTACGAATTCCTTCCGGTTCAAGGCATTTCTCAGGTCGGTTTCAAGGGTCAGCCTTTTGACAGCCTGTTCCTGCATGGTCGAGTCAAATACCCGGTAATTGCCTTTTCCCTCTGTTTTTGCCCGGCATAAGGCAGTTTCCGCATCCCGGACAATCTGATACGCGGCCCGATATTCGGGAGAACCGTAAGCAATCCCGATGGTTGCGGAAATAAAGATATCGCATCCGTCAACATGGATCGGCTCTGAAAAAAGCCCCTGAATGTCTCTTGCAATTTTCACAACACTGTCTTTATCTCCGACAGCATCGAGCAGAATGAGAAATTCGTCTCTTTCAAGCCGGCACATAGTATCGGATTTGCCGAGAAAACCGGACAAAAGCGATGCCACAATGCGGATAGCCTCGTCTCCGGCAATGTGTCCCAGTCCCTCGCTGACAATTCTGAAGCGGTCAAGATCAAGAAATAAGAGCGCGTATCGGTAATCTTTTATCCGCCGCATTCGCTCAACTGCCTGAGAAACGCGGTCAAGAAAAATTCTTTTTCCGGGAAGCTCGGTCAGGACATCAAAAAAAGCATGGCGCCGGATCCGCGACTGGCTTTCTTTTCTGTCCGTCACATTACGGATGTGCAGCATAATTCCCTTTACCGCGGGATTTTTACGGAAATCCGCGACCCATGCCTCCAGACGGACCCACTGTTTTTCCTTGTGTCTGACACGGAATTCGAAAAGCGGCATATCCGACGGCTTGTGAATGAGTTCTTTTAAAATTTTCCTGCACTGTCCGAGGTCTTCGGCGTGAATAAATTCGTCGGCATTTCTCCCGTATAATTCATCGGGACTGAAACCCGAAAGGCTTTCAAACGAGGAACTGACAAACAGAATTTTTCCTTTGTCGTCGGTTATCATTATAATATCCGGATCATAACACATGCTTGAATCTCCGAGTACCGCAATATTTCAGAAACGTGATTCCGGAGTGCAAAAATTAAGCGCAGCGGTTTTTTGCTTCAGAAACGTGATTCCGGAGTGCAAAAATTAAGCGCAGCGGTTTTTTGCATATTGCAAAAATGCAATTTTTGCACTCCGGATAATTTTTTACTTGCCTCTCAGCACATCCGTCATTGAGTAAACTTTTCCTTTTATTCCTTCAGCGACTTTTTCGGACAGAAACACTGCCGCATCAAGGGTGCCGCGGGCATAGACATCTCTGCCGTTGACATTGTGGGTAAATTCGAATTTGACAGTTTTATCTTTTGAAACAATGGTATAGGTATGCCAGCCATGCCCTTTCAGACAGTCTTCCGGGATACCCCATAGGGATTTCTGAATCTCCGGATCGCGTTCCTTTACGATATCCTTTTCTGAAAAAGAAATCCCCATATTGTTGAAATACTGCACCATGGCTTTGGCTGTTCCGCTGGTATCGGCTTTTCCCTTCTGGTGACTTTCTTTTATTTCAAGGGAATAGCCTTCGAATAAGCCCGGAAATGTCTCCGCGGCGTATTCCATCATTGCCTGAAAGCCGACAATCTGTTTTGCCATGTTCGGGGCAATGACCGCGGAAATATCAGAGCCTTTCACGGTTTCAGACAGATGCTTTCTGTCGCCGCCCGTAGTTCCCATGACAAAGGGAAGCCCCTGTCTGCAATAAAATTCGGCATTTGCATTGACCGCGGAAGGATGCGTATAATCCACGGTGATAAACACGCCTTCTGTTTTTTTGATTTCTGTGATAACCTGATCCCGCGTATCGGGGCGCGTCAGCCGGATGGCAAGCCCCGCGATAACATATTCGGATTCCGTGATTTCAGGACCGGTAAATGACCGGGGAATCAGTTCGAATCGCTCGTCCCTGAGCGCATGTTCTGCCGCATTCACGGCCATATTTCCGGGAATACCGTTGACCATGAGTTTTATCCGCTTCATATTCTGTCTCCTTTTTTTCAGAATATTATAAAAAAATATTCCCTTTTTCAACGGGAAATTTCATATTTAGCCGACCGCTGAGATTTTATCAAGAAAAATGGGCAGGCAGGTCGCATCATACTTTTCTGTAATTATTTACAACCTGTAAAAAACACCGACACCCGAGTTACCGTATTTTTATTTCAGGGACTACTGTCTGTCTGCACAATATCAGTTTATTCAGACAGTTAAAAAAAAACAGGCTTTCCCGGTTTTTTTGGCATGAAGATTGCCATTAATAATGTTGAAAAAATTCAGAAAATGTCGTATATTTATCCGGAGATTATTCAACCCACGGAGAATTAAAGACTTATGGAAAAAAATTACTATGTTTCAATGAAAAAGCTCATCCTTGCCAGCATGATCCTTTTGCCCTTCATCCCCTTTATTGTGATACTGTTCATCGGTCAGTATTATTTCACTTCCTCTATTGAAAGCAGCACGATTGCCAGTATGAAGCGCATAGTCGGAGATCATCGCCACATGATCGAATCTTTTCTGGACGAACGCAGGGCAGACCTTGAATTTATTATTTATTCCTACAGGTTCGAATTTATCAGCCAGCCTCAGAATCTGCGGGATATCTTCGACAAACTTCAGAAAGGTTCCAATGCCTTTGTGGATATCGGCGTTTTCAATGAAGAAGGGGTTCATGTGGCATATAACGGACCTTATGAACTGACAGGCAAAGTTTATAAAAACACGGACTGGTTCACGGAGGTTCTGAAAAAAGGATATTATATCAGTGATATTTTTCTCGGATTCAGGCAGGTGCCGCATTTTGTCATTGCGGTTTCCAGAGAGGAGAACGGAAAAAGATGGGTCATCCGCTCGACCATTGATTCTTATATTTTCAACAGCATGGTGAAAAAAATCCGCATCGGCAAAACCGGCGAAGCTTACATCCTCAGTGTCGAAGGCGTGTTTCAGACCGAACGGCGTTCCGGCGGAAATCTCATGGCAAAGGACCCTGATTATCTGAAATATCCGGCATTTATGCCCTCTGCCTTCCATCTGGCGGAAGATATCAGCACCTTTATTCAGGCGGACGAAAAAGGGGATAACTATTTATACGCCACAACATGGATGAAACATAAAAAATGGCTGCTGGTGATAAGACAGGAAAAAGCCGATGCCTTCAAATCCCTGCGATCTGCCTCGTATCTCATTGTAATTATCGCGGTCATAGGCGGTATGGCAATTGTTGCCGTGGCATTTTACCTTACCGGCCGGATTATCCGGCAGATGGAAAAAACAGATAAGGAAAAAAGCGATCTGGGACAGCAGCTTATCAGGGCGCACCGGCTCGCGGAACTGGGGGAAATGTCCGCGGGATTTGCCCATGAAATCAACAATCCGCTCCAGATCATCAAAAGCGAGCATTCCCTGATCGAAATGATTCTGGATGAACTGAAAAAAGAAGGGCAGTTGAAGGAGTCGGAATCTTTGAAAGATGTGACAGATTCCATGGATCAGATACGGCTTCAGGTTGACCGGTGCGCCAAGATCACACAGTCCATTCTCAAATTCGGCAGACAGAGCGAAGCCACGCCTCAGGACCTTGATCTCAGAGTATTTATTCCGGATATTACGGCAATGATATCGAAAAAAGCAAGTGTCAGCGGGATAAATCTGAAGCAGGAAATTTCGCAGGATACCCCGCAGATTCACGGCGACCCCGGACAGCTTCAGCAGGTTCTGCTGAATCTTTTCAACAATGCCATTGATGCCATCGTGGAAAGACACGGCGTGAACGGCGGTCAACTGATTATCCGGTCAGGTCCGGATGACTTCGGGAAAGTCACGGTTTCGGTCACAGACAACGGCAGCGGCATCAGCCCTGAGAATCAGAAAAAAATATTCTCGCCCTTCTTCACAACCAAACCGGTGGGAAAAGGAACAGGACTTGGGCTTTCGGTGTGCTACGGCATTATAGACAGCATGGGCGGAACCATGGAAGTCAGCAGCGAAAAAGGCGTCGGAACGACTTTTACGGTACGGCTGCCCGCGGCATGAGAATTTAGAAGTGAGAAGTGAGAAGTGAGAATTATTTTTCACTTTTCACTTCTCACTTCTCACTTCTCACTTAATAATAAAGGAGGATAGTATTATGGAGAAAATGAAACTTATGTTGGTGGATGATGAAGAAAGATACCTTTCCACAACACAGAAACTGCTGCTGAGGAAAGGATATGATGTCCAGACCGCGTCGAGCGGGGCAGAAGCATTGGAAAAAATGAAAACCCACAATAGCCATGTGGTGGTTCTGGATGTCAAAATGCCGGGCATGGACGGCATTACTGCCCTGAAAGAGATCAAACGGCAGTTTCCGCTGGCAGAGGTTATCATGCTGACGGGTCATGCCACCGTGGAATCCGCGGTGGACGGTCTGAAAGCCGGTGCCACTGATTATCTGATGAAACCTGCGGATATAGACGACCTTGTTGCAAAAGCCGAGGAAGCGTTTGAGAAACGGCAGCGTCTTGAAGAAAAAATTCGGACAGCCCAGAGCCGTAAAACGATGAAATCTGCGAAGGATACAGGCAGTGAGGCATGAAATCCGAGAATTCAGGAATCGGATTCCTGAATTCCCGATATCCTACAGGCAGACGTAAAGGAGACAATGATGGAAAAAATAAAACTGCTGTTGGTGGATGATGAGGAGCAGTTCTGCAAAACGACATCCAAAATACTCAGCAAAAGAGGCTATGAGGTGACGACTGCCGGTACCGGCTATGAAGCTGTTGATATTCTGAAACATAAAGCGCAGGATGTTGTGATTTTAGATGTCAGAATGCCGGGCATGGACGGGCATAAGACATTGAACGAGATCAGGAAAATCTGTCCGCAAACACGGGTTATCATGCTGACAGGCAACGGCGGTCCGGATTCAGCATACTCCTCATCGGAACTCGGGGCTTATGACTACCTGACCAAACCTTGCAATATTGATCTGATGTCCTCGAAAATCCGCAGAGCATATTCAGCGGCGCGTACACAGGGAGATGTGAAAAAAGAAAGACTCGCCGGCGATGTTATGATCCGTATTGATGACTGCATCTCTGTCACGGAAGATAAAACCGTCAAAGAGGCAATTGAGCAGATCATGCGCTCTTTTGAAGGATCAGGTTCCGGTCACTTCCCGATTCTGGTTTTTGACAAAAATAACAGGGAACTGACAGGTATTCTGAGTATTCATGACCTGATCCGCGCCCTGAGACCCGCCTATCTCTCCGCGCCCAAACCTTCCATAGCTGACAGCGCCCGGTATTCTGACCTGTTTTGGGCCGGCCTTTTCACTGCCCAGACTCAGTCGCTGGCAAACAAAAAAGTAGGAGAAGTCATATCCTCAGAGGCTCCGCCAACGGCGGATGAGAGTACCAGTCTCATGGAACTGGCAAACCTCATGCAGACCCAGGGTTCCAGCCGCGTTGTCATCACCGGCATGGGAAAAATAATCGGTGTAGTGAGAGAGCAGGAACTTTTCTTCGAGATGGCCGTACTCATCTCTTGACTACTGTCTGATGTATGACAAAACCT
>JFJP01014106.1_pt1 | contig 12051 bp, 9 predicted proteins | sample 431651 | NCBI WGS metagenome assembly JFJP01 (sample SAMN02602958, study PRJNA72255) | Microbial mat metagenome, whole genome shotgun sequencing project. | biome: fresh water; feature: sink hole; material: water; isolation source: purple microbial (photo- and chemosynthetic) mats found in... | reverse complement strand
TTCTACTACTTGTCGAGCAATGGTATTACCAGGAGATACTGAGGTCTTATTAGGGGCTATTCCTCTGGAGGATATGGATGTATTAATAGATCCTCCTCAACAACGGTTAATTGTGAATCCAGCAAGTCCTTATTTTGCTAAAAAATCTTTAAAATAAAGAGAAAAGGAGGTTCTAAGAATGAAATTAAGCATCAGTATCTTTCCGCTAAAAAAGCTCGTGAGATGTTGAATTGGTTTCCTAAATATTCCTTAGAAGAAGGTTTAAAAGAAACAATTGAATGGTATCAAGAGTTTTTGCAAGCTGAAGATAATTCTGTCAAAATCCCAAATATGCTATAATCAGGATGATAAGAAATGCAAATTAAACCGTTAAAATTATCAGGAACTTATGAAATTATTTTAGAACCTAGGTCTGATGAACGTGGATATTTTATGCGTGTTTATGACGAAGCCACCTTTCAAGAAAATGGGTTAACAACAGCTTGGGTACAAGAAAATCAGTCTTTCTCAAAGCAAGGCGTGATCCGAGGTCTTCATTTTCAAAAACCACCCCATGCGGAAACAAAACTCGTGCGTGTGATAGTCGGTGCGGTTTGGGATGTTTTTGTTGATTTGAGGAAAAATTCAAGTACATACGGACAATGGGATGCAATTGAACTCTCGGAAGATAACAAAAAATTGGTGTATATTCCGACAGGGTTTGGACATGGTTTTTGTGCATTAACAGAAACTGCTTTAGTTCTTTATAAAGTTGATGAAACTTATCATCCTGAGTCGGAAGGTTCGTTAAAATGGAATGATGAATCTTTGGGAATTACATGGCCTGTTAAACAGCCTTTAACTTCACCCAAAGATGCGAAAGCGATGAGCTTTAAAGATTTCGTTTCTCCCTTTTAGATTTAGATGGAAATAAAAGTTATGAGCAATACAGAATCCAAAACTTGCCGCCTCTGTGAAGCTGTTTTACCAGAGCAACCGATGATCAAGTTAGAAAATGTGCCCAGAGGAGGTCATGCTTTACCAAAAGCAGAGGAATTAGCCAAGGATTTTGGGGTTGATTTAGAAATCTATGAGTGTCAGAGTTGTGGTTTAGTACAATTAGCAACTGAACTACTGGTTTATGATGATGGAGTCGGTTCTGCTCATGCCTATTCACCAGGAATGATATCGCACCGCGAAAAACAAGCCTTTGAGTTTATTGACCGCTTCAATTTAAAAGATAAAAATATCCTAGATGTTGGATGTGGTGATGGTCATTTTATGGCAGTTTTGGTAGAAGCAGGAGCGAAAGCCTTTGGAATTGAACCTTCAGAGCGTTCAACAGAGTTAGGGCGGCAACAAGGGTTTTGTATTCAACAGGGATGCTTGGGTAAGAATATTGTAGTCAATGGCAATCCCTTTGATGGATTTGTGACACTGCACGTTTTAGAACATACTCCTGATCCTAATGATTTCCTACAAGGGATTTATGAAAATCTCAATGAAAATGCCGTGGGATTTATTGAGGTTCCCAGTTTTGAGCAAACCCTAGAAAATCAAAGAGTTTATGATTTTATTACGGATCATTTATCTTATTTTTCCCTGAAAACCCTGCGGTTTGCTTTAGAGAAAAATGGATTTGAAGTCCTAGAAATTGAACGGAACTGGGGAGGAGAACATTTAGTTGCAACAGTTCGCAAGCAACCCAAACCTAAATTAACCGATTTACGCCAAAGTGTGAATCACCTAATTGCAGAAATGGTTCAGTTTGTGGATGGTTATACCTCACAAGGGAAGTCTGTAGCCCTTTGGGGAGCAAGTACAAACGGTGTTACTTTATTATCTTTAGCTCGTTTAGAAGGAATTGCCTATGTTGTTGATTCCTCGCCCCATAAGCAAAATCGTTTTACTCCGGTTTCTCATTTGCCGATTTTTTCTCCCCATCACTTGAAACAGCAACCTGTGGATGTAGTATTAGTGATGGCAAATCGGTTTACAGATGAGATTGTGCATCAACTGGAGACTGAAATTCAATTTTCAGGGACAATTGCAGTCTTGAAAGGAAAACATTTGGAAGTGATTAAGGTAGGTATTTGATGAAAGCTTTAGTGATTGGTGCATCGGGTTTAGTGGGTTCTTATTTGATTCAAACTTGTCATCAACGGGGATGGCAAGTAACAGGAACTTATCATAACTTTGCACAACCCAATTTTTTACCCTTAGAAATTACAGATAAAGTTGCTGTACGCTCGCTTCTGCAACAGTTACAGCCCAATGTGGTTTTTTTACCTGCTTTTTGCTCGAATGTGGACTACTGTGAGCAGCATCCAGAGGAAACTTATCAAATTAATGTGGTAGGTTGTTTGAATGTAGCTCAGGCGACACGGGATGTAGGCGCGAAGTTAGTCTTTTATTCATCGGATTATGTGTTTAATGGGGAAAATGGCCCCTATCAAGAAACCGATCAACCCGATCCAATTTGTGTTTATGGGCGACAAAAGTTGGAAGTAGAACAGAAGATTTCTGAGTTATTAGATGATTATTTAATTTGTCGCATTGCCTGGGTTTATGGTCAAGAGGAGCAAGGGAAAAATTTCGTGCTTCGCGTGATTTCTACATTGAAAAATAATCAAATAATTCGTGTTCCGCAAGATCAGATTGGTTCGCCAACTTTGGCGAATGATATTGCGGAAGCGAGTTGTCGCTTAGTAGAAGTAGGCGCACAGGGACTGTTTCATACAACGGGAATTGATTGTATGAATCGCTATCAATTTGCTTTAAAGGTGGCTGAGGTGTTTGGACTTCAGACAGATACTCTTTTACCTGTAATGACATCAGAATTCAATCAAGCCGCAATAAACACCTGATAACCCACATGAAGAATATTTATTTTCCTGGCAAAAACGCTCAAAAAAGGATCTAGCCCCATCTTAACTTCTGCACCCCCACCGTAATCGTCAAAAACTATTAGAGACTTAGTATCGCAATCTCGGCTCCACATTGAAGACTGGTATCAGCTATCGTAACGTTAAAGATGTCTCCCATACTTTTAATTCCCGAAGTTGTTCAATTAAAGAAGGGGTATCTATATTAGGCACTAAGGTTCGCACCACTGGAGTTTCAGCCAGAATAGCTTTAATATCTAAATTATGATCCCATATTTGACTAAACATAATTAATAGCTCATATTTAGTGAGAGTTGGCAAAATTCCCGGCTGAAAAAGTTGATAATTAGTAGTATTATTTTTGTATATTATTTGACTACATACTTTAGCCCACTGTAGGGTAGTTATACCATTCCAGTAATGATTGACATATCCATTTACAGATTCTTTTTGAGCTAAAAACCAACTCAGCAAACTGTAAGTTGTTCCTAACTCAATACCAAGAATTGAACATCGTATGATGTAATGATTGTGACCTTTCATTACAGATTCAGCATGACATTTGGATAACCCATAATCATCACTAGCATCAGGAGTATCTGTTGCAAGTCTATTAGGGAGTAAAGGAGTAAAGACACCATCTGTACTAGGTTGAATAATAGCTATTGATGGGGGTAATTGTGTAGCCAGCAATTCAGGAAGAAAGGCATTAATTTCAAACAACTCTTGCGGAGAATGTGCTTTTTTAGGTGGTAAGAAAATACAGTTTACACACCAATCAGGTTGATTTTTTTTTATTTCATCCAAAAACGAATTAGGACAACTAGGTATGAATCTCTCAGAAATGGTTACAACTTTACACCCTTGAGATATTAGATAGCGAGCCACCACATGACCCAGCATTCCTCTATGCCCTAAAACACAAACGCGCATGATTAATTCTCCCCAAATGCAGTTAACCACTTACCCAAAAAATCTGGATTTTTGCGGATAATATCATCTCGATAATTCCAAGCCGTAATTAAACAGTTTCCTACTGGTTTTTCCGTTAAAGTTTTTCTTTCCACCACTGGCGTACCTACCTGGGGCAAAAACTTACCAAAACGCAATGGCGACTCGTCAATAATATAGTCAAACCTAATTTCTTTCAATTGGTTTAAATAAACATTCGCCCTTCCGGCTGCGCCATAGGCTGCTACCGGATGACCTTGGTTTATTTCTGCTAATAAAATTTTAGCTGCTTTAGTCTGATAACGACCCTCATAAGCTTGGCGAAGTTGGATTAGTTTAGCGTCAATTTGACTTTCTTTAATAGGTACGGCTTGGGGTAATTCTTCTTTTTGGAAACATACTCGCAATAACCCACCGTGCAATGGCAGTTTATGAGTTTCTTGATGGGAAAACCCAAGGGGCAAAAGACATTGCAAAAGCGACGTTTCACTCCATTCGACTTTATGTTCGTGGTAAATCGTATCCCACTGGTACCCTTTAAGTAAACATTCTAAATCGTGTACTTCTACCCAAAAATGACCGCCTATTCGTAATGCTAAATATGCGGCTTCAAATACATCTCTTAAGTCAGAAATATGAGCCAAACAATTAGAACCTGAAATTACATCAATAGAATTTTCTAAACCATTATCCTCGACAAAATTCAGGGAGAAAGGTTGGTTGTACAGATGGTAGTGAGACTGATTAGAACTAGCTTTAAAAGCTACATCACTAGGGTCTACACCTTTGAGTTGCCAATGACTGGGTAGCTGGTTGAGCAATACCCCATCATTACAGCCAATTTCTAATAATTTTAAAGAGTCTTGATTTGAGTATTTTGACTTGAGAAAGGTAGCATATTCCTGAAAATGCAAGACTAGCCCTGCAACAGTAGAAGACGCATAATTATAATCAGAAAATAAAAGTGAATCTTCGATATTTTCTAATACCTGAACTAAACCGCAGTTGTTGCATTGTATCCACGTTAGAGGAAAAATTGGTGCAGAAAAAGCATCAGTTGGTGCTGGGCAAAACATACCTGCCAGAGGCATTGGTTCCATCTTCATAACCACCTGAAAGATTGAGTCAGGAGTATGACAGCCACGACATCGAGAAATTAAGTTGTAGTTCATAGAAAAGTGGAAAGTATTTAATTATCATTTGCTGTTTCATTGCTTGGAAATATTATAGGCAACCTCAAAAAAATCTTGGTAAAGTGTACTCGTTTGGTGAAATAAAACACACCAATTTTTAGGAATTGGGTAGGTGTTAAAATTTATTTCTACACCATCGTCAATATTAGTTTCTAGCTTGCGTTGCTTAGTATATAGTATGCCATTAGTAATCCGATCAATTTGCTGAAAATAGTTTTCAATAGTCTTTATTGGCATCTCGGCAAAACTATAGATACTCACGAAAGCATCTACCGTTGCTGGAGCTATTTGCTCAATTTGGTGAGCCCCCAACGTCCAAACTTTCTGAGCCATTAAAGTATCTCGATTAAAGTTTGTTTTTTGCCGAGACTCGGCATAGGGTACTACCTCTCCTGGCAATACCTGACTCAGCCAACTTGATGAACAAATTAATGCTTCTGGTAAATCAAGAATGACATAAGTACAATCAGGCATTATTTGACGACAAACATAAGCTAATCGCCCATATCCTCCTCCAATCTCAACAATTAACTGAGGGCTATTAGCTCGTCCAGATAGTTCCCAAGCATTTTTTAACCTGTATGCTTCCTCCACACTTTGCAAAAAATCTAAACTCATTGGGCGCCCATCTATCAATTCCTGATCGGCAGTACCCCCTGGTAAAGGTTCAGAAGCTGACTTCAGAAAGCCTGTTCTATCTATCTCTAGTAGCTGTGAATAATAAACCCACAGGAGAGTTCTGTAAACTTTCCTACTGCATGGTTCGGGACCCGCAAATCTCCTATTAAAGTATTGATTTCTCAGATTATCTAAAGCTCCAGTCCACATTAAATCAATAAAATCCTGATTGATTTGAGACCAGAACTTTCCAGCCTTGTAAAGTTCTGATTGTTTCTGATTGTCAGAAGTCATCAAATCGTAGTTAATTAGCGCCGAATTTTTAGCACCAATCCGCATCATCTTCAGCAAACGACCTAATAAAACTTGTTTTTTACTCGGTTTTGCTCTCACAAACTTTGGGTTATTTTTCATGTAAAAAATGGACAATTACAAGGTTTTCCTGGGACATTTGAACTCATTTAAACTTTATATATTTTCATATATAAAGCTCAACTTTTCCTATTTGTTCGAGAAGATTTCCAATTTCTGAGAACTCAGTTAATTGGTCAGTATTCTCTGAAGTGTATTCTTCACCCAATTTTTTAGGGGAAGTCTTTTGTGGAATACTATATTCAGGGTGAATTGTAAAGTAATTATCTGACTCTGTAATTCGCTGCATTTCATACTCATTGACTAAAATTTCATGTATTTTTTCTCCGGGACGTATTCCTGTAACTTCAATAGGATGTTGTTCGCATTGGGGACTATACTTAAACCGCATAGTTTCAGCTAATGCTTTAACTGTACAGGCAGGTGCTTTTCTGACAAATATTTCTCCACCTTTAGCATTAGTCATCGCATGAAACACTAAATCCACAGATTGGTCTAATGTCATTAAAAAGCGCGTCATGTTAGGAACAGTAATGGTTATAGGTTCGCCAGCTTCTATCTGCTTGCGGAAAAGAGGAATCACTGAACCACGACTCCCCATTACATTACCATAACGAACACAGCAAAAAATTGTCTTATTGTCATACAAATTTTGGCTACAGACTATTTTTTCCATCATAGCTTTACTAATGCCCATTGCATTAACAGGCTTAACTGCTTTATCGGTACTCAAAGCTACTACGGTCTTGACACCGTTAAATTCGGCAGCTTGACAAACATTTTGAGAGCCAAGAATATTGGTTTTTACCGCTTCAAATGGATAATTTTCACAAGGTGGAACGTGCTTAAGTGCGGCTGCATGAAAAACATAGTCTACCCCTTTTAATGCTTCTTTCAGCCTTTCGATATCGCGAATATCGCCAATGATGTAACGAAAATCAGGAAAGTGTTTTTGCATTTCAACCTGTTTTTTTTCATCCCGGCTATAAATTCTAATTTGCTTTACATTACGTTTGAGCAGATGAGCCGCGACTCGACTACCAAAAGAACCTGTACCACCTGTTATTAAAATAACTTGCTCTTTCAATTGTTGCATTGTTTCCTCCAATTCTTTTTTTTATTTGTGGTATTCTTCTTCTTTATGATGGATTCAATTGATTTACAATTTTAAAAATCTCATCATAAATTGCTTGCCAATCACATTCATATAGACCATCCTCTTTATCTACTATATAGTTCTTAGACAAAAATACTTGTGGTATTAAGTTTTCTCGGTGAGTGGACGAAGCATAAACTCCTTGTGCCCAATACGCTACGGTTGGCCCATGAACTACACCTGGTTTGTTAGCTATCCATGATAGAAAGGTAAGTTCTGCTCCAATTGGTGATATATGTGCGTCTATTGCCTTTGCCCAAACAACAGTTTCTTCTATTGTATTACCAATGGCACTATATGTACTAATAGTTTGGGGTATTAAAGCCTTGATTTCTTCCATTTTTTCTTTTTCCCTATCAATGATTGACCAACAGATATTGCTTTCATCCTCTTTACCTGTAACTGACCAACCACTAAAAACGATTCCTAAGTTTGGGTAATTTGAATGCAATTTTTTAATTATGTTAGCTATTCCTTCGACCATCCCAACCCAAATTCTATTCGTTGTCCGAATATGAACACCTAACAGCGGAAATTTTTGTTGAGTTTTTTCTATTGTGTTGCAAAAATCTTCGGAGACCTTCGTTGTTGCAAATTGAACAACTTTTTTCATTAGTGTATCTTCCATAAAAATACCATAAAGTTTTAGTGCAACATAATTTTTCTCAATAATAGTTTTAAACGCTTCTTCAATATCATCTACTTGAATAAAATTATCTGAGGGAATTTCCGAAAAAACATCTCGAACACTAAAGTAGTCGCCAGGCCCAACGATGATTTTATCGATTTTATATAATCTCTCGCAGCCAGAAAGGATATCTAATGCCGATAAATCTTGCCAAATGTAATGTCCCAGATTAAAACCTAAACCTACAATATTGGCAACCTGCTTTTTTTCATGCGCCAAGTAAAATTTTACTTGCTTCTCGTATCTAACCATATAGCTTTTAAGTTTATTAACACTCTCTATAGGGCGCGCAAAATCTATTAATTTTGAGTTTAAATTAATAATTAAATCATTTTTTGGAAAGTATATGAAAAGTTTTTCGCCCGCATTACAGCCCAGCATCAAATAAAACATTTGTTGTCCAGAAAAACGATAAAATAATCCTTGTAAGTCGTGTCCTCTTTGCTTTTCAGAACCTTCTTGATGGTTAATTACAAAGGATTGATTTGACCTCAATACTTTACCGTCAAAAGGGCAAACTGTATATAAGTATCCTGTTTCTACTAGGCTTTGTACATGAGAACCGCCTGGATGGAAGTTTAGCACTTTCCCTAATAAATCTTCAGGAGAATCACTAAAACTTTTGATATAAATTTGTTCTAGATCGAAATCATCTTGAGCAATCAACTCTATATTAGCGAGCGTTATCCCCAGTTGATTCAAATATTGTCTATCTTCATCTGATAAAGATTGTAGGCTAAGAAGTTTATATTTACTGGTTTGAGTGAAAAAGGTCAAAATATCTTCTGTCTGAGGTTCCCAAGAAGAGTCTTGATTTTTAGAATTTAAGTTGTCGAATGTAGGGTGATGTAAATTATCCCATATAGTTTTGTATAAATCTTCAGCAGTTTCCCCTAAACTTTCCGTTTCTCTAGTGTCACTTTTTTTGTTCCCATCTACAGAGTTACCTTGATTCTGGTTAACAAATTCCTCAGCCTTTAAGCGATTTAATAACTTCACTACTTCATCATAGATTATTCTCCAATCAATATCATAATTTTCCCTTAACGGGTGGTTTGCTCCGCTATCATTAGAGCATCGAGGTAAAAATACAGCATTAACGGCATTCTCTCGAATACAAGATGACCACTCAGCACTTTTTTCCCGATCTATGTTATTCCCTACAGTTCCATGAACAACCCCAGGTTTATTAACCACCCATACTGGGATAGACATTCCAGAACCATGTGGTGCTATGTATAAATTTACAGCCTTAGCCCAAATAATTCTCTCATGAGTCATAGCACCAATTAAGCTGTGAAGTTTCAGATGAGCAGGGACAAGAGTTTTTATTTGTTCCAAAACTTCGTTGACTTTCCCTATTTCCTGTTCAGCACGTTCATCATAATGCTCATGCCTTCCCCAGCCATCAAAAACAACAGCTAAATTCGGATAAGCAGAATGCAAACTATTGATAATATTTGCAATCCCCTCTACCTGCGATGACCAGACTCTATAGTGACCCCGAATTCCAATCCATATCGTTGGAAAATGGGTGATTTTGACTTGTTCAACCTCTTCTAAAACCTGAGCGGAGCATTTTTTTAAGGCCCCCTGATAGATCCGATTTCCTAGATCATCTTTAATTACCAAATCAGTAGGCCATAATACAACATAATTATTATCAATAATAGTTTTAAATAAATTCCATGAATCGGTAGGCTTTTCCCATCGCTGAATTTTTTCAGGTTTTATTTCTGGATAAGTATCACTATAGCTTATATATTCCCCTGAGCCTATTAAAAACTTATCTACTTTGTTTAAAGTACCATTTTCTAATAGGTAGTGAACCCCTGACATCTCATTCCAAATAAAGTGACCTATGTGGTAATGCCATCCTAAACTAACAGCAACCTGCTTCTCTTGCTCACTAGCTAGGTAAGATTTTACTGATGGCCAATAGCTAATTAAACAAGATTTGAGCAGGTTAATAATTTGTGATTCTTGCAGATTACAGTTATGGCTTGGAACCGAGGTAATGATTAACTCTCGGCTTGGCAAGTAAATAAAACTTTTATCTCCTATTGGATGTACAGCACAGATCAGGTAGAATACCTCAGCCCCGACAAATCGATAGATATGTATTGGATGCCATGAACCGTTGAACCCAGGATAAGGGGCATAAATTGGGAATGAATGATTAGATTTTAAAACCATTCCTGTAAAAGGGCAGACTGAATAAATATAACCTGTTTCTAAAAGGCTATGCTGAAAATACCTACCTTTCTTGATATCGTACACACTTTTGTTATCCCTTAAATGTTTACCTCCTTTATTAGATAGATGAACTGGATGACCCTGTAAACTATGACCTGCTAAACTATTGATATACACCTCTTCCAATGCAAGATCATCTTTAAAAATTAATTCTAAATAGTTAATAGACAAGCCAGAACGCTCTATTTCATCTCGCTCAAAATCACTTAAATTCCACAGATTAGATATTTTGTATGAACTGTTTTTACTGAAGTAGCTATATGTATCTTCGGGATTGTACTCTGTTTCAGACTGTGATATTTCAGAACCAAATATACCTATATGATTTAATGATAGCCATACTTCTTGATAAATTTTGCCCGGTATCAAGTTCGTTTTTGATGCTTGACTAAAAACAGTAATGGCTTCAGTAAGCATACCTGATTGAGCTAAAGTTATTGCCAAGTTATGGTGAGCTTTGATAAAAAAGTATGGATCATTTAGTTGCTTTAAGGCCGATATAACTGGATCTAAATATTTTTGAGGATTCAAGTTTACGGCTTTATTGTAAGCTGCTGTAGCTTTCTCATATTTTCCTCTCTGTTGTAGTGCATTACCTAACTCAAAATAATATTCTGCTGCGCTTTTGAAATTCATAGCTTCGTAAAGCAACGCTAGTTGAATAGAATTTATGCAAAAGCCTATACCTCGTGCAAAAAAACGAATTTCTAAAGATATGGCATCTAATAAATCAATGAAAAAAGTTATTTTTTCTTTATCGGTTTTAACAACATATTCATAAAAAATACCATCTACTAAGTTAAGTACCACATCCAATTGAAACCCAATACTAGGAGAATTTTCAATTTTTTCTATATTCTTGAAATGATCAAGAAATTCAAAATCAACTTCGACTCGGTATAAACCATCAGGAACATTAATATAAGGGCCAAAAGAAACTAAGCCTTGATTTCCCGTTGGACTAATTAACTGTTTCCTAGAACCTTTTTCAACAAGTTGACCTGAACGAACAGCTAACTGCTCAGGATAAATCTCGAAACTCGATATGGGTTCTAAGCTATTTAATAAGCTATTATTAGCTGCTTGTGAATTTAACTCACCATTACGTCGCCAATCGGCGATCACTTCTTCTATAGTCTTTTGTTCTATAGGAGTTTTCTCTAACTCCAAACTATCTTCTACCTTCTCTGTTATTTCTTCTTCAGAAACTAATTCTTGTTCAGCTAATACTTTCTCTAACTTGTGGCGAAAAGTCTCAGAATCAGAATTCAATTCAACCGCTTTTTGATAAGCTGCGATCGCATTTTCCCTATTTCCCTTCCAACTCCAACATTCCCCTAAACCATTATAAGCCCAACTAAAATCAGAGTTAATCTCAAGAGCAGTTTGAAAACAAGCGATCGCATCCCCTAATTTATTCAGTTGTAGAAATACCTCACCTAACCCTTGATGCACCCATAAGGCTTTAGGGTTAAGTTCCTTAGCCCGTTGATACGCCTCAACCGCCTGATCCAACTTTCCCTGAAGTGCTAGAACTTCCCCTAAATATCGAAAACTACCATAGAAAATGGGATTTAGTTCTATAGCCTGACGATAGGCGACTTCTGCTTCAGTCAGTCGGCCTTCCCGTTGTAACTGCTGACCTTGTTTCAGATGGGTTGTAGAAGTGTCCGGCTGCATAGTATTCGTTAGTGGTGACTGAAATCGAATTTACGATTAATTGGTCTTGTTGTCAATCCCTCTACTCAAGTCTCAAGTTGTCTGAAACCAAATTATCCCTGCCAGTTTAACCTAATTATATGCTAATATTAGCTTATCATCTTCAATTATTCAATTTTTTCTGGATATTATTCAAGGGAGATCATTAATAATGGAACCAGAATATGCAACAACAAATGATTGGTACAAAGCCAATCGCCCTAAATTAAAAATATATCGGGGCCAATGGATCGC
>JFJP01040021.1_pt1 | contig 12052 bp, 12 predicted proteins | sample 431651 | NCBI WGS metagenome assembly JFJP01 (sample SAMN02602958, study PRJNA72255) | Microbial mat metagenome, whole genome shotgun sequencing project. | biome: fresh water; feature: sink hole; material: water; isolation source: purple microbial (photo- and chemosynthetic) mats found in... | reverse complement strand
TTTAACAAGTTAAATGTAAAGCAGATTTGCGAAGACAAGATGCAGTTTTTTTATACCATGGCAGTCGCAAATCTCGAAAAAGTATCAGTTTCTGACAATAAAAAGCAAGAATTGAGAAATTTAGCTGAAAAAATGATGGTCAGAAAAGATTAATTTTTTATCTTTGCCGGCATAGTAATTATCTTTTTAGCAAATTACTTTCAGTATTGTTAATTATTGAACCAATTCTAGCCAATGCCATACCGTCGACTACCAAATACAGACCAAGCCCGATTGAGGGCATTACGAATTGCAATTCAGCAATCGGAAAAACAAGATTTTGGCGAACAGATAATCTCGTTCAAAACCATTCATGAAGCCAAATCGTACCTAAGTATTTTCGAAAAACAATTGGTACAGTACCAACAAACACTTGACAGTCAGGTTTCTGCGAACAAAAAATACCAACAAATAGTACACAACGCACGTTTATATATTTCTCATTTCATTCAGGTTTTTAATCTTTCAATCATTCGTGGAGATATAAAAAAGGACCACAAACTTTTTTATCAACTAGACCCCAACATTCATACTGTGCCCGATTTAAGTACCGAAACAGCACTAATGCATTGGGGAAAATGCATCATTGATGGTGAGAATGAACGCATTAGAAATGGTGGATTACCAATCTATAATCCAGCCATTGCAAAAGTAAAAGTACATTACGAAGTTTTTAAAGAATATAAATCGACACAAAAATTGTATCAAAATACGACTAACCGTAATTGGGAAGAGTTAGTTAGTTTGCGTGAAAAAGGCGATGGTATAATTTTGGATATGTGGAATCAGGTTGAAGCCAAATTTAAAAACGAAAAACCATTTAGCAGGATTACAAAATGTCAGCAAATTGGTCTTGTGTATTATTACCGAAAAGGTGAAAAGCAACTTACTAAAGAGGATGATTTAGCTGTGCAAGATTGAGTAGTAAAGGATTTATTCTATCACTCTACTTGCTGTAATTATTTTATTGAGCTGCACATCGTTTTCATCTGTTGGTATAGAATCAACAAGTTGAAAATCAAAACCTACCCCCCACTTTTCGGAATCAACCGACTTGAAAAATCTATCGTAAAAACCCTTACCACGACCTAATCTGTTTTTGTGGATATCGAAAGCTACTCCTGGTACCAATATTAAATCAATTTTCCCTACAAAAGTCTCTGAAGCTGCAGGTTCCCAAATGCCTAAATTTCCTTTTTGCAACCCTTCAATACCCGTAAACTCTTTTATTATGAGCGAATTGCCATCAACAATAGGAAGTAAAATTTTCTTGTAGAAGCTCCATTTCTGAACAAACTGCTGTGTAGGTAATTCGTCTTTTGTTGACCAATAAAATAATATTGTTTCGGCATGTTGAAATGCCGATAATGTTTCAACTTTTGCGAAAACTTTGTCGGCCATTGCTTGCTTCTCACTTTCAGAAAGCGTTGATTTTAAAAGTGATATACTTGTTCTGACATCATTTTTCTGACTTTGTAATTTCGCAAGACTACGCTCCATTATTTCACTTTTTTTATTCAAAATCTTGCTATAAAAATCAATAATTAGTTTCGAAAACAAGTATTCTGCTTTAAATCTGACCAGCTTCCACAAGTAAAATTACCCGTTCTACAACTTTATCTTTATCAGAAGGATTATACCCATCCTTTAAATTGGATCCAAAAATACGCGCCACACCTTGCCAAAAAAATGCCGTTACACTACCACGATAAACCTTAATCAATTCGTAGGATGTTTGTTCGCATTCTCTATCGATAAGCTTTAGTAGCAAACGACCTTGATTAATCGTCATTTTCTTTAAATCGGCTTCGTATTTTTTAAACACTTCCTTTTCGAACTGATTTAAGTATTGTTTTCGCACCTTGTCATTTGGCATCGACACAAGTTTCATATTCGTTTTGGTAATCTCACTTGCAATTAATTTAGCATAAGGCAATGCTTTTTTTACATCACGCACTGTTCTCCAATAAAACTCTTCTTGTGCTTTACTTTTAAATTTTGGTCGTGGAAAAACGTAAATATCGTGAATAAACGCGAGCAATACTGTATCAGTTCCATTAATTTGTACCATTAAGCGTGCTCCACCTGGTGGAACGTAATAGTTCTTGGATTGAGAATAAGTATCAAAACTCAATACAGAAACAAACAACATGAATATAACTAAAGCCTTTTTCATTTTGCAAAATTATAATTTTCTTGATATGTTTTATACAAAAATTATTCCAAAAGAATATTTTCTTCAAAAAAGATTGTTATTTAAAAAAAAATACATATTTTTGACAAATAAAATATTAATTAATATTATTTGAATTGGATTATATTATTCAAAATCATGAAACAAATCCTCATATTAGTATCATTAATTTTTGTTACTGCTATAGTAAAATGCCAACTATCAACAGTTATACCATCGTCCTCATCGTTGGCCGAAACATCTGTAGCAAACACTCAAAATTACAATGCGTTTACAAATCCCTCCACATTAGGGTATATTGCTGTGTCCGAATTCGGATTTCAAGTTGAAAACAAGTACTTAATCAATGAACTCTCTACTAAAAGTGTTCAATTAGCCCTAAAATCAAATTATCTGAACACCTCCATTACGTTTTCACACCTTGGATACTCGCTTTATCACGAAATGCTTATCGGTGCGTGCTTTGCAAGAAATTTTGGTGATAAATTTTCACTCGGACTTGCATTTAATTATTATACAGCCTATTACCATGCTTCAAATTCTTATCGAGGTGCTATAGTTCCACAAGTTGGACTCAACACAAAATTATCATCGCACTTCAGTATTGGTTTCAGCATTTTTAATCCAATACAATCAACCATAAAAAGTGAATATACAATAAAACGTATTCCTTCTATTTTTAGTTTAGGAACCGAATACTTTTTTTCGCCTGAATTTGTTTGGCGTACGCAAATTGACAAAGAGTTAAGTAGCAATTATAGGTTTGCCAGCGCCTTTGAGTACAAAATGTTGAAAAGTGCAACTGTAAAAGTGGGTGCTTATGGATCCGAATATCTAGTTCCATGTGTAGGATTAGGTATTAAAATTGGCACATTTCATATTGATTTAAATTGCGAAACCCATCCTATTCTTGGGCTTACTACATTTGTTGGCATTAAATATAAATTCCAAAAAAACAATTAAATTGTGCGTAAACTGTATTGTATCGCTGGCTTTTATTTTGTTTTCTCTTTTGCAATAAGAGCTCAAGATGCTATTGCTACAACCGAGCAACTTATTGCTGATATTTTTGAACAATATACTGCCGAAAGTGAAGATGAAATTGACTACGATACTTTTTACGAACAGTTGATGTATTGCGCCGAAAACCCTATTAATTTAAACCAAACAACGAAAGAAGAACTTGAACACTTGATTTTTTTGTCAGATATTCAAATTGAAAACATAATAGCTTATGTGTATCAAAACACACGACTTGAAACAATTTACGAATTGCAGCTAATTCAAGGCTTGGATATGACTGATATTAGAAGATTGCTACCGTTTATAAAAATTGAAGATGTAGAACAAAAAAATGAAAAAATCTATTGGAGCGACATTAAATTGCGGTCGAAAAACGAATTGTTTGTTCGGCTTGATAAAGGATTAGAAACCAAGGAAGGTTATAGATTCAACCCCGAAGAAGAAATTGAAGAAGGAAGTCAGTCGAAATACATTGGAAATGCTATTTACAATTCGCTAAAATACCGGTTTCATTACAAAGATAGAATACTAATTGGTTTTACTGCCGAAAAAGATGCTGGAGAAAAACTAATCGGTAAAAATTCAAGGGGTTACGATTTTATTTCTTTCACGGCACAATTGAATAATTTCGGAAAATTTAAAACAATTGTGTTGGGAGATTTCAAGGCTAGCTTTGGGCAAGGCTTAGTAGTAAACACCGAAATGGGCATGGGCAAATCATCCTATGTGCTAAATGTAACAAACAGGAACAATGGTTTGAAAAAATATGGTTCTACCGACGAAACAAATTTTTTTCGAGGTGCTGGCATTACGTTGAAAGTTGGACCAACTGATATGAGTTTCTTTTACTCTAATAAATTTCGCGATGCTGATACATCAACTAACACGCTCAGCAGTTTTTATACCACAGGACTTCACAGAACTCCAACTGAAATAAGCAAGAAAAAAACAGTAAATCAGCAAGTTGTGGGAATAAATATTCGCTATTTGTTTTCTAAAATTGAACTCGGGTTTACTGCTGTACATACAAAATTGGATGCCAGACTTATACCCGAAAAAACCGTTTACAATAAATTTTACATTGAAGGAAACAGCCAAAATACTGCAGGAATAAATTACAGGGCAAGATGGCAAAAATTAAATTTGTTTGGAGAAACAGGAATTTCGACCAACAATGCAGTAGCAAGTATTAATGGATTCTCATTCAGTCCAATTTCACAAATTAGCCTTGTAGCTCTTCATAGAATTTATTCACCAAAGTACGACACATTTTTTGCCACCGCATTTGCCGAAACATCGCGTGTTAGCAATGAGAATGGGACATATATTGGAGTTGAAATACGACCTGTAAAAAAATGGAAAATAGTAACTTATGTAGATAGTTATCAGTTCAAATGGCCCAAATACGGCATAGATGCTCCTTCCATTGGTAGCGATTATTTGCTTCAGGCCGATTATGCGCCTTTACGAAATGTCACTATGTTTTGGCGATTGAAATACGAAAAAAAAGAACATAATTTCACTGAAACTACAGCGGTAATGCCTGTTATACTACCTTCGGAAATAGCATCGTTAAAATACAATTTAAATTATAACGTTGGAAACTTTTATTTTAAAAATATTGTGGAGGGAAATTTGTCCAAAGAAAGAAATTCTCCATTTACTTATGGCATCACGGCAGTACAGGATATTAGTTATGTTTTTCAACGCTTACCACTGAAAATTGATTTCAGGTATCAATTCTTTGATGCTGTAGATTATCAAAATCGGTTCTACACTTACGAAAAAGATCTCCTTTATGCTTTTTCAATTCCAATGTTTTATGGCTTGGGTAGCCGATTCTATTTAAATTTTAAATACGAGATATCTGAAAAAATTGCTGTGTGGTTTAAATTTGCACAAACAATTTATGCTGATGATAGAGAAACCCTTAGTAGTTCGAGTGAAACAATTCAAGGAAATCGAAAAACCGATGTCAGGTTTTTACTAAAGTGGAGTTTTTGAAATAATAAAACAATAGTAATTCTAACACAGGTATTAAAGCCCAAAAATGTTTTATTTTAAACAATACAATTATATTCTGTGTTTTACTATCTTTGCATTTCACTTGTCATACTATTTGTAAAAATTCAGGTAAACATATTAAACATGAAACCAATAAAGCACATTTTACTTTACACTTTTACGCTTCTAACATTATCACTTTCGGCTTACGATGCAGTAGGACATCGCATAATTGGTGATATTGCCTACCAAAACATAACAAAAAAAACACGTTCGCAAGTTGACCAAATTTTAGGAAAACGAGGAATAGTGTATCAAACTACTTGGGCCGACGAAGTTAGAAGCGACAAAAAATATGCTTACAGTTATCAATGGCACTATCAAAACTTGAAGGATGGACTAAACACATCTGATTTCGAAAGCTATTTAAAGAATCCAACATTTGATGGTGATCATCTGTTTTTTGCAATAGATTCATTAAAAACTGAATTAAAGAAAAACCCTAAAAACGTAGAAGCATTGAAGTTTTTAATCCACTTTGTGGGCGATTTACACCAACCAATGCATCTTGGGCGGTATGATGATTTAGGTGGTAATAAAGTAAGTATTAATTGGTTTGGAAAAACGATAAACCTCCATTCATTGTGGGATAGTTACATTATTGAAAGTAAAAAAATGACCTATTCCGAATATAGCATTTATCTTCAAGACAAGTTTGAACCTAAAAAAATGGAATTTAAAAAATATTCAGTCCTACAATCTATTGAAGCTTCGTATGCCATCCGAACTCAAATTTACAGCTATGATTATTCGAACACCAATAATTACCATTATACCTATTTATTTGCCGACAAACAAGATGAAATGCTTTACCGAGGTGGAATTCAACTGGCCAATATTCTGAACGAAATTTATAAGTAACACATATAAAAACAAAAAAACTTTTAACGCTACGTTAAAAGTTTTTTTGTTTTGTGTGACTTATTTAAATCCTATGATTTCCCTTACCTCACGAATGGTTTTAATAGCGCTTTCTTGGGCTTTCTCCTTGCCCATCTTGCGTACTCGCATCAAATGGTCTTCGTTGCTTAAAAGCTCTTTAATTCGCTCACGGAAGGGTTCTGTGAAACTTATCATATCTTGAGCCAATTGTTTCTTCATATCGCCATATCTAATCTGACAATTATTGTACTGATCATCAAAAAACGCAAGGGTTTCGGGAGCTGAAACTACTTTCATTAATTGAAAGATATTTTGAATAACTTCAGGCTTTTCTTGATTTGGAACTGTAGGTCCTGCATCGGTTACGGCTTTCATAACTTTTTTACGAATGCTTTCTGGTTCATCGGCAAAATAAATAGCGTTACCTTCGCCTTCCGATTTGCCCATTTTGCCACTTCCATTTAATCCCGGAATTTTTACAAGTTCATTTCCAAAATTAAATGCCTGAGGTTCTGGAAAATAATCAACATTATACATCCTGTTGAATCGATTTCCAAAAGTACGTGTCATTTCAAGATGTTGTTCCTGGTCTTTTCCAACTGGAACTTTATTGGCACGATGAATTAAAATATCGGCTGCCATCAAAGTAGGATAAGTTAGTAATCCTGCGTTTACATTTTGTGGTTGTTGTCTTATTTTATCTTTAAACGAAGTACATCTTTCTAACTCGCCTATATAAGCATTCATGTTTAAAAAAAGATAAAGCTCAGCCACTTCAGGCACATCGCTCTGCACATACAAAGTCGCTTTTTCGGGATCGAGTCCTGCTGCTAAATACTCAACTAAGATTTGACGCACATTTCCATTTAAATCGCCTGGCGTAGGATGTGTAGTAAGAGAATGATAATCGGCAATAAAAAAATAACAATTATTTTCTTGTTGCATGCTAATAAAATTGCGCAATGCTCCGAAATAATTTCCTAAATGTAGGTTTCCTGTAGGGCGAATGCCACTTACAACTGTATTCATGTTTCTTATAAAGTTACGAGTTACAAGTTACCAGTTGATAAGCTAGTAAACGAGTATAAAAAAATCAAAAAATAATCACTTAAAATGTTTATTGACTTAAATTAAAATCAAAAAATTACTCAATTGGTATAGTTCTTTTGATACGCTGATCCAAAGAGGTTAGTGTTTCTGTGGTGGCAACCCCTTTGATTTCTTGAATACGCGAATTGAGCAATTCCATAAGATGTTCATCGTTCTTCGCATAAAGTTTAATCAAAATGGTATAATTGCCCAATGTGTATTGTGATTCAACAATTTCTGGAATTTTTTCCAATTCTTGTACAACCTCCTTGTACATTGATCCTCTTTCGAGTGTAATACCAATGTAAACACACATTTGAAAACCAAGCATTTTTGGGTTAACTGTATAACCAGAACCAGTAATTACATCGAGATCAATTAAGCGCTGTACGCGTTGATGAATGGCTGCTCTAGAAACGCCACATTCTTCAGCAACATCTTTAAATGGCATACGTGCATTTTTGGTAATAATCTGCAAAATTTTTCTGTCTAATTGATCAATTTTTTCCATTGCTTAAAGGCTTTATATTATCATATTGGCAGCAAAAATATACAAAATAAATTGAATTATAAAGAAATAATTCACAAAACAACTAAAAACTAAGCGAAAAGATAGTATTTTGTTTATTAAATCTACTTTATGACAAAAAAATAACCAACGTAAAATTACGTTGGTTATTTTTTTACTCTAATATGTAATTGCCAGTATAATGCGGCTAAACAAGATTACTTTTCGATTGCAAGTAATTCAACTTCAAAAATCAACATTGAGAAAGGTTTGATAGAACCTTGACCACCACCAGCATAAGCCAATTGTTGTGGTACATACAATTTGAATTTTGAACCTACAGGCATTAATTGTAATGCTTCAGTCCAACCTTTAATAACTTGGTTTACTCCAAATACTGCTGGTTCTTTGCGATCTACAGAACTATCAAAAACAGTTCCATCAATTAAAGTTCCATGATAATGTACTTTTACTTGACTTGTATCAGAAGGTAAAGCTCCGGTTCCTTTTTTGATAATCTCATATTGTAAGCCACTTGCAGTTGTAATTACGCCTGGTTTCTTTGCATTTTCAGCCAAAAAGGTTTCACCTTGAATCTTATTAGGACCAAATTGTGCTTCCATTTTTTTAGTTTGTAAAGCTTGCATAGTTGTTTGCAAATAGGTTTGAGCATCTGCTGGAGTCATTTGAATTTTAGATCCTCTTAAACCATTAACTAAACCTTGTTTAATAAGTTTAATATCAACTTTCAACGTTGAGTCACCCATTAATCCTGATTTTTCTTGTTCTTTTAACGAAGAACCAATTTTAGTTCCTAAATCAGTTAATTCAGCATATTTGGTATCAACTTCGCCTTTCATACCTTCTTTCATTCCTTTTAGCAAAGCATCAATTTTTTGATCTACTGAGTCACCTTTAATATAATACTCTTTGATACCACCGCCATTTGCTAATCCAAATGCATAATTTAAACTATCAAGTTGTGTTTTCAACGTTGGCAATTTTGCCTTATTACTATCGCAAGAAGAGAAAGAGAATGCAGCCACAATAGCCACCGCGATGAATATATTCAGTTTTTTCATTTTTCTGTATATTTAAATTTGTTCAATTATTATTTAACTTGTGGTTGTTCTTGTGGCGCTTGCTCTGGACTAGACATTGCAGGCTGTTGGCTCATTTTCTTCGTTTGAATATCCATCATTGTTTTTTGAATAAAAGCTTCTGCATCTTTCGAAGTCATACCTTTATCAAAACCTTTTAATGCATTTACCAAACCTTGTTTTACTAAATCGCTATTGAATGTAAGTGTTGAATCACCCATCAAACCTTTCGCTTTTTGTTGTTTAAAAGAAGCTCCAATTTGTACTCCCAATTTATACATTTCGTCTTTGCTTACATCTTGTTTGTATGCTTCATCAAGTGCCTTCATTAAAGCAACAATTGCTTGATCTGTTGTGTCGGCTTGCATCATATTAGTTTTGATGCCATCACCATTAGCCAAACCAAGTGTGTAGTTCAAACTGTCGTTTTGAGATTTTAAATCAGCAGTATCAGCCTTGTATTTGTTACAAGAAGTCATTAGAAAAATGGCAACCAAAGCCACCAACGATAAAATACTTTGTTTTTTCATTTGAATTATTATTTATAAATTTATTTTTGATTTTTGCTTATTTTTTCTTTACGCTTGGTTTTGAAGTACTTTTTTTAGCTGGTGCTTTTACTTCAGGTACTATTTCTGGCATCGGTTCAACAAATGGTTTTACATCCAACAATTCAACTTCGAAAACTAATGTTGAGAATCCTGGTATTGCTCCATTTCCTGCTCCTTGTTCGCCATAACCCAACTGGTAAGGTACATAGAATTTATATTTTGAACCAATTGACATTAGCTGAACACCTTCGGCCCAAGCAGGAATAACTTGATTCAACGGAAAAGATGTTGGCTCACCTCTTTCAATAGAACTGTCGAATTTTTTGCCATCCAAAAACGAACCAACATAATGAACTGTAACAGTATCGGTTGCTTTAGGTTTAACACCTTCTGAAGGAACCAAAATTTGATATTGTAAACCACTGGCAGTAGTTATTACACCAGCTTTGGTTTTATTATCGGCTAAAAATTTTTCTTCAACAAGTTTTTTTTCTGCTAATTCTTTTTCTTGTGCAGATGCTATATATTTTCTAAAATAATCATTTGCAAATTCAGCAGTCATTAAAGCCGAATCGCCTTTCATTGCAGTTGAAAATCCTTTGATTAACAAATCAATATTCGATTTGCCACCAGGGATAGCTTGAATATTTTTCGAAAAATCAGCTCCAACACTCATTCCCAATGCATAACTCATTGAGTCAATATTATTTGTAAACACTTTTACAGGAATTTCTGGAACTACAACTTTCGGTTTCTTTTTAGCATCAGCTGATACTATTATGAGGCTAAAAGCCACAAGTACTATTACAATTTTTTTCATACGATTTTTTTATAATTAGTTGTTAAACAATTTCTAATAATTCTACTTCGAAAATTAATGTGGCATGTGGTGCTATTGCTTGACCAGCGCCTTGTGCTCCATAAGCTAAGTCGGATGGTATAAATAGTTTCCATTTAGAACCTACTGGCATTAATTGCAATGCTTCAACCCATCCACTAATTACTTGAGTTACTCCAAAAGTTGCAGGTTCGCCTCTACGCACTGAACTGTCAAAAATATTTCCATCCAATGTTGTTCCATGATAGTGCACTTTTACAGAATCGGTAGAAGTTGGAATTGAGCCTTCGCCTACAGCTAAAATTTCGTATTGCAAACCACTCGCTAAAGTAATCACTTCAGGTCGTTGAGCATTTAATGCTAAAAATTCTTTTCCTTCGGCTTGTCCTTTTTCACTAATCTTTGCTTGAAGCTCTTCGAAAAACAAGGTAATAACTGATTGTGCTTCTTCAAAGCTCATATCAGGTTTGTTTTTTTCCATTACATCTTTAATACCTTTAGCTAATAAAGTATAATCTAAGGATGTAACACCACTTCCAACAAGGTTATTACCCAGACTTAAACCCAATGCATAACTTACTTTTTCCATTAAAAATTTTATTTGATTTAATAATTACTACTCATTAGAGCCTATAAACTGTTGATAATTAAAGTTGTTTGTTATTTTTGTATCTAACAAAACTTTATTTAAACAGTTGAATTACGCTTAGCTCCTAAAAAAACGCTGCAAAGATAGCTGATTTGTTGGATAATAGCGTGTTAATATTTCAAAATTATCGAGATGAAACTACAATAGGTGTTTTAATTTGTAATATTTTACCATCTTTGGGGTTAATCATCTCAAAACAAAGTAGGTATATACCCACATTTGCATTCTTTCCCGTATTTGTTCGTCCATCCCAAGTAAGAAAACCATCTGTTGAAAGCAAATAATTTGATGCTAATTGATAAATTTTTACTCCCACAGCATTAAAAATACTTACATTAGCTACAAACCCATTCGATAATGTTTTATAACGTATAAAACACAGATCATCAACACCATCATTGTCGGGCGAGAATGCCTCTGGATCTATCCAAACCATTTTTTCTTCGGTAATTGGCGAATTAAGCTCCCTGAATTGTGAGTTTATTTTTCCGGGAGTTCCATAATTAGTTTCCGAAGCTGCCGAATGCCATGATTTTGAATCTTGGGTAATTAAGGCAGGGTTAATTCGCTCTAATGCAACTCCTTTAGGGTTTTTCACTAATATGTGATGCCATTTTACATCGTAAGTTAGTTGGTCATAAATACTGTCTTTTGCTGCATTGCAAATAACTACTGTAGCTTTTTCGTTGTTTAATGTATTCCAATCTGTTGTTATGACATTTGTAGAAATATCGGACGAATAATAAGTTGCAAGCTTTGTTGCATCTGAACACAATACCAAATAATTTTGTGGCAATAACACGGTTTGAGGAGGTAAAGAAATTCCAGTATTAATTGTCCCATCTGTTTTTAAAGTCGAAAATACAAGCTTCGAAACATCGAGCAATTTTTCTGATTTATTATAAAGCTCAACATATTCAACAGAGTTATCTGGGTTTTCGAACATTATTTCATTGATAATTATATCTCCTTGTTCAATTCTTTCAACGATTCCAAAACTCTTTTGCTTAAGTACAATTTCATTTTGAGATATATCGGTTAATCCTTCTATCAACAAATTATAAATTTTGCCCTTTTCAAAGTTTTTTTCAAACAAGATTGAAATAGATGTTTTG
>JFJP01058915.1_pt1 | contig 12053 bp, 10 predicted proteins | sample 431651 | NCBI WGS metagenome assembly JFJP01 (sample SAMN02602958, study PRJNA72255) | Microbial mat metagenome, whole genome shotgun sequencing project. | biome: fresh water; feature: sink hole; material: water; isolation source: purple microbial (photo- and chemosynthetic) mats found in... | reverse complement strand
GCGTCCTGCGTGCCAACAACGAAGAAGCAAATTACTGGAAAGATCAAGGTCTCGCCGCCTAGAGCTGACAACTTTTGCAATTACACCCGGTTGTGGAACCGTCGGCATTGTATTCGAGCCAAGTGGTTCCGTTAGCGAAGTCATTTTTCAAGCAGTATCTGTTTAATACCATGCCGAAGACAATACCGAGGGAAAAGACGGTAATAAAGTAACTGGCTTTAGTCGTGAGCGGGTGCAAAATCAGCTTGTCAAAATGATTCAAGGAATTGGCGGGAAAAGAATTGAGCTGAGATTTTTCAAAGGAAGGAACAGGCGGAACGGGTGGATTAAAAGAAGGAATGGGCGGATCTGAAAGCAAGGATCTGACGGCAAAGAGAATGCCGTAATGCTCTTCTGGATATCTTTGAAAACGAACCAGAATGCACCTCAAAAATGCGGCTTGTTTGATGTGAAAATCGGAGTCGTCACCAATGCGTTTGCAAGGCTCCATACCTTCAAAAGTTACAATCATGCTTTTGATTCTTTCAGCGTCAGAAAGAAAGGCACAAATGTTTTCAGGTGTGGTGGGGATACCCACTGCATCAAGGGAAGATTGTGCGACCTTGATAAAATGTTGAGCTTGAATTATGTAAAACCCATTGAATGAGTTATTGGCAATATTCATATTATTACCCTAAAAAGGAAAAAGAAAAAGTGACCTCAGTAATGTAAGGCAGTTAAATTCAGGGTGATGAAAAGAAAAGAGGCGGAGGAAAAGATTCACCCAGAGGGTGAGTGTAAAAAAGAAGGAATTGGGGCGACTGGAGCATGGCCCGTAGACACCCCTGGTGGGCGATTTTACGCTGAGTGGGATAGGGAGGTTCCAGTGACACGGGAGGGGCAACTGATTTTCTTTTTTCAATTTTTAAAAACAGGAGTGCGGTGGGAGGAGTTTTTGAGGCAATGCCCGTTGAGTTACACGGGCAATCGTGGCAGTGGGGCAGCGCGTGTGTTGGGGACGGTGCTATTGAGCGTGCTTAATGGGCACTGGCGATACGCACACATCAACGGGGTGCGCGGAGACGGGGTGAATCCAGTGTTGCTGGGTGTGGGCGCAACAGTGAGCGAGGATGTGGTGCGAGGGGCGATGAGACGGATCAAGGAGGATGCTGGTCTGGATTGGCTTTCGGAGCAGTTGGTCGGGAGCATATCTCCAGTGTTGGGACTTCCGTGGGTTTTGGACATCGATACAAGCGTCAAGCCACTCTACGGGCATCAGCAAGGTAGCGAGGTAGGCTACAACCCGAAAAAGCCAGGCAGGCCGTGCCATGTTTACCACAGCTATTTTGTGGCCTCTCTGCGCATCAGTTTAGGAGTAGAAGTGCGTCCTGGTAAAGAGCACGCGGCAGCGCGTGGTCTCCCCCAACTTTGGGAGACGCTCCAACGATTGCCCCGTGATAGGTGGCCGACCTTTGCGCGTGGCGATTGCGGCTACGGTAGCGAAGCCGTGATGCTGGAGTTCGAGCAACGGGGGTTGCCTTACCTTTTCAAACTGCGCCACACGCTCAAGGTCAAGGAACTGGTGAGAGCCATGATGGGGCAAGGTGCCTTGTGGAAGGACTGCGGGGACGGGTGGCAAGCGTTGGAGAGTTCCATCAAACTCAGTGGCTGGAGTCACGCTCGGCGGGTGATTTTGGTGCGAGAGAACCCGGCGGGCGCGCCAGTGGCACTGGAGGGAAAAACCATGCGTCCTGGAAAGGATCGTCAAAGCCACCTGCCCGGTGCTGGCGAGCCAGACTGGAAGGGACAAGCGGCACCGTGGTGCGGCAAGATTTCCGTGCTAGTCACTTCGCTCGACCCCGATGCCTATCCGACCACGATCATGCCCCAGCAATACCGCAACAGGGGCGATGCGGAAAACGGCTTCGATGAACTCAAAAATCAGTGGGGGTGGTGCGGCTTCAATTCGCGCCTACTGGCTCCCAGTCGCCTCATGGCTAACTTGGTGGCTCTCTTTTACAACTGGTGGAACCTCTACACTCGCCTCTACGACGGCGATCATCATCGTGAGGCCGTGCGCAGTCGCCCCTTGCTCATGCAGGGGGTAGGACGGCAGACGCAAAGTGGCGGTCAGAGAACGGTAAGGGTGAGTATTTTGCACGAAAAAAGTGAACTCATCGCACGCGCTGTCTCCTCCATTAGCAATGAGTTGCATCAGATGCACGCCATCTCGGAGCGATGGTCGCCTCTCCAGCGTTGGACTCTCCTGCTCAACCGCATTTTTCAAAGATGGCTCGGCGGAAAATGGCTTCCAGACCTCCCGCCAGAAGCCTCACTGTTCTTGAGTGGTTGATTTCAAAGATGGCTCGGCGGAAAATGGCTTCCAGACCTCCCGCCAGAAGCCTCACTGTTCTTGAGTGGTTGACTTTTTACCAAAAAATCACACAGAAATACCGTCGCTCGTCTCTGCGTCTATTGACGACCTTACCTCACGCCCATTTTCCTTTTTAGGATAAAAAATGTTATTGGCAAGTGAAAGTCAATTTTTTCAAAAGGTAAAACAGCGGCTTTATTTCTGCGCACATTACTTGCTTGATGCGGAATAAGCTGTTATTGGCACGCCAGAAATGGAGACTGGCATTTCGTGCAGTTGGAACCCGTGAGGTTCGCAGAGTTGTTTTTTTGCCCTTTCGGTCAGCAGTATTTCGCCTGGGCCAGCGACATCTTCGCCGAGTTTGTAGGCCAAGTTGACTGGATCCCCAAAACAGTCAACATGCTCTATGAAGAGCAGTTCCCCGCAATCAATACCTATGCTGAAAACCAGCTTAGGGCCGATGGTGGGATTCTCGTTTGCTGCCACACGCATCATTTCAATGGCTGCATTTAGTGCGGATTCTACGCTTTCAAAAATAGCGAGCAGATTGTCCGCGCTAAATTTCACCATCTCGCCCCGAAAAGATGAAACGATGGGAACCGTGAGTCGCTGCATGCGCCGCACTTGGCACAAGTACGGGAGGACGCCTTCTCTCCGCACGCTGAGGGTGAAGCCGCTCATATCAAGAGCCAACACGGCTTTGTGCCGCTCGAATGTGTCGCGTATAACTCGCTCAATGCCTGCCCGCCGTTCATCTGGTGCGGCTATGAGAGTGTCAAGCAGCGATAGAAAAGTGTTCATGCACAAATAAAAACGAAACCCGTTTTAGCGGGGTGGGGGAGGTCAATGGTGGCTATGGGCCCGCAGCTTCCGCCTCCGCAGCATCCACCGCCGCCATGGCTTTGGCATTGACTTTCGTACTGGCAGTGGCCGCCCCGTTTGGATTTGCCTTTGGTGCCACCCATGATGCCGTAACCGCCAGCCATAACCCGTTGTATCGGCTCACCGGTTTCGGGATGCTTTTTGAGCGGGGCATCCTTCATGCTCTGCTTTATCTCGTAGGTTTTGACCTTCTGCCCTTTTTTTGAAGGGATGGTTTCGTAGATGTATGTGGCCATGTCTTTGTGGGAATGATTAACCGGCTTGGTTGCTCAGCTCAGTGATGATCGTGATGAGGGGCATGAAGAGCGCGACGACGATCGTGCCGACTACAGCCGCCAAGAAAACAATCATGACAGGTTCGAGGAGCGATGTGAGTCCTTCTACGGCGTTGTCCACTTCTTCCTCGTAAACATCGGCTATTTTGATGAGCATGTCTGGGAGGCGTCCCGTCTCTTCACCGATTTGCACCATGCTGACGACCATTGGTGGGAAGACATTAGAAGCTTCCAATGGCATAGCTATCGTTTCGCCTTCTTTGACGCTGTCGTGAACTTTGGAAATGGCATCGCTAATGAGCATGTTGCCCGCAGTTTCGCGTGTGATGTTCAGTGCTTGTAGGATAGGAACGCCGCTGGAGACTAGCGTGCCCAGTGTCCTGCTGAACCTAGAGATGGCCGTGAGTCGTATGAGGAGGCCGACGGCTGGTATCTGGAGCTTGACACGATCTATCATGGCCACGCCCTGCGGTGTTTTGGCGAAAGTCTTGTATGCAACGACCATGCCGCCGACGACGGCCAAAACTATGACGGCGTTGTTTTTGAAAATATCGCTGAGGTCAATAACGAACTGCGTGAGGCCTGGCAGCGGCTTGTCACCTAGCATGTCTTTAAAAATTTCTTGAAACTTGGGGACGATGAAGATCATCAGAAATGTCAGGATCAGGATGGCGATGAAAAGCACGGCCAACGGATAAATCATGGCAGATTTTATCTTGCCCTTGATGCGTTCCGCTTTTTCCAAAAATTCTGCTAGGCGTGTCAATACGGTTTCCAGCACGCCGCCGACTTCGCCTGCACGCACCATGTTGACATATAGCTTGTCGAAAATATGCGAGTGCGCCGCCATGGCTTCGGAGAAAGTGCTGCCGCCTTCTACGCTCTCACTCATTTTTTCTATGGCCTCTTTCAAGACCAAGTTTTTTTCCTGCTTGGAGAGTGTGCTCAGGCCGCGCAGCAGTGGCAACCCAGCATCAATCAGGGTGGAGAGCTGGCGTGTGAAAACAGTGAGCGTTTTGGTATTAACTTTCCCTTTACCAAACAGCTTTAGATTAATCCCTTTTTTTTCGGCCATAATATTTCCTAGTTAGTCACTTACCGCTCAAATCCTGCGCATTATGCATGACATTTTTTCCGTGGTTCATTCTTCTATATTCACAGGCAACTTGCTTTCGGATGTTTTTAAAAGATTTTTAACTGCGAAAGGCACAAAACACACGAAACTTTGAGGGCATGGAATCTAAAAGCTTCTGTGCATTTTTTTCGTATGCTTCGTGTTTTTCGCAGTTTAAATTCTTTGCATTTTTCTTTTTCTCTTCCCTTGTCGCTTGCCACTTGTCCCTTCCTCCCTTGGCACTGGCTTCGCCAGATTAGGTGTATTTCACGACCTCCTCTATGGTGGTCAATCCATCGAATATGGAGCGCAGCCCGTCTTCGCGGAGAGTGCTCATGCCAAGTTCCACAGCTTTTTGTTTGATGACGACAGAAGGGGCACGCTCATTGATAAGTTCGCGGATTGGGTCGTTGACATCCAAGAGTTCGTAAATGCCTTTGCGCCCTTTGTATCCAGACCCGTTGCAAACCGGGCAGCCTTTGCCGTAATAAAAGACCCTGTCGCCGATGTCGTGCGGAGAGAGGCTGATCGTGTTGAGTGATGTTTCGGTGGGCTCGTAAGATGTGCGGCAGTCTTGGCAGATCGTGCGTATCAGACGCTGGGCGAGCACGCCTTCCAGCGACGATGAGATGAGGAACGGCTCCACGCCCATGTCGAGCAGACGGGTGACAGCACCTGGGGCATCATTGGTGTGGAGTGTGGTCAAGACTAAGTGGCCTGTCAGAGATGCTTGGATGGCGATGGAGGCCGTTTCCAAGTCGCGTGTTTCACCCACCATTATCCTGTCAGGGTCTTGGCGCAAAAAAGCTCGTAGCACGCGGGCAAAAGTGAGTCCGATGGCCTCTTGCACTGGCACCTGCTGTATGCCCTCAATATCGTACTCCACAGGGTCTTCGCAGGTGAGTAGCTTGGTGTCTATGGTGTTGATCCTCTGGAGGCACGAGTAAAGCGTTGTGGTTTTGCCTGAGCCAGTGGGGCCTGTGACGATGAAAATGCCGTTGGGCTTTTCGATCACTTCGCAGATGTAGTCGTAAATTTTTTTCGGCATCTTGAGACCTTCGAGGTCTAGCTTGACGGCGGATCGGTCTAGGACGCGGAGCACCACGCTTTCGCCAAACTGCGTTGGAAGGGTAGAGACGCGGAGGTCAACCTGCTTGCCAGTCAACATCGTCTGTATGCGCCCGTCTTGCGGCACGCGCCGTTCTGCTATATTCAGTCCAGCCATTACTTTTATGCGCGATGTGACGGAAAGGGCGAGGGATTTGGGCGGTGGAGCCATCTCGTAAAGAGCTCCGTCCACGCGGTAGCGTATTTTGAATTCTACTTCGAACGGTTCGAAATGGATGTCACTCGCCCGCGCTTGGATGGCTTGGGCGATAACGGTGTTCACGAACTTGATGATCGGGGCGGCGTTGGCCTGCGCCTCTAAATCTTGCTTGGAGGAAACGACCTGCTCAATTTCTTGGATGAGCGAGTCGGCTGTGATGGCGTCTGCGCTGGCGGGGTAATATTTTTGAACGAGGTCTATCACTTGTGAAGGTGGGCAGACGATGATGCCTATATCTTTGCCGTTAGCAACGAAGCGGAGGTTGTCTAGTGCCTGTGCGTCGAGCGGGTCAGCGAGTGCCACTGTCACCATAGCGTCGTTGTATGCGACAGGGAGCGCGTTGTGCATACGCACAGCGTCTGGCGGTAGCTGGGTGAGGACATCTTTGGTGAGTTCAACGCCAGTGAGGTCTAGGGACTCGACTCCGAGCATGGTAGCCACCACTTGGCAGAGCGGCATGACCTCCATTATCCCGTAATCTGAAAGCACCTCTTCGATGTGCTTGCCTGAGCGGCGTTGCTCGTCATAAACTTCGACGGACTGTTCTGGGGTTATGTAACCCTGTTCCTGCAAAAATGGGAGTAGTGTATTCGCTTCCATGTGATCAAGCCTTGTCTCCTACGGTGGCGGAGACCACTTCGACAATAGTGGTTATTCCAGCCAACACTTTTCTCACGCCATCCTCGCGCAATGTTTTCATGCCGAGCTGCCGCGCCCGCGACCGTATTTCTGTGGTGGGCACTTTGTTGGTTATCATGGTGCGAATGTCGTCATTCAGGATGAACATTTCAAAAATACCCATCCGCCCTTTGTGCCCACTGCCACGGCAGTTGTCGCAGCCAGTGGGGTGCATGAAGTTTGCTGCGGAGACCTGCGATTCTTGGAGGTTCAAGGGGCGCAACTCCACAGGCGACGGGCGGTATGCCTGCTTGCAGTTCGGGCAGAGTTTGCGCACAAGCCTCTGAGCCATCACCGCACGCAAGGCCGATGAGACCAAGAACGGCTGGACACCCATATCAATGAGGCGGGAGACCGCTCCTGGGGCATCGTTGGTGTGGAGCGTGCTGAAAACCATGTGACCAGTGAGCGAGGCGTTGATGGCGATGTTGGCGGTTTCGGCATCGCGAATTTCACCGACCATTATTATGTTAGGCGCTTGGCGCAACATGGAGCGCAGCGCAGCGGGGAATGTCATTCCGATATCGGAGTGAACCTGCACCTGATTTATGCCAGGAAGTATATATTCCACGGGATCTTCTACAGTTATGATTTTACGATCTGGTTTGTTCAGGTAGTTCAAACAGCCGTAAAGCGTGGTTGTTTTTCCTGATCCTGTCGGCCCCGTGACCAAGAAAATACCATCGGCAAGCCCGAGTATTCGCTCCATAACCACTTGGTCATCGGAAAGAAAACCCAGCTCTGGCAAACCAAGCATCAGGCTGGTTTTGTCCAAAATACGCATCACTATGCTTTCGCCGTGCGTGGTGGGGACGGTGGAGACGCGGAGGTCAATCTGCTTACTGCCAACAACGATCTGTATGCGCCCGTCTTGCGGCAGGCGTTTTTCGGCAATGCTCATGCCGGACATGATTTTTATGCGGCTAATGATGGCAGCCTGCAAGCGCTTGGGCGGATCCTGCATCTCTTTCATCTCGCCGTCTATGCGGTAGCGCAGGCGCATCCGTTTTTCCATCGGCTCAATGTGGATGTCGCTTGCTTTCTGTTTGTAAGCTTCGATGATGAGCGTCTGCACCAGCCTGATTATGGGTGCATCACCCTCTTCGCTGCTGTGGTCGCTGGAATTTTCTGACACTTTGTTGCCGTTGCTTTGGCTGGAAAGATTCTGGATGACCAGATATTGCTCCGCTATAGCTTTCTCGATTTCAAGACCAGGAGCGACCACCATTTCCAGCTCAAGTTTGAGGAGTACGGGGAGGCTGTCCAGCGTCTCAAAATCGAACGGATCAGCTATGGCTATACGCAGGAAATTGCCATCGCGGAAAAGGGGGAATATTTTGTACCGTTCGGCGATTTCCTTGGGCACGGATTGGAGGAGGTCGCTCGGAACCATGTCAATCTGATCTACATATTCCATGCCAGCCGTGTTGGCGATGGCTTTGAGCACATCCAACTGCGAAACGCGACCTTCTTTAATCAGGCAATCCAGCGACCCTTGCCCAGACGCTTGAGCCGACTGTTGCGCCCTAAAAAGATCGTCATCGGTCAAAAGGCCGACATCCTTCAACAACCCGAGAACCGCTTCCTCGTTTCCAATCATTACAGCAATCCTACAGTTGCAGATGCCATGATGCCAAGATGTTTTTTAAGGCTTATTTGTAAAATGTGTGTAACATCCAAAATATCTGGCGCAATCCATTCGCAAATCTGACCAAAGAATGTTACAATTACGAACTTGCGGGAAAGGTGAAAACGGGTAAGTAAGCACTCATGAGCACAGCCAAAATTCTGATCATTGAGGATGAGCCAGATATGTCCGACCTTCTTTCGATCAACCTCAGGAAGGCTGGTTTTCAGGTGATGACCGCCAATTCTGGCTCAGCCGCGTTTAAGCGAATTGAGCAGGAAACACCAATGCTTGTGGTGCTGGACATCATGCTGCCAGAAATGAGCGGCATCGAAATTTGCAAGCGACTAAAAAGCGAACGGGCCACATCGCGCATCCCGATCATCATGGTTTCAGCAAAGGGCGAGGAAGTTGACAAAGTGCTCGGGCTGGAACTCGGTGCTGACGATTATGTCACCAAGCCGTTTAGCCCCCGCGAGTTCATTCTCAGGGTGAAAAGCGTTCTGCGTCGGCAGTCGCCTGCTGACCAAGAGGCAGAACGCGTCATCATCGGGGATTTGGTGCTTGACCGCGCACAGCATTTTGTGAAGTTCAAGGGGCAGACCATAGATTTGACGCCGATAGAGTTCAAACTTTTGGCCGTCCTCATGGAGCGCCAGGGCCGAGTGCAAAGCCGTGACCGTCTCCTGAACGATGTTTGGGATTACGAATCGTCCATTGATACAAGAACCGTAGATACGCACATCCGCCGTTTGCGTGACAAACTAGGTGAGGCAGCCGACCACATAGAAACAGTGCGCGGCGTGGGCTACAGGTTCGTCCTTTCAAATCTTCCGGAGCGCATCTAACAGGGTTCAAATGGGTTGGCTTGTATCGCTTGCGTTGTTGGGGGGCGTTGCTTGGTTGATGGCCAAATATTTCCATCCATCCAGACACCTTAACAGGATTCTACACCGCATAGAAAAAGGCGACCGCCCAAGCAGCTTCATCCCAAGCGGTGCCCCCGTGATGAGGCAGATGTTTTTCAGCTTAGAAAAAATATCGGCTCACATCCAAGATTTACAGGGTCAGCTCAACACAAAAACGCTTTTTACAGACGCCATTTTACATTCCATGTCAGAATGCACTGTGGTTGTCAATCCATCGGGGCGCATCATACTCACCAACGCGTCGCTTCATAAAACTTTTGACATCCAAACGAACCCGATGGGGCGAACTATCATTGAGGTTTTGCGGAGCCACGACCTGCACCAGATAGCCCTCAATGTGCTTGCAAACAGAGTCCCCGTGGATCAAGAAATAACTATAGACGCGCTCAACTCACTCTCCCTGCATGTCCCGCGTAGTTTCCGTGTGAAAGCATCTTCAGTCCAAGACGGTAAGCAGTCGTTTCATGGCGTGATACTCGTCATAAGCGAACTCACCCCGCTAAAAATATCTGCGATAACACATAGGGATTTCATAGCCAACACATCGCACGAGTTGCGCACGCCGCTGGCCGTGTTTCAGGGCTACCTAGAAACGCTTTTGGATTCAGAAGACATGGATTGGGCTGAGGCTCGACCCATGCTCCTCTCTTTGCAGCGCCATTCAAACAGGCTGAATAACTTGGTGAAAGACCTGCTCACCCTCACGCGCATGGAATCCAAGATGCTGACTCTCACGCCAGTAACAATACGCCCGCATCTTCTGGCCGAAAATGCCGCAAGGGACTTCCATAAAACAGCTCTCGGCAAGAGCAAAAAACTCACCATAAAAATAGACGAAAACCTGCCTGATATTTGCGTGGATGTCATGCGTTTGGAACAGGTTTTTTATAATCTGCTAGATAATGCTGCCACCTATTCGCCAAAGCACGGTTCGATAACCATATCTGCCAGATACAACGAGCCTGACAAGGAAGTGGTGTTCTGCGTTGAAGACCAAGGCATAGGAATTATGCCCTCAGATTTGCCGCGCATATTCGAAAGGTTCTACCGCGCCGACAAGGCACGCAACCGCGAGCACGGCGGCACGGGGCTTGGTCTGAGCATAGTCAAACACATCATCACTGCGCACGGTGGAAAATTGTGGGCCGAAAGCGAACAGGAGAAGTGGACGCGCATCTTTTTCACAATTCCGATAGAGAAAGAAAAATGCTGCCCGCAATCGTTTATGCAAAGCCTGCCGCCCCAAAAAAGTCCGTGTTGCCAAGATAGGGAACAAAGCGAAGGTTGAAAAAAACGGCGTAATCCTCCTGTATAACTGGATGCAACAGTCTGTTTTGATCGCCACTCATACGAAATCTTTTCTCTTCCCTTGCCACTTCTTCCCTTGGCATCGGCTTCGCCAGATTAGGATTATTTCTTGTCCGCCATCATGTGTTCATGCAGATTTTGTGGTATGAGGATCGCTTTGTTCGGACTTGGGATTATCGGCAGTATATGGGCGCGGCATTGGCGGGCGGACGCATTTGATGTCAGGGTGTGGAACAGGACGCCCAAACCCGGTGTTCCAGGGTTCGTGGGCGATGCTGGGGATGCCGCCCGCGACGCAGATTTGATCTCGCTGGTCGTGGCCGATGGGCAGGCGGTGGGTGCTGTGCTCGACCAGATATTGGATAAAATAAAACTAGGCACAATAGTAGCACAGCACGGCACTATCGGTGCAGATGAAACGCGTCTTTTCGCCAGACGCGTCTTGGAGCGCGGGGCGCACTATTTAGACATGCCGTTCACGGGTAGCAAAACGGGAGCTGAAAACAGGCAGACAGTTTTCATGGTTGGCGGAGACAGTGCTGTTTTTGAAAAGGTTGAAAAAGTTTACAGCCGTATCAGCAAAAAAATATTGCCCGTTGGAAAAATCGGGGATGCGGCGGCACTAAAGCTTGCGCTGAACCTACTCCTAGCAAATTTTTACCAAGGGATGGCAGAGAGTTTTCGCCTTGCGCAGCAGGCTGGGATTTCCAAAGAAACATTTTTTGACGCTATTGATTTTCACGCATCCAAGTCATTCCTTACAGAATCGAAAAAGCCGCTGCTTATGGCAGATGATTTTGCGCCACAATTTTCGGTTAAGCACATGCACAAGGATTTGATGCTGGCACTGGACTTGGCGCGGTCGCTAGGTCTGCTGTTGCCGCAGACAGGCGTTCTTGAAACATCGTACACGAAAGCCGAGGAGATGGGGCTGGCCGACATGGATTATGCCTCTTTGATCCGCACGATACAAAACGCGGGTGACTAATGAGAGGCGGCAAAGTCAAGCATCGCACCTTGGCCTAATTTATTTGATACAGGCACTGCTTCCATTCTTGTTTTTGAAAATACTCGGCGACATTCCCGTGCTGCGTTTGAACTGTTTAGAAAAAGCAAAGCCGTCGGCGTAACCCAAGCGTTCCGCCACTTCTGCGACAGATAACTTTTCCAGCCATTTGCGGGCGGTGGTAATCCTCGCCCGGATTTGGTATTGGGCGGGAGAGATTCCGTAGTGCTCGGCAAAGGCTTTGCGGAGGTGGTCGTAGGGAACGCCCAATGGAGCCAAGAGGCTGGGGATTTTTGAGGAGCTTTCCACTTGGTTTTCCAAGATGGCGCACGCTTGTTTCAGGAGGGCGGGAGCGAGGGGAGCCGTCGCGCTGTGGCGGTCGTGGCGGAAATTTTTGAGGAAGGAAGCGAACAGGAGGAAGCCGTCGGCGTAGTTGGTGAGTGAGGGCGATTCCAACTCTAGGAAAAAGCGGCGGAAGCATTTTTCGATTCCTGCAGGAGCTGAAGTTTTCCAGAGTGGGGTGCTTCGGGGAACTGCACCAATTTTGACAAGGT
>JFJP01040020.1_pt1 | contig 12053 bp, 9 predicted proteins | sample 431651 | NCBI WGS metagenome assembly JFJP01 (sample SAMN02602958, study PRJNA72255) | Microbial mat metagenome, whole genome shotgun sequencing project. | biome: fresh water; feature: sink hole; material: water; isolation source: purple microbial (photo- and chemosynthetic) mats found in... | reverse complement strand
GCAACACCCTACCTTGTTAGAGGCGTTTACCTGAATATGGCTGGAACCACGGCAGCAGCAGACACTACGCGCTCATTCTACGAAATAACAGCTGATGATACATTTAATTACACATTAAGCAATGCTCAGGATGCAATTGGCTATTCGTGGAAGGATTTTAAGGATGATTCATATAAAATAAATCCCGGCATATTCTACATTATCAAAGACCTTTCAGGTGAATTTTTCAAACTGAAATTTACCGGTTATTACAACCGCAATGGAGCAAGGGGATATCCCTCATTTCAGATTACAAATCTCTCAAGGTAATACTGCAAAACAAATATTTTATTGCAGTTTGTCAACCTTTCCGGTATCTTTATGTTTAATATAAAAGCAATTGCCACGAAGACACTAAGACACCAAGGTTCACAAAAAAGTTAGTCAATAATGTATTATCCCTTGTGTGACTTTGTGCCCTCTTGCCTTCGTGGCAAAAGTTTTTTATTCATAGCAGACTCATATTTTAAAACTTATAAATAAATCAAATCTTATGTTTATAAAACTGTTTTTAATAGCTCTGCCTGTTTTCTTTGTCATCGATATGATATGGTTGGTAGCAGTAGCAAAGAAGTTCTATCAGGAACAAATCGGGTTCCTTATGAGACCTGATATTAACTGGGGGGCGGCAATAGCGTTTTACCTGCTTTTCATTGCTGCTCTTGTTGCTTTCGTAATTTCACCGGCTGTTGAGAAGCAATCATGGGTTCATGCTCTGATCTATGGAGCTTTCTTCGGGCTTGTTACCTATGCAACTTATGATCTTACTAATCTTGCAACGCTTAAAAACTGGCCGCTTACTGTTACAATTGTTGACCTGATATGGGGAACCGTTCTTGCTGCATCGATATCAGTTATCACATATTTTATTTACGTGAAACTATAACCCGGCAATTTTTTTAGCTTTCATTGCAAGTCTGAAAAGTCCCTCACTGGTGGGAAAATCCTGATGCCTGTTTGGTGGAAGATTTATTATGGCTTTAAACTCATCTACTGACCAGTCAAGTTTTTTGGCAACAAACTCCAGATCGAAGTTAATATCCTTCTCAGAATAAACATCCTCTTCCATTTTTGTCAGTGCCTCATCTCGTGTCATTTGTCCCGAAATTATAAGACTCGACAGGTGGCCTATTCGCTTATCGAATCCGAATTTGACAGGTAGATAATAACTCTGAAAAAATTTAGTGAATCGTGATTCGTAGTGTTTTCCACCGTAATACTGCCATCCGAGTTCCTCTTTCATTAGGCTTATGGCATCATCTTTCTGGTAGTTTATATAATTGAGAGGATTTATTATCTTCATTTTCCTAATAAGAGTAAAATAGACATACCTCTCAAAGAAATTCAGACGGGGGTAATCTTTTAAGGGATTATTGCCGAATTTTTTATGTACCGACATAAGATGGCGGTGATCCATTGCCTGAAATCCCCATGACGAAGGAAGGATGCTCTCAGTAGCAAAGTTGTAACCGTTAAGAACATATCTCACCTTGTTTTTATCAGCAAAATTATAGAGTGCAGCAAAAATCGCGTGATCCTGTGGTATATCCTGATCAGGCAGACTTGCCTTGAAGAAAGATCTCTGCAAGTCCTTCATCTCCTCCCAGTTAACAACAAAAGTATGTAACTCAATATTTAATTTTTTTACAATGTTCTCAACATTTTTGACAGCCTGCTCTGAATTCCAGCCACAATCGACATGAACAACAAGAGGACGTAATCCTTTTTTGACTGTTAGATATGCAAGATAAGAACTGTCAACACCTCCGCTCAATCCAATTACACAATCAAATTCTTTCTTCTTTTCTTCCCTTTTTATCTTATCAAAAATTGAATCGAGCATTTTTTCACCATTATCATCGGGAAACCAGATCTTTTTGCCAAGTTCAAGGGCCGAATTACAGTTGCTGCAGTTACCGTTTTCGTCAAATGTAATTTCCGGATCCGTAGTATCCATTATGCACCGGTTGCAAATTCTGTAATTATCTGTTTTCATATTGTTCAGGAAAATAAGTCGGTGATTTCTGAATATGAAGGGTAAGTAATAAGAACTGCTTTCCTCTTCCCGTGAAAGACAAAAAAACTTCCGGCTGCTACGGCAGCGGCACCTCCCGATTTAACTGCATCGCTGAAATCGCTCAGTTTACCTGCACCTCCGCAGGCTATCACGGGCAGTTTAACAGCCTTCGAAACGCTTTTAATAAGGTCAAGGTCATAACCTCCCATCATTCCGTCACGATCGATTGAGTTAATAAGGATCTCACCGGCGCCCTCATCTTCTATCATCCTGACGTATTGAACAGGATTAATTCCGGTACTTCTTTTACCGCCATTAACATAAACAATATTACCCTTCAGGAACTCTTTTTTTACATCAACAGAAACAGCAATAGTTGAGCTGCCAAAATGGGTTACGGCTTCACGTATAAAACCCTTTTTAGTGAAAGCACTTGTATTAATAATTATCTTCTCTGCTCCTGAGGCAATAATTTTCTCAATCTGCTGAAGTGAATTTATACCGCCACCATAGGCAAAAGGCATAAAACATTCACCAGCAATGTTCTGAATAAGATCATAAGGAGGTTCCTTCCCGGCGTTTGTTGCATCAATATCAAGAAAAAAGATCTCATCCACCTCTTTCTCATTGAAAATCTTTACTGTGTTAATTGGATCACCAACATATGTCGATTCCCTGAACTTGACTGTTTTGACTAGTCCGCGGTTCCTGAGCAGCAGGCATGGTATCAGTCTCTTAATCTTCATATTAATAGAGATCAACAAAGTTTTTAAGAAGCTTCATCCCGAACTTATGACTTTTTTCAGGATGGAATTGCACCCCCATTATATTACCTTTTTCAACTGCAGATGTGAATTCAATTTCATAATCTGTTGATGCCAGAATATCATCTTCTGAGTTAGCCCTGAAATAATAGGAATGTACAAAATAGAATCGGGGATCCGGAAACATTCCACCTAACAATAAGCTATTTTTTTTCTGCTTAATGAAGTTCCAACCCATATGCGGGATTTTAAATTCAGCACTGTTGCTGAACCTGAATTTTACGGTTACAGCATCAATAAAGCCAAGTCCCGGAAGCGTTCCCTCCTCGCTGCCTGATGACAAAAGCTGCATACCCAGACAGATGCCCAGAACAGGGGTTTTATCAATTAGTACTTTCTTTTTAATAACATCTATAAGACCAAGTGATTCAAGGTTTCTCATCCCGGTATCAAAAGCACCTACCCCGGGAAGAATCAGCTTTGCAGAACTTTCAATCACCTGAATATCAGAGGTTACAACAGACTCAACTCCAATGCGTTTCAGTATATTACTGATCGATCCGAGGTTCCCGGTCTTATAATCAACTATAGTAATCATTATGCCAAATGTAATTAATAATTTAATCGGAGTAACATCTGGCTCATTAACCGGGTTCAGATAAGAAGGCAGAAATCAGACAGATTGTATGATATATATGTATTCAGTTTCATTTTATTTGTTGCAGTTTGCTGAAGTTGAATTCTATTTATTAAATTTGATATTCGGAAACGATAGCATTTTGTTTTAAAAAAGGTAAAATCAATTAAATACATTATTGATATGAGTACAGATGCCGTTCACCTTATACCAACAAGCAACACTCCTGAGGTTCATCTTAACCCAAACGGGACAATTAAGATAAAAGGGAGAGCAATAGATGAAAACAGGGCCAGATATTCGAATCAGATAATGGCCTGGATTGATTCTTATCTTGTCAAACCGGCAAAAATAACTGAAGTTACTATTGCACTGGAGTATCTTAACAGTTACAATTCAATAATATTAGCCTCGATACTCAAAAAGCTCGCCGAGGTTAAACAGCAGTCAAAAAGTCTGGTAATAAGATGGTTTATTGAATCAGACGATGAGGATATGCTGGAAAGGGGGCAATATATTTCATCATCCCTTAACATACCGATTGAGTTTGTAATCACGGATTAGGTAAGATTTGCTGCGGCAAGATATATAATAACATTAACCCCGGCAGATAATTGATCCGTCGGGGTTTAATTTTATTGTTATGAATACTGCCATGCATGTTAAGTACTTTGACGACTACTGCTTATTAATTTCTTAGATGCCAGAAGCTCAATGAGCAGTACTTAAAACATACGGGAAGTCCGGAATTGTTAATCATAATTTAGCGTTAAATAATTGTTTTGCTGGCATGATATTTGTTTATAGATACATATAGATATATAGATTATTTAATATAATTATAAATTTAAATTTACTAAAATGAAAAATTCAGGGAGCAAACAGGTGTTGGTATTAGTATTCACAATTTTAGTTCTAAACACATCACTTTCAGGTTGTGAAAAACAGAAAGATGCCCCAGAAATGGTGGGTGCTGAAACAGATCAGGCTGTAGCGCAATCAGGTATGAGGGCTCAGTTGGAATTGCTTCCTGTTGAGCCACTGAGCGATGAAGAACGTGATGGTCTTATTTTTCTTCGCGAAGAAGAGAAACTTGCGCGTGATGTTTATAATTACTTACATGGTTTATTTAATCTGAATGTATTTGCAAATATTCCAAAGAGTGAACAGCAACATATGGATGCTGTAAAATATCTTCTCGACAGATATGAAATTAAAGATCCTGCTGAAGGCAAGGCCAATGGAGAATTTGTCAATAAGGATCTGCAGGAGCTATATGATTCTCTTATAGCTAAAGGAAAGGTGAATGCAGCAGAGGCACTTAAAGTGGGAGCACTTATCGAGGAAGTCGACATTCGTGATCTTCTGAATGAATTAAATGGAAGTGTAGATAATCAGGATATTAAACTGGTTTACAATAATCTGATAAAAGGATCCAAAAATCATTTGAGAGCTTTTACTGGTGTTCTTAAAACATATGGTATAGACTATACTCCGGTAATTCTGGATGAAAAGTTTTACAATGATATTGTAAATTAACAGGGAATAAAATATAAAAAAGAGTAGAATTAAACGAATGCATCGCCGGCCTATTTCAGTACTACAATCCTGGTGTTTAATTGATAATTTTCACCTGTTAACCTGATTATGTAGACTCCCTGTGGCAGAGTCATCCCATCAGCAGATTCTCCATACCAGTCAATATAGAATTCTCCAACATCAAGATTCTGATCCAGGATTGTATTCAGCAGTTTTCCTTGCATGTTATACACTTCAACCCGGTACCAGCCGGCAACAGCAGCATCTATCCTTATTGTCGTATAGTCACTGAAAGGATTAGGGTAGCTTGTGACAGTTGATATTCCTGAACCATCTCCCGAACCGCTTCCACCAGATACCTTAGAATTCATATAACCCGGAGTGCCTCCCTGAATCGTCGTTCTCCAGTTTTTACCCGAATTATTATCAGTTACTGCATTTATGAGTTCAATTGGTCCTCCTTTATCTTCTGGATAAAAGGGCCATGGATCGTTAATGTCAAAATTTACAAAATCTACCAGAATCCCATCGGGATCATACAGATATATTTCGTCACCTGAACTGCTAAGTCCAAATTCAAAGTCACCAATTGAATTTATCATTAAGGGATACTGGTTCCTGAATGCCGCCAGATCACGGCAAATTACAATATAAGTTCCAGGAGAAAAAATGCAATCATTTGAAATAACAAATCCATTTAAGAAGTCACCATCGCTTATTACCCAGTTTTTCAGGTTGACAGTTGACAGTCCTGCATTATAAAGCTCTATCCAGTCTTTGGTGTCTTTCTCCGGTGATGACTTATAGTTTATTTCGTTTATAACTATCTTTATATCTGTGTGTCGTGCAGTTGAAAATATTGCCCTGAAATTTCCGGGGCCTGCCATATTATAGTCAATTGACGGGGTATATAAAGTTTGTCCTCCCGTTTCCCACCTGACAAAACGGTAACCAGGCGATGGTATGGCAGTAAGTTTAATTGGCAGGTCTCTGAAATATTTTCCATCAAAAGGAAACTTGTATGGGATTATGGAGTTAATCTTTACTTTCCCGATCCCGGGCTCATTTACATCGACTCTTACCTGAAGCATCTCTCCGAGTCCAAGCACTGTCCTTAAATGAGTTCGCGCATTTTCAGGCCTGTTTATTGCAAAGTTCCTTACAATAGTATTATAATTGCTCCAGTTACTTAAAGTTAAGTTCCACCTTGCGAGATGGTAGCTCATCTCAGGAAGGTAAATCTTTTGAAGAGAATCATGCACTGCCAATACATTTTCTGAAGAGAAGTTCCTGTTAATCCTGTCGGCATACTGATTTGCAAATTCCTTTCTGAATCCGGTATTCCCGATCATCCTCCTGAAAAGCAATGTGGCCCAGGGCTTGTTAGCTCCTGTAGTCGCGTCCGGTACAAGGGCATATTGAAGTGTATTGAAAGTATAAGCAGTGGCTCCCTTATAACCGAAACCAAAATCGGTATCATACAAGATCCAGCGCCACAAACTTCCCTCATCATTTGTATTCCAGTACTTAATATTATTCCCGGGCCAGTCGCGGTTATCAATATAGACCTGGGTTAGCTGATATTGAATATAGTTGTCGATATCTATCTTGTCTGCTACCTTTTTATATTTGGTCTCAGTCTCCAGCGTATTGCTGTTCATAAAAGTAGTAAGCTGGCCATAAGCTGTATTTGTTCCATCAAGAACAGTTGAATTTGAAACAAGAAGGTTCACATTATCTGGATCAATAAAATGGTTCTCCTGGAGGTAATTCTCATTTATTTTTTCGCGCAGGTCCTGAATACCCCAGTATTCTCCATTCAGATAAACAACAGCCGGCTGAAAGGCCAGTCTGTCAGTATTCATGTCGCTCACCAGAGTTGACGTTAGGCCGTCTCTGATAAATGATTGTGACCAGTCGTTGCCGCTGTTTCTGAGTACAAGTGCTTCAAATTTACTTATGGGCTTATCTTTAAAAACTTTATAGTCAAACGACCCTTTACCATACTCCTTTCTGGCAAATAAAGCCAGCGACTTCTGAGGTCTTGCACGCGAATATGCGCCATAGATCTGTATTCCAATATCCTGGTTTATCTGTCGTTTCCCATCAGTATCATACAGTTCAGCGTGGGCAGCTCTTTCCCAGTCCATCCAGAAGTTGGCTCCGAAGTATGGACTTGTTGTAGAAGCATTAGGCCCCAAAACATAAATACCTGTGTTATAATCCCAAAGGTTCTTTGGATCGGTGCTTATACAAACTACAGGGAGTGTGTGTCGGCGTGTTATATAGGTATTTGTGAAAATTTCTCCCGGAAGCCTGTCAGATTTTATTGATATGGCCCTCACAACAGCATTACCTTTTATTGCAATTGGCAAGGAGTAAAGAGAGGATTCTTTATCCGGCTCTGAACCATCCAAAGTATAAAAAACAGAGTCAGACGAATGTTTTGAAGTTAAGGTCAGAGTTGTTCCTCCCGGATAGTATCCTCCTTCAGATGAAAACAAAACTGTATCGGAGTTGAGGGAATTGAATCCCCTGCTGGTATTAGGTCTGTTGGGTGTTGGAACAGCAAAGTAGAACCACGGGGTCGATCCATCAGGTTTTCTTCCGTACGAAATCTTTGATGTCATTATTAACGGAGAAACGGAATCAACAACTGTAGAATCAGGTTTTGAAAGGATTATTGTCTCTCCATCGTTATCGATCTTGAAATTTGTATGGAGTTTTCTTCCCTTCAGCAAGATATAATTCGGCACAGAATCACTTATTTCAGTTGAATTTCTGCCAACAGTCAGTATAGGTATCAGGCTAAAATCTGAAGATGTTGAACCTGAATTGTGTCCCTGAATTGCAATTACGTTTTTTCCCTCTTTCAGAATAGCCCGTGGATTATTTATAGCATAGTTTTCCGGTTTACCTCCGGAATAAATTGTAGCTTCCCTTGAAAGAGAGCCGGTAACATAATTGAAAGGAATGGAAGAGGCAGTTCCGACATTGCTTCTGGCTATTTCATACCCGTTGACAAAGGCAATAAACCCATCATCGTAATCTATACTCAGCACGACTTCCTCTATTTCACCCAGATCTTCAATTGTAAACTCTTTTCTTACAAACACACTGACAATATTGTTCTGCAAAACTGTTGAGTCGTCATTATCTCCAATTCCAAACCCACTCCTGCCCTTTCCCCAAAGGGAGGCATCAAACCCACTGTACTTCCAGCTATTTCCGGGTTCTGCTGTCGGTATGATATAATCCCATTCATCACCCCAGTGAATTATCGTTTTATAATTGACAGGAATAGCAGATCTGTTTTTACCTGAGGCAAACACCAGCATGTAAGAATATGGTTTCACTGGGACAGCCGGAAATCTCCACTTTTTGAGAAAAGATGCAGTATCTGACAGATAATATCCATTCAGGTTGATATCGGAAGAGGAGTTGTTATATAATTCTATCCAATCGAAATATTCGCCATCTTCATCAGTAAGCTGATTGACATTAGATGACGAAAATTCATTGATTAGCAGCTGAGGGAAAGCCTTAACCGGAATTACAATTAGAAATAAGCAAAGCACCAATCTGTGCATAACAAAACTTCTCTTTTGTATTAATAATTTCGCCTAAGGTAATTAAAAACAAAAACCAGTAAGCATTGTCCCCGGGAATGATGCTTTTAATTTGGCCCCCAAAATGCACAATTACAGGGCCAATAATATGTTGTACCCCTATTCAGGGTGCCTTTATTGTTTAACCAATTCCACTCGTCTGTTCAGGGCTTTGCCCTCTTCATTTTCATTAGTTGCAACAGGTGCTGTTGGTCCATCGCCAAAAGCTTTTAGTCTTGCAGCGGCCACAGAATGTTGCGTCACGAGCGCATTAACAACTGCTGTTGCCCGGTCCATTGATAATTTAATATTAGCATCAAATACCCCGGTATTATCTGTATGTCCTACAACATAAAGTTTTAAAGTCTGATCAGAAGCAAGCAGTTTAGCAATCTCCTGCAAAGTTGAAGTAGATTCAGGTTTCAATACCGATTTACCTGTATCAAAGTAGATCCCATAAAGAGCGACTTTGCCAGTTTCTTTTATGCTGCTGGCCATACTGCTTGCATCGGCAGTAACATCTTGTCCCATTGCCTCTTTTTCTACAATATAAACTGAGTACATACCATTTCCTCCTGCCACAATGTGTGTCCAAATTTCCTTTTTGTCCTTAGTAAGCATTGCTATTGAATTTTGAATGCCGCCATCTTCAAATTCATAAATAATTTTTCCGCCTATTTTCTTTATGGCATTGGTATAGTTTCTTGCTATCTGCAATCCGCTGGGAGCCTGGGCATTTTCATTAAGGTAATAATAGACAAACATGTAATGCCCCTCAACGGCCTGCTTCTTTCCGTCACTTACCGGAAATTCATATCTGTCGAACTGTAAATCATCACATCTGTAGATATGAAATGAAGGCATTCTTGTAAATAATGCGGGATCTTTGCAGCCTTCAGCATCCTCCTGTGCAATTACCGGAGCAATCCCTGACAGAATTAATAATAATGTACTGATAATCTTTTTCATACAAATAGTTTTAGAAATAAATTACTTTATCCCGGCGTAGTTCCTTTTCGTAACATTCCGGCTAATCTCTATAAAAATAATGCAATTTATCAAGAATCCAAACCTGAAATACTGAAATTTGAAACATACTTAACCTCAAAGTCCCCAAAGCATGAGCAAAGTTGGCAGAGCTAAAACAAAAACTGCAAGACTTTGATCTTGCAGATTTTGAGATTTAAAGTAATTATCCTTATTAAACTCCAATATCCCAGCGGCGAAAATACAATCCCTGACGAACAATGGGGATTGTTTTTAATTCAATTTCTTCCATCTGCAACTGGCTCAATGGTGAAAATCCGGAGGCAATTTTTATGTTTTCTTCAATTTGTGCAACGCTGTCGACGCCTATAATAGTTGTGCTTACCGGCAGTGTCATATTATACGTCAGCGCTTCCTTAATTGAAATTGTTCCGGGCAAAGGAGTTCGCAGGCGTACATCGGTTTGCTCCTCCAATGGTGGCGGGGTCCAGCTCGAAAGAATACGGCCGCGTGTAGTTACTTTCATTCCGATAATGGCAATTCCCTGTTTCTGTGCTTCGGGTAAAAGGTAATTTTTAAAACTCAGGTAATGAATATCAGCAGCATTTACAGCCAGTAAAATCGAATCAAACGGATAACGTTTGATTGCTTCCAGCAAAACAAGTGGTTCGAAGTGCCCGGTTATTCCTATATTCCGGACTATTCCTTCAGCTTTGGCTTTTTCCATGGCTTTTATGGCGCCGTTGGCAGCGAAAATCTGATCAACCTGATTCTGCCGTTGTACATTGTGCAATTGCCATGTATCCAGGTGGTCTGTCTGTAGATTCTTCAGACTCTCCTCAAGTAATCGCATCGACCCGTCATAAGTCCGATCGTGGGTTTTCGTTGAAAGCCAGACTTCGTTACGTCGGGTTTTCATTACCCTTCCAATGTTCAATTGGCTGACCCCCTGACCATATGAGGCAGCTGTGTCGATATAATTAATCCCCAAATCGATGGCTCGATTAATAATTTTTTCCGATTCCTCTTCCCTGCCCTTAATTTCAAGAGTAGCCTGACCACCAAGGCTTAATACACCTACTTTATAACCCGTCTTTCCAAAAGACCTTGTAGGCATAGCATTGTATGTTACCGGGTTAAAGGGATCTTCATTATTTTTCTTCTGAGGAATTGATTTTAGCGTTTCATCGAATGACAAAGAATTTCCAACTGCCACCGTTGTTGCTGCAGCAAGGCCGGTACCCAAAAATGCTCTCCGGTTAATAATATTCTTCTTCATAGCTCGGTTTTTAAGGTTAAAACTACAATACTAAATAAAGAACTTTGAACTCTAAAGTTATTCCTTTATTCAAATGAAATCAAATTATTTTGATTCAAATAATTAATCGTTATTTTGTTCCAAAATTTTTACTTATAAATTATATGAAAATACTTATTACAATAATTCTTACCACATTTCTTTTAAATATCGCAAGTGGGCAACAATCGGGTTTCCGGGGGCCGGAGCGTAATGGGATCTACAATGAAAAAGGATTATTAAAAAGCTGGCCATCGTCCGGTCCTGCACTGCTCTGGGAAGCAAACAATATAGGAAAAGGACAATCAAGTGCGACTGTTACTGATGATGCAATATATATAACCGGGAGAAAAGGCGATAAAGATGTTCTGACATGTTTAGACCAGAATGGCAGGAAAATCTGGGATGTAGTATATGGGAAATCGTCAGCTTCCACCAATTTTCCTGAAAGCCGTTGTACTCCCTCTTATTCAAATAATAGAATCTTCGTTGTAGGTGGGCAGGGAGAGCTGGTTTGCGTAAGCAAGGATGGAAAGATAATCTGGTCGGTGAACTATTTCCAAAAATATAATGCCTCAGAACCTCTGAATGGAATTTCAGAATCACCATTGGTAGTTGATAATAAAGTAATAGGAACTCCCGGCGGTAATATGACGTCTATGGTTGCTTTCAATGTTGAAAACGGAAAGGTAGTATGGGAGGCCCCACCGGTAAATGAATTAACAAATTATGTAAATCCATTGCTCATTCAGAATGGGACTATTAAAATAATTGTCACCTGGACAGCTCATCATCTGATTGCAGTTAATGCAGTCAATGGGAAGCTGCTATGGAAAATTCACTGCGAGGCGCTGAATACCGAACAGCTGGAAAGAAGAAACCGGATCAACACCCCTGTTTATCATGAAGGACATATCCTTGCTGCTCAGGGGTATGACCAGGTAGCGATAAAAGTAAAGATCAATCCTGATGGTTCAGATCCGGTAATAGTATGGAAGAATACCGATTTTGATCCCCATACCGGAGGCATGGTTCTTGTCGGAAATTATATCTTCAGTTCGAATCATGAAACAAATTCTAAAGGGAAATGGATCTGTGTGGACTGGACGACAGGAAAAACAATGTGGAAAGCCGACTGGTATAATAAAGGTGCTATAATCTCAGC
>JFJP01031789.1_pt1 | contig 12053 bp, 12 predicted proteins | sample 431651 | NCBI WGS metagenome assembly JFJP01 (sample SAMN02602958, study PRJNA72255) | Microbial mat metagenome, whole genome shotgun sequencing project. | biome: fresh water; feature: sink hole; material: water; isolation source: purple microbial (photo- and chemosynthetic) mats found in... | reverse complement strand
CTGCAAAAAACAAAAACAACGATACATAGGCAAGGCTATGAAATTGCACACAGTTGCGTTATTGTGTTGCTTTTGTTATTGATTTGAAACAGAGAATGACCGAAAAAATTTTATTTTTAACTGGCAAGTTAGCTGAAAAACAATTACGCCAAATTTTAGACAGCTTGTTTAGTCAAAAAAACAGCCCTGATTTTCAGTACAAAGTGCATCAATTGGGCATCAAGGTCGCTGGTTTAATGACCGCTGAGATGATTAAACGCCGCTTAAAAGACACTTGGGGGGCAGACAGAATCATTGTGCCTGGTCGCTGCCGAGGCGATTTAGACACGTTGTCGGCTGAATTGGGTGTACCTGTTGAACGCGGCCCTGAAGAGTTAAAAGATTTGCCGCAGTTTTTTGGCAAACAAGCCCGAAAAGTGGATTTAACCCACTACAAAGTTAAAATTTTTGCCGAAATTACTGACGCACCGCGGGTCAGTGTTGAGCAAGTGTTACATCGGGCGCAGTATTATAAAAGCCAAGGCGCGGATGTCATCGACATTGGTTGTTTGCCCGACACGCCTTTTCCACAACTTGAAACCGTGATTAAAACCCTAAAAGAAGCGGGATTTTTGGTGAGTATTGATTCCTTGCAACCTGAGGATTTATTACGCGGTGGTAAAGCAGGAGCGGATTTTTTACTCAGTTTGACGGAAGAAACGCTCTGGATTGCCGATGAAGTTGCCAGTACCCCGATTTTGATTCCTGCCAAACACGGTGATTTATCCAGTTTAGATAACGCCATTGCTACATTGCAAAGCAAAGGAAAAGCTTTTATCGTTGACCCAATTTTAGACCCGCTGCATTTTGGCTTTACGGAATCGGTGGTGCGTTATCATCAATTTAGGCAGCAATACCCTGAGATAGAAATGATGCTTGGGGTGGGTAATGTCACCGAATTGACGCATGCTGACACGATGGGTATCAACGCGCTGTTATTGGGCATTTGCTCAGAACTGAATATCAACCATATTTTAACCACACAAGTCAGTGCGCACGCCTGCAAAGCGGTCAAAGAAGCTGATTTAGCCCGGCGCATTATGTATGCGGCACAACAAAGTAATGCCTTGCCTAAACACATTGATGCAGGGTTAATGGGGTTGCATGAGCCTGCGCCGTTTCCTTATCAACTGGCTGAAGTGGCTGAATTTGCTGCACAAGTGAGTGACCCGAGTTTTCGGATTCAAACCAGTGCGGAGGGAATTCATATTTACAACCGCGCTGGAATGCAAACCGCGCTTGAGCCATTTGCGTTATTTCCGCAATTAAATGTTGAAACCGACGGCAGTCATGCGTTTTATTTAGGGGTGCAATTGGCACGCGCGCAAATTGCTTGGCAATTGGGCAAACGCTTTACCCAAGACCAAGAATTAAACTGGGGCGTGGCGACAACGCAAGCAAAAACAGAAGCGGATGTGCATAGTTTTAAGCCAAAGAAGGAATAACACCTTGGATGACATTCTTGCTGAACAGATGACCGACCTGATTCAAACCTATGCCGAAGTGGATGCGATTTATCTGTACGGCTCGCGTGCCAAACAAACCGCTCATGCCAACAGTGATTGGGATATTGCGGTTATTTTTACCCATTACGAACCCGATGCACTGACACGCTTGCTACGTCCACAGCTTTTAGAGGCGCGTTTAGAACGGGAGTTAAACCGCTATCAGCAACTCAGCGTGATTGACTTAGAAACGGTTTCGGTTTACTTGCAATACAGTATTTTAATGGTGGCGGTAAAATGGTTCGATAAAAACGTGCCGCACGTTAAACGAATAGAGCAGAGTATTTTGTCAAAATGGGAAAAAGATTATGAGAGATATTGCTTACGAACAAGCCTTGCTGCGCCATCAGCGTAGAATGCTACGCATTTTAGACGAATATCATCAAGAAAATGCCACACAGTGGTCAGAGCGTGATTTTTTAGCGATTCAACGGGCGTTGCAAATTTATATTGAATCGTTTGTTGGGATGGCGCGTTATCTGGTGCAGCAAAAATATCAATTATCGGTCAGTCAATCGCGAGAAGCGGTAGACGAATTAAAAAGACGCGGGGATTTAACGTTTCAGCAACATGAGGCATTATTAAAAATCATTGGTTTTCACAATGTGTTAGTGCATGATTATTTAGAAATTAACGAAAGCATTGTCCATGCAATTATCAAAAAACGCGATTACGCTATTTTAGATGCCTTGTTATTGGAATGGTGGACTGTTTTAGAGGCACTTGAATGATATTGGCAGTGGATGTGGGCTATGCACAAACAACCGCCCTTGCAGCAGGCATTTTATTTAAAAACTGGGACAGTGCCACTTACGAGCGTAGTGTAACCGTTACGGTAGAGGAGATTGCCCCCTATGAATCAGGCTGTTTTTACAAGCGCGAATTGCCGTGTATTTTAAAATTGCTTGAAACCCTTGATGAAGAAATTAACTGTATTGTCATTGATGGCTATGTCACCCTGGGTGCAGAACGTGATGGCTTGGGGATGAAGCTTTGGCACAGTTTGGCAAAAAAAATCCCTGTTATCGGTGTTGCAAAAACCTGTTTTAAAGAAACACCACCAGCCGCAGAACTATTGCGCGGCAAAAGTTTAACACCTTTATATATTTCTGCGGTTGGGCTTGAGCTAGCGGATGCAAAAAGTAACATTGTGCAAATGAAGGGCGATTTTCGATTGCCGACCCTGTTAAAATGGACAGATCAACTTAGTCGTGGAATCCCTGTGTGTCAGGCAAAATCGTAACTTTTTTTCAGCACCTGCGCGGCAATCGTTTAACGCGCCGATTTTTGGCTAGCCTGCTCGGATTACTGATTAGCGTGTGGGGATTGGACACACTTTTTCCCATTTCATTTGACCATCCCAAACAGCACTATGCGCAAATCATCATCGCCGCAGATGGTACGCCGCTGCGAGCCTTTGCCGATAGCCAAGGGATATGGCGTTATCCGATTTCATTGACTGACGTTTCTCCGCTATATTTACAAGCCCTACTCAATTACGAAGACCGTTGGTTTTGGCAACATCCAGGGGTTAATCCTTTTTCTCTTAGTCGTGCGTTGTGGCAAAATCTCACCCACAAACGGGTGATTTCAGGTGGCTCAACGCTGACCATGCAAGTGGCGCGGCTGATTATTCCGCAAGGTAAAGGCATTACTGGCAAACTGGCGCAAGTGTGTCGAGCATTGCAATTGGAGTGGCATTACAGCAAACCAGAGATTTTGCAATACTATCTGAATCATGCGCCGTTCGGTGGAACGCTGGAAGGGGTGCAGGCGGCAAGTTATGTTTATTTAGGTAAATCCGCCCGCGAGTTGAGTGTGGCAGAAGCGGCATTACTCGCGGTATTGCCGCAAGCGCCGAGTCGTAATCGCCCTGACCGTCATCCTGAGCAAGCACAAATCGCGCGTGATAAAGTGATTCGCCGATTAGCCCGAGAAAAAATTTGGTCAAAAGCAGTGGCAGAAGACGCGCTGATTGAAAATGTGTTTGCCCAACGCAATAGCCAGCCTGTAGTCGCGCCCTTATTAGCGAACCGTTTTAAGTCCCATGTCAAAAGCGAGTTGCCGTTAAAAACCACCCTTGATTATGCCATGCAGCAAAGCCTTGAGGAGTTGGTTAAAAATTACATGAAAGCCTTGCCAACCCAAACTTCGGCGGCGGTATTGGTGGTTAAAAATCACGATTTATCGGTACAAGCCTATATCGGTTCGGCGGATTTTTCCGATAACACGCGGTTTGCCCACATCGACATGGTAAGCGCGATACGCTCGCCCGGCTCAACCTTAAAACCGTTTTTGTATGGACTTGCCTTAGATGAAGGCTTGATTCATTCGCAATCCTTATTATCTGACGCGCCCAGCTCCTATGAAGGCTATCGCCCCCACGATTTTGACCGAGGTTTTATTGGCCCTGTCAGTGTCAGTAATGCGTTAAAAAAATCCTTGAATGTGCCAGCGATTCAAGTTTTATATTATTTAGGGGCGGAAAAATTTGTCAGTCGCTTAAAAAATGCAGGACTTACCTTGCAATTTTCACAAGGGGCAAAAGCAAATTTATCGGTGATTTTAGGCGGAGTTGGGACAACGCTGGAAACCTTAGTGGGGACGTACTCCGCATTAGCCAATCAGGGCTTGGCTGGGAAAGTGCGTTTTTTTCAACACAGTCCGATTCAACAACGCTATTTATTTTCGCCTGGAGCGGCGTGGATTATTCGCACTATTTTAAAACATGAGGATACGCAAGCGCATGGCTTGGCATGGAAAACAGGCACGAGTTATGGTTATCGGGATTTTTGGAGCATTGGGGTGAGCGATGATTTTACTATCGGGGTGTGGATAGGACGACCTGATGGCACACCAACACCCGGACATTATGGCGCATTAACTGCCTCGCCCTTGTTATTTGAAATTGCCCAGCGTTTGGCTTATCGCTATGGGCAGTCACACACGCCTGAAAAACAACCTGCCAACGTCACCGAACAGCTTATTTGTTGGCCGCTCGGTGGTTTATTAAGTGAAACCCCAGCGCATTTGTGCCATGAAAAAAAGAAAGCGTGGTTATTAAATAACACCGTACCGAAAACGTTGGCAACAGGCGATAACAGTGTCTGGGAACAAAATCCTGCTACCTTGATGATTAATCAAAAAACGGGGCGATTGGTCGATTCATCCTGTCACGCGCCAGTAGTCGGCTATAAAACCGTGGCATTTTGGCCTGCGGTAGTCGAACCGTGGATACCTGCCACGCAACACAAACAACAGCAAATCGGTGATTACGATGAAAGTTGCTCGCATCCGCCCCAATTTCAGCAAGGGGTGTTAAAAATTGAAGAGCTGGATAATAACGCGCAATTGCGTTCCCCTGGAGCTGCAAAAAACTTCCCCGCCGTGCCGTTAAAAACCAGCGGGGCGCAAGGGTCGGTGTATTGGTTTATTAATGGGCAGTTGTTGTATCACGTTGACCCGACTAAAGCCCTGAAACATCTATTTAAAGAAACAGGGCATTATCAAATTGCGGTCAGTGATGAAATGGGCAAAACCGCGAGCATTGAAGTGGATGTGTTAGCGGTGATGCAGTAAATAAACGCTTTTTTAAAACAGAGCTTGAGAAAAAATCTGGCAACAAATCCCAACCTAAAATGCCTTTGCATCCTGATAATGATTGAGGATTATTTTTCCCCCTGAGATAACCAAATCAGGATATTCTAAGGGTTTAAAATCGTCAAGGGGATTGCCCTGTACAACAATAATATCCGCAGGGGCTGTTGCAGTTAGCGTCCCTAATGGCGACAGCCCAAGATATGCACCCGATTTTGCGGTTGCCGCTTGCAAAACTTGTAGCGATGTCATTCCTGTGAACTGCTGCATAAATAGCAATTCTTGGGCATCAATTCCCCAAGGAATATCAGGATGAGCCAGTTCTGCCCCGTATAAAAACTGCGTTCCTGCTTTTGCTAAAATATGGGCGTTGTGTTGCAAACCTGCACAATGCGAGAGGGTGTCAAAAGTTGGAATAACCGTTACTTTTTGCGCTGCTGCCTGTTTTAATAACGCCTCAGAAATAATTTCACAAGGGATATGCGCCCATTCATCCACACCCGCTTCTAAGGCTAAACGCACCCCCGTGTTTTCACCCAAATGCGCTGAGACCCGTTTACCCAGTTTGTGCGTTTCATCGGTAATGGCGGTTAATATTTCCAAAGACAGCAATGCCCAAGGTTTAGGACTGTGCGCTGTGTGTCCATGTCCATGTTCACCCGCCCACGGTGCGCCATGCTCTTCACCTGTTTCTAAAGCAACTTTTATAACGGCTGCTCCTCCTGCAATAAACTGACGCACCAAGGCACGAGCTTGTTCTGGATTTTTAACTTCGGTTGCCACCTCGGTTTTGCCAAACGTTGGAATAGGATACCCATTAACCGCAGTTAAAATAGCTCCTGCGGTCAGTAAACGTAAAGTGCCATTTCCACCTGACAGTGGCAATAATCGTCCGCCTACATCGCGAGCAGTGGTAATACCGTGTCGCAAAATCGTTGCCTGAGGAATTTTTCTAAAATCAATATGGGAATGTAATTCAATCAGACCGGGTAAAATAGTCGAGTCACCTAACTCAAACACCACCGCCCCTTGGCTCTCTAAAGAATGACTTTTACCAACCGCTTCAATCAGATTGTCAGTGATTAAAACCTCTGCATCTTTTATTAACGCAGTGCCATCAAAGACTCGCGCCGCGCGTAATAATAGACGCTGATGGGGTACAGGTTGGATTGTTTGTTCATCGTGTGCAACGGCACAGGTTGTGTAACTGCTACAACAAACAGCAACTAGCCAAAAAAGGGCTTTAATTGTGGGCGATTTAAATTGAGATTTCATCATTTAGAATGCTCGGCGAGTGGTGGTTAAAAAAAAGAGACTGATTTTTTTGGCATGATAGAAGTAACTTAAGTGAGCAATGCGTGATACTATTTCTAGCTAGCTTAACTGGCTAGTGGATTTTTAGCCACTTAGCGTATCAACAGCCCTGACTCAACTTCCTGTTTTTTAAAATGACGCAAACCGCCGTTCTTTCTATTCCCTTAACGCAATTGGCAATTGCGTTTGTTCCTGTCTTGGTAGTTTTGCTGTTATTTAGCTATTGGCAATTGAATGTTTCCAAAACCGTGTATGCACTCACACGGATGCTAGGGCAGTTATTACTGATTGGTTACGGATTAACCTATCTTTTTACCACTCACTCTGCAATGGTTGTATTGCTCGCATTAACCGTCATGTTATCCTATTCAAGCTGGGTGAGTTTAAACACCATTCATCACAAATGTAATTGGCATTTGTATCAACGGTCGTTTATTGCCATCGCGTTTGGCGCAGGAATTCCGCTGGCGATTATGACCCAATTTGTAATTAAGCTACAGCCTTGGTACGAACCGCGTTACATGATTGCGCTATCGAGTATGGCATTTTCAACTGCAATGAATAATGTGAGTTTATCAGCCGAGCGTTTTTATGCCGAACTGGAACACAAACACGATTATGCAACCGCGCGTGATATTGCGTTTAATGCGGCGATGATTCCCATTATTAACTCAATGTTTGTGGTAGGGTTGGTCACTTTTCCTGGGATGATGACAGGACAAATTTTGTCAGGGGTATCGCCCTTTATTGCCGCCCGTTATCAAATCATGGTGATGTGCATGATTTTTTCTTCAGCAGGATTGACCAGTGCTTGTTTTTTACTGTTGGTAAAACCTAAACCTCATGCCACAAATTCCTAACCCCGTCACAAATAATGCCCTGATTGCATTTCCATTAAGCGGGATTGGGTGCGTTTAAATTCAAACACATTATCCGTGTGATACAGCCTTTCTACCGTCACCGCCAAGGTGCAGATAATTTTCACCTTTTGTTCATAAAGCGCGTCAATCAAGGTCACAAAACGGCGTGCCTGATCGCGATTTTCGCGTGATAATTGCGGAATCGCCGCAATAAAAACAATCTTAAATAAGCGGGCAATTTCCACATAATCTGCCGCTCCTAAGGCTCGGTTACATAATTCAGCAAACGAGCTGTATAAAATATCGCCTTGTGTGGCAGTAAAAGGCACAGCGCGTCCTTGCACTTGCAAAGTAACAGGTTGGGTTTTAGCCGATTGGGTTAAGCGGTTGAAACTTTCCTGTAAAAATTGCTCAGATTTTTGCCCTGTGCCAATATAAAAACGTTGCTGCAACGCATTAAAATGGCTTACGCGATAATCCTCGCGCGTCAATAATTCAATAACCTGACTGGCTTGCTTTAACTGGTGAATAAAGGGCAAAAATAAGCTGCGTTGCAAACCGTTGTGATACAAATCATCAGGATGATAATTGGATGTGGCAACAAACAACAGCCCTGCGGCGAACAAATGACTAAACAGCCGGGTTAAAATCATGGCATCGGCAATGTCGGTGACATTAAACTCATCAAAGCACAACAGGGTTGTTGACTGGCGGAGATGTTTTGCATAGGCAATCAGCGGGTCGCTGTGATGCTGCTGTCGGTACTGATGAATAAAGGTATGGACTTCCAACATAAAGACCGCAAAATGGACGCGGCGTTTTTTTTTCACAGGGCAGGCTTGAAAAAAAAGCTCCATTAACAATGATTTCCCACGCCCTACCTCGCCAAAAATATAAACACTTTTGTGCTGTGCCGTTCCTATTAGCCAGGAAAAAGGTCTTTTTTGTTCTTGCGCTGTCACAGCCGTTAATAAATTTTGCAACTGTTTTAAAACACTAACTTGCGCAGGATTGTAGTGCAATTGTTGGCTATCGACTAAGGTCTGATACTGTGCTTCCAGTAAGTCGCCTGAAACAGACGACTTTTTTTTGGAAGGTTGAAATGAAAACTCAAGCATGGTGATAAAAATTGACAAGCGACGACTATCTTAACTACAAAGCAATAAGTGTGCCGCAGTGGGCATAAATGAGGTTTATGCCGCGAGAAACAAGGGATTTATTTCACAAAACAACTTTGTTCGGCATCATCTTCTGCCGCTTGAATCCTCTTTTTTAGTTCTTTTGCCTGCTGAGGGTCGCGAAAAGCCGAACCATTTTCGCCAGCTGTTTTGCTCATAAAACCAAAAGTAACTGCCTCTTCATAGTCTTTAAAGGTTAATTTTTCGGCAATTTTGTCTATTTTGCAGCCACAGGCATATTGATTGACATAATTTAAGCCACCGTGTTTTGCCACACAGTTTAAAACATAATCCACGCGGTCGCGCGTAGGGTATTGATTTAAAAAACTTCCCGATTCATTGCTCGCAAGAGTGGATTGATTTGTATTTGTTGCGCAGCCTGATAACAGTAAAATTAAGCTTGCAAACATAAAAAGGGGAATTGATTGTTTCATAACACATTTTTCCTAAAGTTAAAATAATAAAAGCGTCTTAGTATCACAGATTAATGGGGGCAAACGAATGAGCTTATTTTTTTGATGCCATAATTTCATTTTGACTTCGCCTGAGTTAAGTCACGACTCGGAATTTAATTTTCGACGGCAAAATCAACAATTTGTTTTAATTCACGATTCATTTGGAGTAAAAACTGATTCAGTTGTGTATTTTCTGAGTCCGTTGGCAGCAAATGCGTTTTTACAATGGTTTTTCCTTGATAAAAATAAGTCACAATATTGCAAGGCAGATAGCGAATGGCATGGGGTGACATTTCTAACAAGGTTTTGGCGTGGGTTAAATTGCAAAACTGCACGGTGTCGTATTCAGGAAAATTCACTGCACCGCGTTCACGAATGACTTTCCCGACTCGACTATGCCCTGTGATTCTAAAGTTATGTTCGGCAATGGCGATTTGTAATTCGTTTAAAACCTCGGGGTAGGGTTTTGTGGTACTTTTTTCGTAGTATTGCACAATCTCGCTGTTAGGCGGCAATGATACACAGCTTGCAAGCAAGAAGGTAATGAAAAATAAGTGTGTTTTAATCAACATAATAGTTATTTTAAGCGCAGTAAGCAGGAATGCGTAGCAAGTATTGTATAATCTCAGCCAATTTTATCCTTTAATTTTGTAGAGACTTTTTATATGGCACTTTATTGTGGAATTGTCGGTTTGCCTAATGTGGGCAAATCAACCTTGTTTAATGCCCTGACTAAAGCAAAAATTGCGGCGGAAAATTATCCTTTTTGTACCATAGACCCGAATGTGGGGGTAGTCCCTGTGCCCGATTCGCGCATGGATGAGTTGGCAAAAATTGTCAAACCTGAGCGAATTTTACCCACCACCATTGAATTTGTTGATATTGCAGGCTTGGTGGCTGGGGCTTCTAAAGGGGAAGGATTGGGCAATCAATTTTTAGCCAATATCCGTGAAACGGACGCAATTGTCCATGTGGTGCGCTGTTTTGAAGATACCAATGTCATTCATGTGGCAGGTAAAGTCAGTCCTTTAGACGATATTGAAGTGATTAATACCGAGTTGGCGTTGGCTGATATGGCATCTATTGAAAGAGCATTACTGAAAGCGACGAAAATGTCCAAATCAGGTAATAAAGACGAGTTGTCACGCAAAGCGGTCTTGGAAAAAGTGTTAGCGCAATTAAACAAAGGTGCGCCTGTGCGCACGCTGGGTTTATCTGACGATGAGCAGAAAATGCTAAAAGAATTTTGCTTGATTACCTTAAAACCGACCCTGTATGTAGCCAATGTACAAGATGATGGCTTTGAGAATAATCCGTTATTAGCCCAAGTAGAAACTTTTGCCGCAAGCGAAGGGGCGCAGGTGGTTGCCGTTTGTGCAGCGATTGAAGCGGATATTGTGCAATTGGCCGATGATGAGCGGCAAGAGTTTATGGATGATTTAGGCTTGACTGAACCTGGTTTAAATCGGGTAGTGCGGGCAGCGTATAAGCTTTTGAATTTATCAACTTATTTTACTGCGGGTGTAAAAGAAGTCAGAGCTTGGACGATTCCGATTGGTGCAACTGCGCCACAAGCGGCGGGAGTTATTCATACAGATTTTGAAAAAGGCTTTATCCGGGCTGAGATTATTGCGTATCAAGATTTTATTGATAACAAAGGCGAGCAGGGGGCAAAAGATGCGGGGAAATGGCGTTTGGAAGGAAAGGATTATTTAGTTAAAGATGGCGATGTGGTGCATTTTCGCTTTAATGTTTGACATAATTGAAAAACAAATATATAATGCTCGCTCTTTTTAAGCTATAAAGCTTAAAGGCGATGTAGCTCAATCGGTTAGAGCGCGGGATTCATAACCCCGAGGTTGGTGGTTCAATTCCACCCATCGCCACCATAAACAGCAAGGCTTAGAGCATTTATTCCTCTAAGCCTTTTTTATTGCCTGAAATTTACTGAGTTTGTGTTAAAGATTACAGTACATCATTCTGTGAGGTTTGCCGATTAAAGATTTTTTCAGTTTCTTTGCCTGCAAAACTTTTAATCATGGTTAGTAAGGCAATTATACTCCTCCCAACGCGGCATTAATCCCCATTGTTCGATTGCTTCAATGCGATTTTTAGCTTTTTGCAAATAATAGTTTGCGTCTTTGGCGTTCAAATTTTGTTTTGTATGTTGGCTGATTTTCGCGGCGAATAAATCCAATTCGGCATCGCGCAGGTGATAGCCAGTTTCTTCAATGAGTTGTTTGGCATCAATGTAGTGGTTTAAAGCGGAGTCAAAGTCAGCGGAGGCAAGGCTGTAACGTCCGTGAAAAGCTAAGTAATCCAACTGCATACAGTTTCAGACATAAGCGTTCGATGATTTCCCACGCGCTGTTTAAATCGGCTTGGGCGGTTCTTTTTTCAGCAAGGCAATGATTTTTCTTAAGTTTTCTTTTCCATTATCTTTTAACCCTTTGATAACTGTATCTCTATCAGTTGCTTTAAGTTTTTAAGCATCTTAAAAAGCACAAAAATATCATCACTGTCCGCGCTATAAGTTCTGCTGATGCAATAGTCATTATTTTCCAATACCAGAAAATGCCAAATTAACCCAACGACATATAAACCATAAATCGGATTGTGATTTTGGTTGATTTCCCGTGCTGCAAGCATCGCTGCTAACACTTGTGCATCAGGCATTCCTTGATTTTCGATACTGCGTTTATATTCGTGCATACAGAAAAAAGGCAAATCTGGTTCACGAAAACCTGTAGCAATCATACCGTCCACAATACCTGATAGTTGATAATCGCCGATTTGTGCTGATAACGGACGTTCTAAAAAATAACCGATGTGTTCGTCATCAATGTCAGCTAACACAAATAATGGACTAATGAATTTGTTTTCCAATTCGACTTCATTCCAGCATTGACCGCCACGCGCAATGTTTTTTTGCAATTTAAGTAGGCTGTTTTTTTCTACGTCATTGATTTCACAAGGGTAACTTAGCCAATTGTCTAATAAATCCGATTGCCAGATTTGTTTTAACCCAAGTGCTTTATCTAAGCGGTTGAGTGTCCAGTCTTTAAATGTGATAGTTTGCATGGTGTTACTCTGATAAGTTTGTTT
>JFJP01031788.1_pt1 | contig 12053 bp, 11 predicted proteins | sample 431651 | NCBI WGS metagenome assembly JFJP01 (sample SAMN02602958, study PRJNA72255) | Microbial mat metagenome, whole genome shotgun sequencing project. | biome: fresh water; feature: sink hole; material: water; isolation source: purple microbial (photo- and chemosynthetic) mats found in... | reverse complement strand
ACCGCTATTTTTAGCATGTGTGTCAATCCCTTTGCAGTATTCTGCTCTGATAAATGCTTTTTTAACGCTTCCTGCGATGTTTTTTATGGGCTATCATTGTAATGAACTCCGCATTAACGATGAGCCAGATACAAAGAAATTGGTGATTACTTGTTTAGACGAAGCCAGTAATGCCTGCAATTATATTAGCCGCATTGATTATGCCGTTTATGTCACTGTTGAAGCTACTGCGGAAGTGACGCTACCAATCTATGGCATTTCTTCTGGATTGTCCGTGTGTGCTCAGATAGCAGAGTTGTACTTTATTTTAGAATAACCAGAGCTAACTGAGCAAAACGCGACAGGGTACTACCACTCCATCCTAACATTTTAAACAGACTATTGCACTGAGGTTCACAGATTCGTGGCAGGTTGAATAACCTGCTACGCTATGCAAAGCGGACATTGATAATAACACTAACATTACAAGAGAAAAAAAATGACTACCTATATTACGACTAACCAAACCAATCTTATTACGTCTGCATTCAAAGCATTGATAGCCACTGATGCCTTAAGCACTATCTCGGTGTTATGTTCGTTTGTTAAGCCAAACACGATAGTGTCGTCTGCTGTTGATAATGCTTGGCAAATATTGATGCAACAAGCTGGATTTCAGACGCTTTGTAGCACTTGTGCCAGCTACGGCTTTAAAACCATGGGCTTTGTTTATGGGGCTTCGGGTTCTTATGTAGCGGGTATCAATGGCTTACAGGGCATACTGGTGAATACCAGCAATCCTTCCGTACCATCGGTTGCCGATCTCTATTTATACACTTCGGTTGGATTATCCATTGGTCTTTCAGAAGGTGTGGGAGGGTTTCATGGTCTTTATCTCTATACCGATGTGCCGTTGAATTCAGGTGGCGGCTCATCGTCTGCTCAATTTTCAGCGGCGGCAGGTTTAGGTGCGGCGGTTGCCTTGTCAACTCCCGCGACGGTTGTCAGTGTCCTGGAAGATGTCAGTGGCTTTGCCGGACTGGCTGTTAAACTGATTACCAATGAAGTTGACCCAAATAATAATTATGGACTCACCTTTATGGTCGTCACTGGCGAAGATATTTCTGTGGATTATGGCGCAAGCTACAGCAAGGTCAATCAATTTTCTTAACACAAAACAGGTTTTGGATTTCTTTCATTTTCTTGCATGAAGAGACTGTGAAAGTATTGTAAAAAATGCCTTAAAAGTTGTTTGTCCACGAAAAACACGAAAAGTATAAAACTATAATTGATTAAATTTAATGGGTTAAGAAAACAATTTAGTTCGTGTCTTTCGTGGACAATGATTTTTAGGTGAATACTTTCACAGTTTCATGAAGATACGGAATTCAAAAGTGAGTGGCGGATTGCATAATCTGCTTTGGTATTTACACGTTATCAACGCTCAAATCAAGGTAACTTTCTCATGACTAATAACATAAGCAACATTCCAACAGGTACACAGGTTATCGTACCGATCACTTATAAAACTCAGCCCATGATTACCATTCAAGTCGGTTCTTCGCCAACGCTGGATGTCAATGTGTTGATGGACACGGGATCGGCGTGGCTGGTACTTAATGCCTCAGTATTTCCTGATGACAGTTACTACACGGTTGTTGATGCCAATCCGCAGACCGTGACTTATGGCGGAGGGGATTTAGTGGCGACAGGACCGATTTGTAGCACGATGGTCAGTATAGCGGGGCTGAAACCGCAAGCCGTCAAATTTCTGCTCAAGCAAAAAGGTAATTACGGGGGTAATGGCACATTGGGTATCAATACATGGAGACCCAGTAGTGCCACTATGCCAAATTTCCCCAGTGAACTGGATATTCCCGTTCATGCCTTAAAAATCAAGCAATATCAAATTTCCTTGAGTAATGATCATTGTAATTGGGTGCTTAATGGCTATCCTGCTATTAGTAAAGCCATTATCAGTTCTTCATCGAAATTACGGGAATTCAACGCACCCGCTGATAATAATGTAGCGGTGACTAATGCGACACTAACTGTTGGTACATTCACTTGTTCAGCAAATTTACTGCTGGATTCAGGAACACCAGGGGCTGGGATTATTTTATTTACTAATACACCCAACAATCAAAATATGAGCGTCACGATACAGACTAGCGATAATAAGGTATTAGCATTGACCACGGTTTTGGCGAAAGACATTGCTTTTAATAACGTGACCTGTGCTGTTCCAAGTACCAACGGCATAATAGGTAATCATCTCTTTCTGTCCTATACAATGGGCATTGACCTTGCCAATAATAAAATTTTTCTTCTTCAAAATTAAGCGCGTAGAGAGCCTGCTGGAATGACAGTGTTTTTAACGAAATAATTGCTGCAACAGAATACGGGGTATCGTGTTATGTAAACTCTACCTCATGTGACAAGGCTTCATGCGGTCTGCTTACTTCATCCTTAAATTTAAAGAGAGAAAGTCTAATGAAAAAACCTATTTTACTGCCCATCTTAGTTGGATTTATTGCGTCCGCCCTTTCATTTTCCTGTCCAGGTGAAGCGACACTTGATAACAACTTGAAGGTGGTTATCATTCGGCACGGAGAAAAACCAGAAAAAAACCTCGACAACAACATGCTGTCGTGCCAAGGACAGAATCGTGCTTTGCAACTGCCAGCCGTTTTGTACCAGAAATTCAACAAACCAGACTATACCTACGTTCCTTCACTCGAGCAGAATAAGTCAACAGAACACGCCAGAATGCTACAAACGGTTACGCCATTTGCTATTAAGTACAATCTAACGGTCAATAGCAAATACGACGAAAAAGATTATTCAACTATCAGCAAAAAAGTACAAGAAAAAACGGGTACAGTTCTCATGGTTTGGGCGCATACTGAGATACCGCCGCTTGCCAAGGAACTTGGTGTAAAGATGCCGCCCGCTTGGGATGATAATGATTTCGACACTATCTGGGTGATTACTTACACGAACGGTAAAGCGGTATTGTCTATCGACAAAGAAGGAATCACTCCTTCCCCCGACTGCAAGTTTTAAAAACCACGGTTGAGTGGTAAAGTTTAATTCTGCGTGTAGCGGTGATAACTGAAACCCATGTCACACACTAAAAATAATCCGTTTATTCATTTCAGGAATACATTATGACCGAATACCAAGCCAATATTTATCCAGGCGATGTCGCTAATCCGACTGTCACTCATGCCGATGCGAGTCGTAAAAGTGTTGCCGTGTGTTTTTCTGGCGGCGGTTCGCGTGCATTAACTTGTGCATGGGGTCAGTTGCTTGGACTAAATAGTTTGAAAGCTGAAAACGGACAGCCGCTTTTAGACGAGGTGCGTTATATTTCTTCGGTTTCAGGTGGAACTTGGGCTTCTGTTTTATACACGTTTCGACCTGAACGTTTTACCGATGCCGAGTTCCTGGGTAACAGCTACCCACCGTCACAACTTTATTATAACCAGGATAAACCAAACAGTTTGAACGTCGGTAAGATGGCAGCATCAGCACTCGGAAAAATTCCACAGAATTTTGCCAATTTGTTTGAGATCGATCCTCTGAAAAACATTATTGCCAAATTTATTACCATCACGGTACTCAAAGAAATATCTTTGAGTACGTCAGCAAAATGGCTGTGGATGTATATTGTGGGCGAAAATGTACTGGCTGATTTTGATCTTTATACCTATAAAAACACGCTTTTTAAATTCAATGAAACACCTTGGCAATATGCTGATGCCAAGTTTTTCAGCCTATCCAAAGCTTACGCCACCGACAATATTTTTTCTAAAACGAAAGCACCGCCTGAAGATGCCTTTGTTTATACCCGAACCAACTCTAACGGTCAATCTGCTTGCCCGATGCTGATCATCAATACCAATATTGTCGGACAAGACTGTCCTGATGATAATATGACAGCACCGATGCAAATTCCAACGCAGGTTTCAGCGGTGGCGGCGGGGATTTACGGTGCTAATCCTTATGCTCCTGATAAAGTCGGTGGCGGTTGTGTCGAATCTTTTGGTTTTAGCTCAAGCTTATCGTCGCTTTCGGGTACTGGACAAGTGACCGCCGAATTTCCCAGAACCTACATGCTCGCCGATATTGTCGCTTGTTCCAGTGCGTTTTATGCTGCTATCTTAGAAGCCCCGATTAAAGCAGTGATAGCAAACTTGTTGGCGCATGACGATGAACATCTTAAAAACCATTTTGCTCGCTTTGTGGAAGATACAGAGGAACTTGTTCTGGTAAATATTCGTAGTAAACTTTCTGCAATCAGTGAAGAGCTACAATATTTAAGTAAAGCGAGTTGGGTGCCACAATACAATTACTGGTCTGTTAGTCAAGTATCTCAATGTGCAGCCGCCAACCAAAACACCGCGTTTACCGATGGCGGTGATTTAGAAAACACTGGGGTCGCAGGGTTGCTTGCTCAGGTACAAGGTACAGTCAGAAATATCATTGCCTTTGTTAATGGGGCGGAAGTATTGGAACAAAAAAATGGTCAGATTATCGCCGCAACTCAGATGGCACCACTTTTTGGTGTTGCCTATGATGCGGAACACGCGCAATTTGAAAATTACCTGACAGACGGTGTTAACCCTTTTACCAAACAAACTGACCCATTGGGTTTTTTACAGATTTTTGATAATAGCCATGCTGAGTTTGATGCCTTGCGCCAAGGTTTGTATGCGGCTAACGGGACGGGAGCTAAAACCGATGCTGCCTTTTGTCTGCAAACATTACAGATTGTTAAGAACAAGTTGCTGGGCATAACACAAACAACAACGATAAATGTGCTTTGGGTTCAAAACGCTCAAGTCAACAATTGGCAAAATCAAATTACAGATACTATATTGAAGCAAAAAATTGAGGCAGCGCAGAAAGATACCGATCCATTAAACTTAATCGAATTTTCTCATTTTCCCTATTACAGTACCTTCCTAAAAATTCATCAGACCGAAGCCGAAACAAACGTACTAGCGCAAATGTGGGCATGGTGTGTGAGCAATAAAGAAAGTCCTTTAAGTGCTGCAATTGCTAAAATGTTTACTTCAGTCTAAAAAATCAAGTTGTATAGTCAGCGATAATCAATCTTTTTAATGCAATTGGGTAGGATAGTACGTCCTATGTGATAAACGCCTTATGAGTAGTGCGCTGTTTTGTGACAATTGTTATTTAACACTAGAGTTAACGCACAATAAAATGATACCGTTCGTGGTGAGCAAAGTAAGCCCCGCACGCGGGGCTTACTTTGCTCACCACGAACGGTTTTTTAATCATTATATTGACTGTTATCTAGCACGAAAAATTTGATCGTCACAAGCAATGGGAGATTAGAGTACAAACCTGGGTTTATATTCCGCCATATCTTATCCCCTATTACAACCAGCACAATCTAGTTGATCATGCAAAACTATCATCACCATTTTGCTTTTACCCTTCGGGGCTAGGAAACCAAGAAGAGCTGAGAAAAATGACACAAGAAGTCGAAAATATTGCCCCACAGACAAGTGCGGAGTCTGATGCGAGGGTTAATGGGAATCAAACCACTGATTTAGATCGTACCAAAATAATCAAGAATACGAAGGAGAGTGTAGACAGATTGATGATTTATGCGGTTAAAACGCCAGAAATTGAGATAACTACTGAGTTTCTAAATGAAATTATCCCTGTATTAAGAAAAGAAAGCGCGAGTTTTAGCGTACAGGATGAAGTGATACTCTGGTCTAGTTATAAGCAGCTTACGCAACTGGTAAAGCCAGCAACAGATTGTAGCATTGCTATTGCCAGTCAACTAAATGCCCGAACTAGCCGAGATTCAACAGCCAATTCTGGTTTGGATTTTTTTAAGTTTTGGAAAAAAAACCTCGCCTCTTCTGATGCAGTGAAAAAAAGCCTCATGGAGATATGGCTGGTCGTTTTTTGTCTGATAGTGTCCATCGTGTTTTATATTATTATTCAGAGCTATTGCGCCGCGTTGTCAAAAGCCTTAGCTAATGTACACAGTGCTGCCAACGAGTGGCACACGCAGCAAAAATTGATCACTGATTTGCAATTGGTTTATGCTCAAACAAATGGAGATGACGGGAAGGCTAAACTTGAAGATTTAAAGTTTAATATGACTTTGTTAAATAATCGTTTTGCCGCATCTTTACGGATTATTATTTTATTAAATCAACCTGTTATATTATTTATTGAGAATACCAGCTTTTCAGAAATACAATTTACCCAAAAAAGCTGTAGTGATGTCATGCAGAACGCGCAAGATGCAGTTTATTTAACAAAATGTAATGTTTTTCAAGATACTTATGCCTCATTGTTATACATCCTTATCGCACAATATTTATTGCCTTTAGTTTTAGGTGTAGTCGGCGCAACGTCTTATATTGTAAGAGATACTTTAGCAAAATTAGAAAACAATAGTTTTTTACCCTGTGCCAGAGGAAAAATAATCATGCGCATCTGTTTGGGTGGGTTACTAGGGGTGATTGGTGGTATTTTTATTCAGGACGATTCGACGCAGTTGGAAGATTTTAATTTAAGTTTAGTCATGCTATCTTTAGTAATGGGTTACAGCGTGGAAGTAGCATTTTCGTTGTTTGATCAGGTTGTTGATCGTATGAAAGACTGGACAACCTCATTAAAAACAAATAGTAAAGCCGATAAATAACAAACAGAACATAGATAATAAACAGCCTATGCAAGAAAAAGTTAGTCTGCAAGCCGCGAAAACTAGGTGGTACTGCCTCCAAGCCAGGCATCAGTCACGAACAGGTTTGTGTGCTAGTGCTATAAATCTAATGATGGGCGTAAGGCGGAGTGCAAGCTCTGCTTGCACTTGCAGGTAAAGCCTACACTCCAGTAGCATTACATATTTAGCACTACCCTCAAAAGACCTGGAAATCATGAAAAGATTCTGATCCTTATTTCAAACTGTCGGTAACATGGGGTTCAATCAGGGCATACATGAGTTGGTGCATTCTGGGGCTACCTGCAATGATATTGCCAGATTCCAGATATTTGTCATTAAAGGAAAAATCGGTGACTACGCCACCTGCTTCCTTAATCAGTAAAATACCTGCGGCGACATCCCATTCCATGACTCCGATTTCCCAAAAACCATCCAATCTCCCTGCGGCAACGTAAGCTAAATCTAAAGCAGCAGCACCTGCACGGCGTATGCCTGCGCATTCGGTGGTTAAGGCGCGAAACATTCCCGTATAAGCATCTAAATGTTGGTCTGTTTTGAACGGAAAACCTGTACCTAACAACGCACCTTTCAGACTGCTTTGATTGGTCACGCGCAGACGACGATTATTAAGAATGGCACCGCCACCACGTTTTGCGGTAAATAATTCGTCGCGTAGGGGATCATAAATCACGCCGATTTCCAGTTTGCCCTTAAGTTTTAAGGCGATGGAGACGCAATATTGTGGAAAACCGTGCAGGTAGTTGGTTGTGCCGTCTAACGGGTCGATTACCCAGACATAATCATTGCCCTGATGTTCGCCGCTTTCTTCTGCCAAAATAGCGTGGTCGGGATAAGCGGTTTTGATGATAGTAATAATTTCCCGCTCAGCCATACGGTCAATTTCACTGGCATAGTCATTTCTGCCTTTTTGGTCAATATGTAATGAGCCAACTTTATCGGCAGAACGTAGGATAAGATCACCCGCACTTCTGGCAGCGCGAATGGCAGTATTTAACATGGGTTGTTGCATAGGTAGGGTATTTTAATGAGCGTAAAGAAAGTATGATGATAGCAAATCTTTTACTAAAGAGACTGCTTTTTCGGTGAGGTGTATAAAATGCTACCGATAGTTTTAATTTTGTTTGTTGTGGAGTTCCTGTGTTTCTAAATACCGATAAACCGCTGATTATGGGGATTTTAAATGTCACGCCTGACAGTTTTTCTGATGGTGGTAAATTTACGGATGTGAATGCGGCAATTGTGCAGGTGCAGCGTATGTTGTCAGAAGGTGTAGATATTATCGATATAGGTGGCGAATCCACACGCCCAGGTTCTGAGCCAGTACCTGCGTCAGAACAAATTCAGCGTGTAATTCCTGTGATTGAAGCGATACGCAAATTCAGCGATATATTAATCAGTATAGATACAACTTCCAGCGTGGTTGCGCAAGCAGCATTGAATGCTGGGGCGAACTGGATTAATGATGTGTCGGGTGGATTAAATGATTCGGCTATTTTGACTTTAGCCGCGACTGCTGGTGTACCGATTGTATTAATGCACAGTCAAGGTACACCGAAATCCATGCAGGAGAATCCTTATTATGAGGATGTGGTGCAGGAGGTTATTGTCGCTTTGCAAGCACGGATTGAAGCCGCACTAGCTGTCGGGGTCAAAGCGGAGCAGATTATACTTGATGTGGGCATTGGCTTTGGTAAACGCAAACAGGATAATCTGGATTTACTCGCGCATTTGGATGAATTTGTCGCGTTGGGTTATCCTGTGTTATTGGGCACGAGTCGAAAACGGTTTATGGGTAGCGTGTGTGATGTGCAAGAGCCTACAGAATTAGTCACGGCTACCGCAGTAACGACTGCATTAGGTGTAATGGCTGGGGTAATGTTGTTTCGTGTTCATGATGTAAAAGAAAATCGTCAGGCGGTTGATATTGCCTGGGCGGTTAAACAAAGCCGAGGGCAAAACAGTGATTGAACAGATAAATGCCTTGTTGCCACAAACACAATGTGGTCAATGTGGCTTTAAAGGTTGCCGACCTTATGCGGAAGCAATAGCCGCAGGATTGGCTGATATTAATCAATGTCCGCCGGGTGGTGATGAGGGCATTAGAGATTTAGCCGATTTATTGGGTGTGGCGTTTAAACAATTAAATCCAGAATTTGGGCAACATAAACCCAAAAGCGTTGCGTTTATTGTCGAGCAGGATTGTATTGGCTGTGTTAAATGTTTAGCCGCTTGCCCTGTCGATGCAATTTTAGGTGCGGCAAAATATATGCACACCGTCATAGCCGTTGAATGTACAGGCTGTGAATTATGTATCGCGCCTTGTCCTGTCGATTGTATTATCATGCAGCCTATAGTGAACCAGGAAATTTCCAGAGCGGAAAAACTTGCCAAAGCACTACACGCCAAACAGCGTTATGAAGCGCAACTCGCCCGCAAAGAGCAAGAGGCAATTGAAAAAGCCGAACGACTAAAAAGACAAAAAGCCGCGTTAAAAATGAAATCAGCCTGATGAATAAAAAACAATGTCTGGCAATTTTTGATCGACTCGCTATCGCGATACCCGAACCAGTAGCCGAATTAATTTATAACAGTCATTTTGAATTATTGATTGCGGTAGTGTTATCGGCACAAGCGACAGATAAAAGCGTCAATAAAGTAACGACCAGGTTATTTGCTGTCGCAAATACTCCCGAATCCATACTTGCCCTGGGTATTGATGGTTTAAAAGATTATATTAAATCCATAGGCTTGTTTAACAGCAAAGCAAACCATATTATAAGCTTGTGTCAACAATTACTGGACAAACACCAGGGACAAGTGCCAGACAAGCGCGAAGCATTACAGGCACTGGCTGGAGTGGGTAGAAAAACAGCGAATGTGATACTGAATACCGCTTTCAGGCAAGCTGCCATTGCGGTGGATACCCATATTTTCAGAGTCGCAAACCGCACGGGACTTGCCAAAGGTAAAACGGTTCTCGAAGTAGAACGAGGCTTAACAAAATGCGTCCCTAAACAACATCAACTGGACGCGCATCATTTGCTGATACTACATGGTCGATATACCTGTGTTGCCAGAAAACCAAAATGTGAAAGCTGTGTGATTGCGGATTTGTGTGAGTTTGCAAAAACACCTTAGCATCAAGCTTGGTTTTTTTGAAAAAACGGATATATTAATTTTTGATGTGTAATGGGTTTGTTATGATAGACAGCATTCGATACTGGTTAGTGTCGGGATTTTCCTGCTTGAGGGGCTGGAAACAAAATATAAAATAGAATTTTTTAATCAACACTCAGGATATTCAAAATGAAAAAAATCAATAAAACTCCTTTAGCTGCGGCTATGGGCGTTGCTTTTATCTCAACATTTGCCGCAAGTGGCGCAAATGCAGAAGCCAATCCATTCGGCATGACTGAATTATCACAAGGCTATATGCAGCTTGCAGAAGCTGACAAAGCAGGTGAAATGAAATGTGGTGCGGGTATGAATATGGAAAAACCTAAAGCCCCGGAAGGTGCTTGTGCAGGCAAAAAAACTGAGGCAAAACCTGCTGATGGAAAAGCGGCTGAAGCGCAATGTGGTGCATCGATGAAAGGCAAAGAAGGAGCTTGTGGCGCAGGCATGAAAGCTCCTGAAACGAAACCAGAAACTAAAGAAGCTAAATAGGATTTATCATGAAAAAAATCAATAAAACTCCTTTAGCTGCGGCGATGGGCGTTGCTTTTATCTCAACATTTGCCGCAAGTGGCGCAAATGCAGAAGCCAATCCATTTGGTATGAGCGAATTGTCACAAGGCTATATGCAGTTGGCTGAAGCAGATAAACCTGCTGAACCCAAAGCGGCTGAAGCAAAATGCGCTGGCATGATGATGGACGGCGATAAAATGAAACCAGGCATGGAATCTGCCTGCGGCGCGATGATGAAAGGTAAAGAAGGCGCGTGCGGTATGATGCCAATGGGTGACAAAGCCAAAGAAGGTGCTTGTGGCGCGGGCAAAACCGATGCAGCAAAACCTGCGGATGCCAAAACAGGTGAAATGAGCTGTGGCGGCATGATGGTAAACGGTAAAATGAAACCAGGCATGGAATCTGCCTGTGGCGCGATGATGAAAGGTAAAGAAGGCGCGTGCGGTATGATGCCTGCGGGTGAAAAAGCCAAAGAAGGTGCTTGTGGTGCGGGCAAAACCGAAGCTGCAAAACCTGCGGATGCAAAAGCGGCTGAAGCTTCATGCGGCGGCATGATGGAAAACGGTAAAATGAAACCAGGCATGGAATCAGCCTGCGGCGCGATGATGAAAGGCAAAGAAGGCGCGTGCGGTATGATGTCATCTGGCGATGCCATGAAAGCCAAAGAAGGTGCTTGCGGATCAGGGTTAAAATCGCCTGAAAATAAAGGCACGGCTGATCTGAAAAAAGCAACTGGTGTTAAGGTAATACCCTATAAACCAGCCGCCAAGTAAAACTTGCGTTAGTTTTCAGCGTAACCCTGCATCTTCATGACAGGGTTACGCTGTTCAACCATCCGGTAAGCTCATGACCAATCTAACTTACTTCCTCTATCCCTAATTAAACAGGTGTTCTCATGGACACAACGCAAAATCTTGTACACGGTGCGGGCTTGGGTTTAAGACGCAGCTTTTTAGCTGAAATTGTCGCCAATCCTCCTCGCACGGTTGATTTTTACGAAGTCGCGCCCGAAAACTGGATGACTATCGGCGGTAAATATGGCAAACAGTTTCGCGCCATGACGGAGCAGTTTGACTTTGTTGCGCATGGATTGTCCTTATCCATAGGCAGTACCGACCCGTTAGATGAAACTTTTGTGACCAATCTTAAGCACTTCATGCGTGAGCATGGCATGAAGTTTTATAGTGAGCATTTAAGCTATTGCAGTAAGGACGGGCATTTATATGATTTAATGCCGATACCGTTTACCAGCGATGCCGTGCATCATGTCGCCGCCAGAATACGCCGCGTACAGGACATACTGGAACAAAAAATTGCCATCGAAAATGTGTCCTACTATGCCGCAGTAGGGCAGGAAATGAATGAAATCGACTTTTTCAACGCCGTTATCGAAGAAGCCGATTGTGATGTGCTGATCGACATTAACAATATTTATGTCAACAGCGTCAATCACTGCTACGATGCCGAAGATTTTTTAAAAGCCATGCCCGCACACCGTATCGCTTATGCACATATTGCGGGACATTATGTGGAAGCGGAAGATTTTTTGGTTGATACGCATGGCGCGGAAATTGTTGATCCTGTCTGGAAATTACTGGGTAAAGCTTACGAGTTATACGGCGTATTTCCGACTTTATTAGAGCGT
>JFJP01040019.1_pt1 | contig 12054 bp, 20 predicted proteins | sample 431651 | NCBI WGS metagenome assembly JFJP01 (sample SAMN02602958, study PRJNA72255) | Microbial mat metagenome, whole genome shotgun sequencing project. | biome: fresh water; feature: sink hole; material: water; isolation source: purple microbial (photo- and chemosynthetic) mats found in... | reverse complement strand
AAGAAAGCAGACCGTACAAAGATGAAGTGATTTTGTGCTATGACCACTTGGAGGCAATAATATCGATATTTGGGGAGAGTCACAACGACAACGTGTATCTTTCTAAAACACACATCCACATGGAGCCAACATCTATAACTCTGTACTCGCACCAGTATTACTAAATCGTCAACAAAAGTTCGGTGCCAGTCGAATTCTCATGGCGCGCCTTTTCCACAGAAAGAGAAGAAAATGAAAAGAAAACGAGACTCAACCTGCAACTGAGCTAGGAAGAAGCTGAGGAGAGAATGATACTAGAGGAGTCAAATCTCGAAGAAAGCATGGCAGAAAGTTTAGATAGTGACGACTCCTATGACGAGGATGAACTCAACAAAAAGCAAGAAAGAGCCTAACAAAAGTAATAACCGTTATATAATAAGTTTTGTATAGGGCCATTGCAACTCTTGCTCGTAAGTACTAGAGCATTCGGAAAGCTGTTGAGGAGGACTTAATGTTATTTCAAGATGAGATTTTCTCGATTGAACCTTTGCAAGGTAAGATCTGGCCAAACACGGAGATCACCTGCTGTGTGACTTTCAAGCCGCAGGGACCTTACCATTACTCATGCACGGCATTCTGTAATATCACCTGCTCAGAGGAAAGACTACCACTCAATATGACGGGATAAGGAAAGGGACCTCAGGCTTAACTTTCTATCACTGAAATGGATATTGGAGATATCTTTGTTAACCTCTAGACCGAATACTTTGTGGCCATTGAAAATACCGGTGAAATAGACTGTCACTATAAACTAATTCCTTATGAAACGCCTTTTGGTTCTAAATTCCATTTCGGCAAAACTGAGGGAATCTTAGGAGTTAAAGACAAGTCTAAAGACTTGATTAAAGTAGCTTTCAAAAGTGACATCTTGGGAGAATTCTCTGAAACATTTAGATTCGCTTTGGAAGGAAGCTCGGAAATGCTCACACTAACATTCAAAGGTCATGTTGTAGCTCCAACATTCAAGTTTTCAGATGAAATCATTAATTTCGGACCCGTATCATTCAAGTTTCCCGTCTATAAGACGGTTTACCTCACTAACACTTCTGATGTCGAAATTAACTATGTCGTGAGAGTGCCAGGCGACGGCCGCAGTTTACATAACGAATTCAGCATAACCAACGACAAGGGTCGTTTAGAGAAGAATAAGGAAGCTTAAATAACCATAGAGTTCATTCCCCAGTTCTAGTAGTAGTACGACATGGTTCTGGTTGTCGACTTAGAAGGAGTAGGTCAAGATATGCTAGCAGTACCTATCAAGGCTGAGTGCCTCGCACCCAAAGTCACCATACAACCATCGGACTTCTTGGAATATGATGTTGTGTTTTTGAGACATCCAAGAACTAAGAAGATAGAGATAATTAATGAAGATTCGTTGAAAGCAAAGTTTGAAATCTTGCCTTAAGACGAACAGTCAAAGCGTATTGGAGTCTATACTGTCGATATTGAAGGAGCCATCATACCCCCTAAATCGTCATGCACTATCAATGTCACTTTAAAAACCGAGATCTTACACAACGTGCGCATTCCCCTAGCAATAAAAGTAGAGGGTGAAGCCATCCATAAGTAACTTACACTCCTGGCTTTCTCTCGCGGTCCTATTGTTTCTGTGAATAAACACGAGCTGGACTATGGCAACACAGAAGTATTGAAAGATTACACCGAAAAAATTATTGTAAGAAATGAAAGTGAGATACCAGCGGAGTATACGGCTTTTACCAAGAATAAAGAAAGTATCTGGAAAGTCGTGCAAAGACATGGAGTTCTACAGAAAGACGACGAAAAAATTATTGAGGTCGTCTGTAATGCTGATGAAGTTCAGAAGTTTTCTGACACACTGCATATAATAGTAAACAACGGAGTAGATTTGGAAGTAGCATTGCGTGCCAAAGGTGTTGGGTCAACCTTATACTGTAAAGACAATCTGAATGCAGTAGACTTTGGAACCCAATACACACATTCTAACTGCACAAAGGAATTCTTCTTAGAAAATAGAGGCAGAAAACAGATGAAGATACAGTGGGTTCGCACAACTAAGATTGATAGAAAGAATCAGTAAAAGGCGAAACCTAATGATAAGAGTGCTGAATCTCCAACTAAGAAATCTGGAACAGCCAATAATGATGCATCTATGGTATCTCAAGGAGGTGGGGAAGCAAAAGAAGAAGAAATCAAATTTGTTTATGCAGTAGTTCCTGACACCATAATTTTGAATCCAAAGATGGGAATTCCCATTCAGTTCCGCGCCAATTCTTTCAATGAAGGAGCTGAGATTTCTGAGACTTGGATTTGCAACGTATCAGTAGGTGGAGACCGCAAGCCAAAAACCGTATACAATACTATAGTAAAGGGGAAATTCATAACACCAGGTCTCAACTTCAGTGACCCAAAACTGTTCTTCAAGTACTTATGGGAAAAAGGAGTGGCTTCGATGCCCATTACCAAAACACTTGATATCACTAATGGAGGACCACTACCTACTTCTATTAATCTGAAGATTGATCCACCTTTCAGTTGCGCTACTGAGAAATTGACTCTGGCTCCTGCCAAGATGGAGCAAATTAAAATTGACTTCGACCCAGGCATGAAACAAGACCGTCTTAGTGACAATATTTCAGGAAAACTAAACATATCTCACATTGGTCACCCTTAAAAGGACGTGGTATTGCTTTAAGGTGAAGTATGTTTCCCGAATTTATCGATTCTGCCTCCCAACATAGACTTCGGATGCATTTTGAACGACACCTCTAAGAAGAAGTACCTGACACTGACCAACGTGTCTGAAATGAATGTTACCTATGAGTGGAGCTTCTTGGAAGAAGAAATTACCACATTAAATGCTATTAAGGCAGAAGAAACCAAGAAAAGCAAAAAGAAGAAGGGAAACAAACAAAAGGTACTGCCTATTAATGAAGTATTTGACATTCTCCCTGTGAGTGGCGTCCTTTCCCCTGGCCAGACCGAAACCGTAGAGTTTACCTACTATTCCGGCCACGGCTTAACATACAACGGTATAGCTGTCTGTAGCGTGGATGGAGGTCCTGACTATGAAGTACCAATAATTGGTGAATCCAGTACAGTCGGTTACAAACTTTCAGACAACAAAATTGATTACGGCGAAATTCCTTATAACGAGTCCAATTCGAAAGAGTTTTTCATCGAAAACATCGGGAAAGTGCCTTTCGAATTCAATATAAACCTTGGAACAGTTTCAAGACCGGGACTTGTAGAGTGCAGCCCAATGATTGGCAAAGTTGCAGCTGGAGAAAAGTTTAGAGTTGTAGTCAAATTCTTCCCAGGAGTCCCTGATAATATTGATGAAATATTCCTAGTGGAGTGTGCGCACTACCCTGCTGAGAGGTTTAAGGTTAAAGCTATTGGAACTTACCCTGGTTGTCTTCTCTCCTTCCCTCGCAATGACGATGACGATTTCCAAAAGCGTTACGAGGATTCCAAGAAATTGATTCTCAAGGGCAAAGTCGCTTACGCTGCTTTATTCTAGTCTCAGGAGGCTATGAAGCAAATGCCACCTGCACCGACAAAGGGATAGGATAAAGATAAGTCATTGATTAAAGAGCCTTTCGTTATGGATGTCGAAGCTGAAGTTGATAGAAGATTCTTATGTGATAAGATCCTAGCATAAATTGATGTAGCACAAGCTAAGCAAGCTTTTAGCCAGACTTTACCTAACTTCTCTTCCCAGGCGGTAGTCTCAGCTGCCCAAGACAACAAAGCCGTTCCCGGAACTGGAACCCAGCAGTCTCAAAAACGTCCTTAGGGTGGCAAGACTCCAACTTAGAAACGGGGTCAAAGCCAGCTGAAAAGTTCAGTTGGGTTTTCTTAGAATGACGATAAGTCAACTGTGCATGGTGGAGTTATTGGAATTGGAGGAATCAATATCAATCTTGAAAATATTACTATTGCATCTTATGTGTGTGATTTTGGCAATGTGGTGGTTGGCTCTACCAAGAAAAAGTCCTTCAGACTCACAAATGTTGGCAAGATACCTGTAACTTTCAACTTTGATAAGAAAATTCTCACCCAAGCTGGCATAAGTATTGAACCTGATAAGGTACAGAAGATTCCTCCTAACTCTTCGATTTTGTTCAATATTGTATACACAACCAGAAAGAACTCAAAGTTCGGAAAAACTAAGTACATCGTGCCTATTGATGTCAAGTACGGACCTTCCTATGCTATTGAATTTGTTGCTAATCTAACTATACCTGAACTAGCTATGTCTACTGACAACCTTGATTTTGCAAAGGTATGTGTAAACACCAGAAAAACAATAAAGATAAGATTTGAGAATCAAAAGGAAGTGCCTTGTGACTGGTGGTACTACTTCAAACCAGATGTTGCAACAGCTGCAACAGTAGCTAAAGAGGGTGAAAGGTTCACAGTCCTCCCATAGAGTGGTACTTTGCTCCCAGGACAAAAATAAACTATTGATGTTATGTTCATCCCAAATTCGGACAAGCCCTTCTTGCAGAAACTCACTTTTAAATGCAAAGATAACTAGAAATAGTTTATTCTGAATGCTAAAGGACAAGGTGTTAACTATCAAGTTGATTTAATTCAAGAAATTGTGAAACTTGGTCCAATCCTTCCTTATGATCAAAACTGCATTGAGTGTATTGAACTAAAAAACCCAATGGAACAAGCAATCGAAGTATACTCTCTCGATTTCGACAAATAATATTTTGAAGAAGAAGAAATCCTGAAGCGCATTGATAATTTCAACTCTGCAACTCCAGAGCCCATATTCCTTCCTTTAAGACAACCCGGTGGTGAATTTTGGGGTTCAATAAAAAAGTAAGACGAAAAGAAGAAAAGAGTTGAAGCCCTGAAGAAATAGATAAAAGTAATAGATGATTAGATGATGGCAATAAGTAAGAGCGAGGAAGAGAAAAAAGAAGATGCTGAGGCAGAAGCTAATGCTAGTAGTGTTAATGCTGATAAATTAGCTGAACTTGAAGAAAAAAGAACAGATCTTGAAGGCAAACTTAAGGAAGAAGAAAACCAGGCACTAGAAATCAAGTTTCCAACACCTGTCAAAGAAAAGGATAAGCTCAATGTTATCATATTTGGTCCTGAAAAGTGTGGTAAATCAACTCTTGCAAATTATTTGGCATAAGAACACTAGCGTTCTGTAATAAAAATAGACTAGTTGTTTGATTATTGTTGTCGAAGAGGACTGGCAGTCGGAGACAGAGCCAAGAAATATCTAGAAGATAGAGATGAAGAGTTAAGAAAAACTATTGAAGAACAGGAGAAGAAAAAGAAAACAAAGAAAGTTAAGAAGGGTGAAGAAGAGCCAGAAATCAATTAGGCCGAATACAAGTACCTAACTCAGGACATCCTAGTTGAGATGATAAAAGAGCGTTTACTTGAGGAAGATTGCAACGCAGGTGCTATATTCGATAACCTGGAAAGTCCAAACTATCCAAACTTGAAATTTGTTATCAATGCTATTTGTGATGCAGTACCAGCTTAAAATGTTCAGCTGTTAATGTTCTAAGTGCAAAAGGAAACCACCAATGAAATCGAGTTTGATGTATGCACCAATTACAGGTACGTGCGTAGACATGACGAACTATTAAATATGCAACTTAAAAAAGAGGATTAGACTTAAGGCAACGTTGAAGCATAAGACTCAAAAAAGAAGAATAAGAAAGCTCCATAAGTAAAAGGTCTGAAGCGTGGTAAAGGCAAAGAAGAGTAAAAAGGAGAAGAGTAGTAAAAGAGTCCAGAAGAACTTGAAGCTGAAAAGAGGAAGAAAGAAGTCGAGGAAAGAAAAAGATAAGAGGAAGAAAAAATTGAAAGACTCAGACCCAAGGATTATACCAAAGAGGAAATTGAGGAGTATGAAAAGCTGATGGAGGAAATTAATTCTGAATTTGTCTAGATAATCATGCGCTAAATGAACTCCGAAGAACAAGAAGAAGAAATAAAATAGCAACATCAAGACCTCGATGGTTCAGTAGAAGAAGAATAAGAGCAATAACAATAAGCTTTAGTATATGGCAAGCGTCTTATGGTAAACTAATTCATCCACTACGATTTAAAATTCCTATGTGAAAACGCAAAGAAGCAAGTGCCAGAACCAATGTGGCCTGATCCAGATAAAGAACCACTACCAGCACCCATATTACATCAAATAGTTAAAAGACCACCTAATAGAGGAGAAAGAAATCCTATCACATTATTTTCAATCTGGACACCAAAGGATGAAGCTGTTTAAGTTGATGAAGAATAGAAAGAAGAAGGCAAGCCAAAGCAATTGCCAGAAATGGTTAAGGATAAAACAAGATGGATACTATAACCTAGGGAAGTCAAGAAACTATATGTGAAATTCTTCTCAAAAAATATTGGTAGTTTTGATCAAGCACTCTAGTTCGAAATTGTGGGATCTTATAAGGCTTTCACACTGAACCTTAATGCTATTTGCGAATTCCCAACTATCAATTCAAACCCTAAGAATGTCTTTATGGTCTAAAAGAAGGGTAGACCTGCACTAGCTCCAGACAGTTATCTCTAGAAGGTCTTTATCATAAGCGAGAATGTGTTTGACTTTGGTCCTCTATTGATAGGAAAAGATCCAGAGAAGCGCCACACAGATGAGACTATCAAGAAAGTAAACTCGAGTGTCTTCCAAATTACGAATAATGGGAAATTTGTAGTGAGTGGAACCTTCACTCTTAAGTCAACACTACCAGTAGAAGAAGGAGGAACAGGAGAAAAATCACCTTTCATTTTAGATCCTCCCTAGATGGACTTGAACATGGAAGATACCAAGAACCTGACAGTGTACGCCTTCCCGGACCAAGCCAAGGTATTCAAAGACGAGGTGATTTGTCTAATAAAGGACAACCCAAATCCAGTGATATTCCCCATCCAATGTTAGGGTGCAAAGCCCTTAGTAGAAGTAGACTAGGAGATCGTTGAATTCGACCGTCTCCTTCTGGAAAAGAAACTCACCAAGACTCTTACTTTGAAGAATGTGTGTGCAATTCCTATTAAGTGGAAACTCAGTGGAGTTGAAGGACTGCCAGAGGAGTTTGTGGTGTCTAAGAATGCGGGACAGATTAAACCCTGTAAGGATGAAGTCATTGAAATCACTTTCTCGGCTATTAAGGAACAGAAGTTCAACCCCAAGATTGTGCTCGAAGTTGAGGATGTAGAGGGATTCAATATCAAGTAAGAAAATAAGACAATCGAGATAAAAGCTGAGGCTTTCAAGATATCTCTAGACATAAAATTCAGTCACGACTAAATCCTCGATTTCGAGGCCGTGCGTGTTGGCGAGCCCAAAGAGAACAAGCTCTTCTTAAAGAACATTGGTATGTACCCCGTTAAATATAACTTCAGCATGAAGAAAAAAACCACAAAAGAAATATTTTCAGTTGAACCAATGGAAGGTGAATTAAACCCTAATGAAGAGAAAAACGTGGTTGTTCGGTTTAAGAGCTAGAAAGAAATAAAGATCAAGACTGCAAAGAATACAGCTGATATAATCATGAATATACTGGAAGGCAAGAGCTAGGAAGTTCATAACACTGTGCCTATATTGGTTAATGTTAATGCCGTCTTCAGTAAGTATCAGATCTCTCCACTCAATATCAACTTTGGACCAATGAAGTATGAAGAACAGTTCACGAGGACTTTTGAAATTAAAAACAGAGGACTGTTCGACTGCAAGTTTGCTATTTGCGATTTCAAGGATGAAGCAGCCAAGGCAAAGATTAGAGAAGAGAGGCAGAAAGAGCAGGAAGAGAGGATTAAGGGACTTGAAGAAGAAAAGGAAGAAGTTAAAGGAGGTAAAGGAAAAGCACCTCCTGCTAAAGCTCCCCCAAAAGGTAAAGATCCCAAAGGTAAAGATGCAATTCCCGAAGGTGGTTTACTCGAAGTCTAGCAGTATTCAATAACTCCTACTCAGGGTGTAGTATTGAAGGACGGTCCTCCCGTAATAGTGAGTGTGACCTTCAAAGCCAAAGGTGCCAAATTCTACGAAAACACGCTGGCTATTGATATTGCGAACAGAGACCCAGTCGACTGCCCAGATGGAATTCCTTTCGAACTAAGCGCAGAAAGCTCTATACCAGGAATCAATACTACTGACTTAGACTACATCTTTGAAGAATAAACAGTTATTCCCACTCTTGACCCATAGAGGAACACTTAAACCGTAGTAACATCAAGTCTGTTCTCTATACAAGAAAGAATTTTCTGGTTCGGAACCCTGCTTGCTCAAAAAGGCAGTGAAGGCTCCAAAGAAAGACTCAAGATCATGAATCCAAACAAAATTCCTTGCACTGTTAGGTTCTCAGTGAAGCCTCGTAGCTAGAGTAAAAGCGAGGGTTTTGCATTCAAAGTATCACCAGACTTTTTGACAATCGAGCCCCACAAGCACAAGTACGTGACAGTCGAGTTCAATCCCAAGGATATAATGACTTATGGCGGCATCTTCGAGGCTGTTGTGGATAATGGAGATCCAGCTAGCACTACGGGGAAATTGGTCTTTGAAGTCAGAGGCGAAGGAACATTACCAACATTGCAGATCGAAAAACCTAAGGAACTTGAAGCTGATGGAACACCTTGCTTGAAATTCAAGAAGACTCGTATTGGAAGAGAGGCTGATATGACAATAATGCTAAAGAACGAGGGTTCAATTCCTGCAACCGCTATGTTTGACGTTATAAAGAACGAGTGCTTCTAATTCCTTGGCAGTCTCAACTGCGTCATCACACCCAAACAGTACCAAGGATTCAATATCAAATTCGTACCCAAAACTGCATAGGTTGAAAAATTCCTGCTTACTTTCAATACCAAGTCGAACCCATTCGAACAACACAAAGTAATGATAATTGGTGAAGGTTACAACGAAAACGTGACTTTTGAAGGTCTGCCTGAAAACATGGAGGACGAGTTGATAATTGGAGACTGCATAGTGAACAAAGCCAAGTCTGCAACTTTCCAGCTGACCAATAATTAAGATAAGACTGTGAAGTTCAGATGGAATCAAGGAGATAAGGATGAATTCAAATTCTACCCAAGTGTTGGACACCTCAAAGCAAAATCATCCAAGATGATAAAGGTAGTTTTCAAGTCTGGAAAGACCGTGAAGTTCGACAAGATCGACTTGATGTGCGAGACTTTCTGCATTGAATAAAAACCAGATCCCGAGACAAATAGTAAACACTACCGTGACTGGGACGACACCATGAAGACAATGCGTATGGTCCGTCCTTCCGAGCACCGCAAGATTTTGAAGCAGCGTGAAGACGAAGAAAAAAAGAGAAAGGAAGAAGCTGAAGCGGCTGCTCTGGCAGCGTAGAAGGGAGCTAAGGGAGGAAAGGCACCTGCGAAAGCACCGGCTAAAGGATAAGAACCACCGCAAGAGCCCGAGATTAAGATCGATATGAGTGAGGAACCGACAGTAGAGATGATTGAGACCGTGTAGGAAGTTGAGTATGATAAAGTAGATGGATCAGATAAAAATATTCCTTTAAAGACTACCCTGGTTTGTGACTACGCAAAGTATGAGTGTTCTGTGAAGAATATCGAGTTCAAGCCAACTCTGATGTACGCATCTCGTTCATTCAAGTTCACTCTCAAGAACACATCCTTGATAAATCTGAACTACAATTTCCGTATCGTTAACAGCAGCACAGGTATTTTAGATGCTGGTCCATACTCAATAATTCCAAAGAAAGGAAGTATTGCTGCTGGCTGTGATGACAACTTCATAGTCAATTTCAACCCTGATGAAGTCGAGAGTGATTTTTCAAGAATACTCAGTGGTAATATCGAGAATTTGAATCCTGAGTCGCAGCCACTGATCATTGAAGTGAGTGGCATTGCAGAAAGACCTGTCATACACTTCGAGTTGCCTCCTAGCACATATAAAGAAAGAAAGGAAAAGGAAATGATACCAGTAGATAACAAATTCAAGATCATAGAGTTCAGTAGTCTTGGTACAAACATTAAGAACACTAAGAGGTTCATGGCTGTCAACCCAACTAATCAAGGTTATGAGTTTGAGTGGGAAGAAGTACCTGATGAGTCTAAGAAGCTTAAGCCTATGTTTAAGTGTTTGACACCCAAAGGAGTCATTCTCAGTGGTAAAAAGTTTGAGATGATTTTTGAGTATACTCCAGATAATGTAGGTGAGCATGAATCACACTGGCTGTTTAAAGTGCCTAATGAAAAAATTGTACAAGACTTCTTGGTTGTGGGTAGAGTCGTTGAACCCAATGTCATGTTTGCTGCTGGTGCTGTCAGATTCGGACCACTTCTATTAGAAGGAAAGAACAGAAAGACTGTGAATATAATAAACTAAGAGCAAATTCCCTTCAGCTTCAACTTCGTGAAGGATTCAGTGACTGGCAGTCCGGACTACGGCGATTCTCTAACAGTGACTCCAATGAGTGGAGTAGTTCCTCCCCAGGGTCAAATTCCCATCGAAGTGCTTTTCCAGCCAAAGTATGAACTGGCTTTCAATTATAACCTCATATGTAATGTCAAGAGGAAGGCCAGACCTCTGGTGCTTAATGTTAAAGGAGAAGGCTGCAAGATACACCATTAGGTTCTTGCTGACATCAACCGAGTGCCAATGCGTTCAGGGGAACCATACAACTTCGAGTTCGGTAACTTCTTCATAAACGAGAAGAAGTCGAAGACAGTCGTGGTCCAGAACACAGGCGAGTTCAACTTCAACTTCGTCTGGAAACAGAAAGGAAACAAGTACATATCAATCACACCAGAAACAGGAACGGTTTCAAAGGGAGAAGAAATACAAGTAGAAGTCACATATCTGCCTATCTTTGAACACTCTCTTAAAAACTATAAACTCCAACTCAGCATTATCAGTGGACCTAAGTACGATTTCTTGTTAAACGCAGTTGCTCGCAAACCCGGCGTAAAGTTAAGTTTCCTCTAAAAGGATTTCGGTCCTTGTTTTGTGATGCGTCAGCCAATGCCTACTCGTGAGATGCTCGAAATTACTAATAATGACAACAGCGCTATTTCTATTGAAACCAATTTTGATAAGAAACCATATATGGATGTCAAACTTGCACCAGGGTAGGTGCTGCTACCATTCTCACAGGGAGAGGAAAAACTTGAAGTGCCTATCATATTCACACCCAGAGAAATCAAGAAGTACTCCGAAATAATAACCTTCGATTTCAACAACCTATACAAGATCGACGTCTTAGTAACAGGTGAGGGTATTCCTTGTTTACTCGAGTTATTTGACCCCGACTCAGCCTTCGTTGACTTCGGCATCGTTTCAGTTCAAGGCGACGTGACCAAGACAGTTCCACTAATAAACAGAAGTAAGAAGCCAGTCACTTTCTAGTTACTACCAGGCAATCAAGAACTATTCTAGAAGTGTGCAGTGAGCTTCAGTCCAGAAGAAGAAAAGACTTTGAAGCCAAAAGAAGTCATGGATGTCAAAATTAGATTCAATCCAAAGATCAGACTACCCACCTTCAAACTAGATTTGGTACTGTAGATCAAGGATAATGAAGCAAAGAACTTAATGGAGATTCAAGGAGTTTCACATGGCATTGAGTTGAAGTTAATGGAAGAGACCCTGTAGTTTGGAACAGTAGTTAAAGGCAGTCGCATGACCAAAATACTCTAGTTCTCTAACTTTGGAGATGTGAAGTCTAGCTTCAAGTGGGATACAGCTGCATATAAAAAGCATTTCACTATTGTTCCGGAAAGTGGATTCATCAATGCAAACTCGAATCTGGATCTAGAAGTGACATTCCACCCAACTGCAAAAGACGATGACATCCGCTGCAACAAGATCAAGTGCGAGATTCAGGGAGGAGAACCACTCTTCCTCACTCTTATGGGCAAATGCATTGACTAGGATGCTTCTATGAGCGAAAGCCTGGACTTCTCAACTGTTGTCAGGAAAATGCAGAAAAAAGAAATTGTCATACCCAACACAGAAGACAAAGAGTGGGTGATAAATCCGACAATAAGCACAGAGTCCGATGC
>JFJP01002467.1_pt1 | contig 12054 bp, 7 predicted proteins | sample 431651 | NCBI WGS metagenome assembly JFJP01 (sample SAMN02602958, study PRJNA72255) | Microbial mat metagenome, whole genome shotgun sequencing project. | biome: fresh water; feature: sink hole; material: water; isolation source: purple microbial (photo- and chemosynthetic) mats found in... | reverse complement strand
GTCCGCTGTGGGCTGGATACAACTGCATATCGCGCGTCCGGCCTGCAACAACATGGCTTTTGAACTTGCAGGCTGTATATCGCAGGTTTGGCCAACAAACCCGGTGCTGATACCACGACTGGCAACCAGCTTGTAGCCGCCGTCCGGGCGCAATTCATAGAGGCCGCCGCCATCCAGTTCAGTCAGGGACAGCACCGTGTCTAAAACAGCATCGACCAGGTCGGCGTGTTCAGGATTTTCGAGCAGTGTCTGATTGAAATTCTGCTGCAGCAACAGCAGCTGTTCCTGTTGTTTGCGCTGGGTGATATCGACTTTGGTACCCAGCGTGCGCAGCGGATTGCCTTCCGCGTCGCGTTCAATGGCAAATCCGCGTACGTCCAGCCAGGTCGAATTTCCATCGGGACGGATGAAGCGATATTCCAGGCGATAGGGGGCATCGCTGGCAAGGTAGGTCTGCAAAGCAGCTTCAGCGGCGGGTCGATCATCAACATGGATGCGGGAAATCCATTCCGCAAAATTGGCAAACTCAGCGTTGGGAAATTCATTGCCCAACCAACTGCGTAACTTGGGGCTGTAATACATCCTGTCGAGCAGATGGTCGTACTCCCAGTAGCCGGTATCCAGGGCTTCCAGAAGCTGCTTCAGATCGGGTTCGGGCTGGGGCATGGTGGTCATGCTCGTGTTTGTGTGCGGGTTTGTGATCGATTGCGGGCGATGGAGAAAGTCATGCCAAGCAGCAACACGCTAGTCGATTCCATGCGCGTTCAGGTAATCCGGCTTGAGGTTCAACGATTCGTCGGTATCGGCATAACGCTGGAAAATTTCCCGAAACGGTTCCAGATTGGCCAGAAAGGCGGCGACGATATCCGGGTCGAAATGCTTGCCGCTGGCTTCACGAATCAACTCCACCACGTTTTCAAACGGCATCGCTGCCTTGTAATTGCGGCGACTGGCCACCGCGTCGAAAACATCGGCCAGCGCCATCAGGCGGGCGGGAATCGGAATGGCATCGCCCGCAAGCCCGTCCGGATAACCGGAGCCATCCCATTTTTCGTGGTGCCAGAGGGCAATTTCCTTGGCTACGGCAAGAAAGGCCAACGGCGTGTTTTCGAATTCCGTGACTGCCGATGCAAGCGATTCGCTACTCAAATACCGATGGTTTTGCAGAATCTCGAAATCTTCCTGACCAAGTTCGCTGCGCATCGCCAACTCGATGGCGTCGCCACCGATGCTGCTGTGCGTTTTCATGACGCTGAATTCTTCGGGGGTGAGACGCGAAGGCTTCAGCAGAATACTGTCCGGAATCCCGACTTTGCCAATGTCGTGCAAAGGCGCGGCCTGACAGATCATGTGGGAGATGGAATCCGTTAGTTGGGCTGCAAAACGCGGATGCGCGCGCAAATGCGATACCAGCACTTCAACATAGGCCTGGGTGCGGCGGATGTGCTGCCCGGTTTCCAGATCACGCACTTCCGCCAGACGCGCCAGCGCGCGGATGCTGACATCCTGCATGATCTGGTTGTGGCGCATGCGACGGGATATTTCAGCTTCCAGCCAGGTGTTCTGATTCTGTAAAGCATCGCGCGCCAACTTGAGTTCGATATGCGCATTCACCCTCGCCAGCACAGTCGCAGGTCGCGCCGGCTTGGCGATGTAATCGACCGCGCCGAGCGCAAGACCGCGTTCCTCATCATCATCCGCATCCATCGCGGTGACAAAAATAACCGGAATGTTGCATGTCTCCGGATTGACGCGCAGTTGCTTGATGACCGCGTAGCCATCCATCCCCGGCATCATCACATCGAGCAGGATCAAGTCCGGACGCGGCTCGCTGGCGGCGACCTGAAGCGCGCGCAGTCCGGAATTGGCGACCCGGACTCGGTATTGGGGATGCAGCATGCTTCCAAGCACTGTCAGGTTTTCTGGCGTGTCGTCAACAATCAGCACGGTCTGTTTTAAAGGCGTTTTCAAAGTGGATTCACCTAGTATCGGAAGCACACAACCGGGGAGAGGACAGGTCGATTTATCGACGGAAACCTGGGAATACTTTATACGCCCTTGGCACGCTTGGCCCGGTTTGTTGCATGGCCACCCAGGCTTGGCCCAGGCTCAAACCGCCGTCATTCGGCGGCACCTGACGCGCCGCCAATACATTGAGCCCCAACTGGCTCAGCAAGCAGGTCAACTGGCGAGAAAGCAGATGGTTCAAGAAACAGCCGCCGCTCAAGGCTATCGTCCGCAAGCCTTGTGCAGCGGCGGCCTGACCTGCCCAATCAGCCAGCGCTTGCGCCAATGTGGCATGGAAAATCGCCGCGCCGAAGCCCGCGTCGGGTTGATCGGCAATGCCTGCCAGCAAGGGCAGCAAATCGAGTTCAGCGAGCTCGCCAGATTCAGGGTCGGTGCGCAAGTCATACCCATCGTGCAGCGGCGCAACATCGCCATGCCGTTCCGCCAACCCTTCCAGCCACATCGCCGCCTGGCCTTCGTAAGCCATCACCTCGCGCGCGCCGAGCAGGCCAGCGGCGGCATCGAACCAGCGGCCGAGGCTGCTGGTCGGCGGGCAATTCAGATTTCGCGCCAGTACCTGATGCAATTGCGCGGCCGCCGGCTGGGCGGTAAAGCGTGTTGCGATCTGATCGCTGCGACCCAGTCGAAACAGCGCTGCCGCTGCCATTCGCCAGGGCTCCTTTGCGGCCTTGTCGCCGCCCGGCAAAGCAATGGGGGCAAGACGGCCAAGCCGTTCAAAACCTGCGCCTTCAACCCTCAACAACTCGCCGCCCCAGGCGGTGCCGTCGCTGCCGAGTCCGATGCCGTCAAGCGCCAGGCCGAGAATCGGTTCATTCAAACCATGCTCGGCCGCTACGGCGGCAACATGGGCGTGATGGTGCTGCACCGCGATCGCCGGCACATCCCACTCCGATGCGAGTTGCAGCGCGTGGCGGCTGCTGAAGAAATCAGGATGCAGATCGTGCGCGATGGCATCCGGCCGAACTTGCAGGATGTCGAGCAGATGCTGGCTGACTTCAATCAGCATGCCGATGCTGGCGGGGTTGTCGAGACCGCCGATGTGCTGCGAAACGAAGGCTTCATCGCCGCGCGTGACGCAGATCGTGTTCTTCAGATAACCGCCCAGCGCCAGCACCGAAGGCCCGCTGTCCGGCAGGCGCACTGGCAAACGAATGGCGCGCGGGGTATAGCCGCGCGCGCGGCGGATGAATTGCGGCGCGCCAGTCGGGGTGACGCGCAGCACGCTGTCGTCGCAGCGCACGACGATGTCGCGGTCGTGCATCAGGATCGCATCGGCGATTCCAGTCAGGCGTGCGACCGCTTCGGTGTTGTCGATGACCAGGGGTTCGCCGCCGGGATTGGCGCTGGTCATCACCAGCAGCAGATCCTGCGCTTGTTGCATCCAGTCAACGCCGGCCGGCTGGCCGACCGCAGCGTGGAACAGCAACCAGTGCAGCGGCGTGTAGGGCAGCATGACACCAAGCCAGGCCAGGCCAGGCGCAATGTCGGGAAAAGCGGCGTCGGCATCGGCCTGTTTGCGGAGCAGCACGATCGGCCGTTCGGGCGATTGCAGCAGGCCAGCCTCCTCTGTGTTGATCATCGCCCACGGCGCGATCGACAACAGATTGGCGGCCATGATCGCAAACGGCTTTTCATCGCGCTGTTTGCGGCTGCGCAGTCGTTTCACCGCTTCGGCATTGCGCGCGTCACAAGCCAGATGGAATCCGCCCAGGCCTTTGATCGCGACGATGCGGCCGGCGCGCAGTTCGGCCAGCGTGGCGGTGATGGGGTCTGCTTCGGCGTCTGACACTCCGCCATCGCCAAGTCGGATCAGTTCCAGTTTCGGCCCGCAAACCGGGCACGCCGTAGGTTCGGCATGAAAACGCCGATCCGCCGGGTCGCGATATTCGCGTTCGCAGGCCGGGCACAACGGGAACTTCGCCATGCTGGTCTGGGCGCGGTCGTAGGGCAGTTTGCGGGTCAGCGTGTAGCGCGGGCCGCAATGCGTGCAGTTGATGAAGGCATACCGCCAGCGCCGGTCGGCGGGATTGAACATCTCCGCCAGGCAATCGGCGCAGACCGCCGTGTCATGGCCGATCATCGTCGCCGCCTGACCGGCGCCGCTTTCCAGGATGCGGAAATCTGTCAGCGTCTGCTCGACCGTTGAATTGACCGGTGCATCAAGCCAGGTCAGTTCACGCACCTGCGCCAGCGGCGGAATTTCCAACGGTAAGCGGTGGGTGAAGACATCCAGCTGCTCCGGCGCGCCGATCACCAGCAGATCAACGCCGACAGCATCGTTGCGCACCCACCCGGTCAGTTTGAGTTGATGCGCCAGATGCCAGACATAAGGCCGAAAGCCGACACCCTGGACGATGCCGGTAACGCGGATGCGGCGTTGCATGACTTCGCCGCCGAGAGTCATCGGGCTCAGGCCGTCGTTGCCGCAGCCGCCAACTGCTTGTCAAGCTCGGCGATGCGCTGCTGCAGCGATTCAACATTTCTTTTCCGCCCGGCACAGGCCGTATCGAGTCCGCTCAATAAAATCAGGTCGGCCCGATCGGCTGCAAACAATGGCGTCAATACCGCCTTCAACTTCTGCGCCAAACACGGCCGCGATGATCGAAGCGCAATCGCACCGATAACGCCGGCATGCGGGATAACCTCAATATCCATGCGGTCTTCCAGGCTGGTTTTCAACGAATACTCTCCATCAGGATGCGTCATCATGCAGTGCAGCATGATGATCGCTGCAAGCGCATTTGTCTTGCGAACAGCCATTAAGTGAAACTATCGAATTGGCCATATCGATACACTAAAAACAGTCATTACCGCTATATAAGCAAGGGCTTGTTGACTCTCGCTCCGGTGATGGTTAGCTTCGCGAACTCTAGGCGATCAATCGTCTAACTCAATAAAGGTCGCCAGAATGAAACATTCGCCCTTGATCCTCAGTTTGTCGCTTTTCGCATCATTTTCCCTGCTCCCGATCAGTGCGGCTTCCAGCGCGTCGGATATTCAGGTCAATCGCGCCAAGACGGCCAGCAAGAAAGTCAAAGCTGTCAAAGCAACGTCAGTCAAGCCTTCTGCCAACGTGCGCCAAGCAGCAACCGCGCTGAATTTGGAATCCCAGAAGCCGGAACCCCTGAAGCTGGCAAGTTCCGAACTGCCACAGTCGTTTCCAGTCGCTGCCGGCAATGTTACAAATAATCCCTATTTCGCGAATCAGCCAGCGGCCATTCTGCCCTTGTCAGCGCGTCCGGCCCAGTCAATTGCCGCCACAACCGTTGCTCCGGCTGCAACCGTTGTTGTCGCTGCCGCAGCCCCTTCAGCAGTTGTCCCGGTTACAGCACCTGAATCAGTTGTCGCTGCCGCACCTGTCCCGGTGACGCCAGTGATTGCCGCGCCCGCGCCTGCTGACCCCAGCCCTGTTGCACTGCCCAGTCTTGAGCCACCGAACTACGCAGCGGCGGTTAACGCTGCGCCAACACCGGTAGCGGTCAACCCATTCAAAGCGCCCGTTGCTGCTTACCCAACCTGGAACGGTACGCCGGCCGGCTACAAAAACCCCTACCTGTCCTATCAGGCACAACCAGTCAAAGTTCAGGATGCGATCAAATCATTCAGTGACTTTGGCAGTGGCTTCAAGTTTTCCTGGCCTTCGTTACCGCAATTCCCCAATCTTGCCGCCGCCGCAGTAGCCCCGCCGGCAACTTCCATGGCCGCGCCCCAGGTCCAGGCTCCGGTAGTAAGTCAGCTACCCAAACAGATTCAGATGCCAGTCCAGATTCCGGTTCAGGTAAATAGGCAGCAGGCGACGTCTCCGTCGTCCAATCCGGTCAATTCGATCTTTGCCAGCTTGAAGATGATGATTCCCCTGACTGGTGATTCGAATATTCTGCCGACCATCAAGAAGGTCTATCCGACTGGTGAAAAGCCGTTGGTGGTGCTGAATTTCAAGTGCCCGACCGAAGTCATCGGCATCACGCCGCCGCCAATGAAGTTGTTGCACGAAGCGGTGAATTTTGGTTTTGATGGCTTGAACAAAACCAATCTGCTGTCATTCAATTTGCAGCAGGTGTGTTCCTGATCTTTCCCCGGATCTATTCCTGATTCTGTTTGCGCCCTCCGCATCATCCGATGCCGAGGGCGCAAATCTTTTGCGTCTCTCTTTCGTGCTTTGGTGAAACAGTAATTCTCCGGGCTAGATAGCGACCGGTTTCACCAGCGCGGCGGCTGCCTTGGCACGTTGTCGCGCCTGATCGGTATCGACACCCTCCGCCAACACGACGCCCATGCGACGATTCTTGAAAGACTCCGGTTTGCCGAACAGGCGCAGGTCAGTTCCCGGTATCCGCAACGCGGCATCCACCCCTTCAAAGCGAACACCGACGGCATCCACGCCGCCGTAGATCACTGCCGAAGCGCCCGGCGAACGCAACGTGACATCGACCGGCAAGCCGAGGATGGCGCGCGCGTGCAGTTCAAATTCGCTCTGTTTCTGGCTGCTCATGGTCACCATGCCGGTGTCATGCGGGCGCGGGCTGACTTCGGAAAACCAGACTTGATCGCCCTTGACGAAACACTCGACGCCAAACAAGCCAACGCCACCCAGATTATCGGTGACCGCCTTGGCGATTTCCTGCGCGCGCGCCAAGGCGGTCTCGCTCATAGCCTGCGGCTGCCAGCTTTCAACGTAATCACCGTTGACCTGGACATGGCCAATCGGCGCGCAAAAGTGGGTTTGCACCTCAGCGTCGGCATTGCGCGCGCGCACCGTCAACAAGGTGATCTCGTAATCGAAATCAACCACTGCTTCAACAATCACACGGCCCTTTTTGACGCGCCCGCCGGCATTGGCGTAATCCCAGGCGGTGCCCAGATCGTTCAGCCCGTTGACGCGGCTCTGGCCCTTGCCGGATGACGACATTACCGGCTTGATGATGCAGGGAAAACCGATGCCGTCATTGCCTTCCACCGCCGCGCGCAGGCTTGGCAAAGAGTCGGCAAAGGCATAACGGGACGTCGGTAGTTTGAGTTCTTCTGCCGCCAGTCGACGAATACCTTCGCGATTCATCGTCAAGTTCGCCGCGCGCGCGCTCGGAATCACCTGGCAAAGCCCGGCCTTTTCCAATTCCACCAGGGTTTCAGTCGCAATCGCCTCGATTTCCGGCACCACAATCGCCGGGCGCTCTGAATCGATTAATCGAGCCAACACATTGCCGTCAGTCATATCGATGGTCTGCGCCCGATGCGCGACCTGGTGCCCGGGTGCGTCGTCATAACGGTCGACCGCGATCACCTCAACCCCCAGGCGTTGAAACGCGATGATGACTTCCTTGCCCAGTTCGCCAGACCCCAACAGCATGACTCGGGTAGCAGATGAAGATAACGGCGTTCCAATGAACATGAGAGAGGTATCCTTGCGGCTTATCGAGCCCTCAAGCTTACCGTAAGAGACTTCTCATGCGCACTGCACAACTGCTTCCTGCCCTTGCCATGCTGGCTGTTTTTTCCGCCCAGGCGGCCGACTGGCTGTATCTGACGGTGCCTGGCGATACCTTGAGCGGTATCGGCCAGGCGTATCTGAAGAATCCAAAAGACTGGCCGAAAATCCAGACCGCAAATGGTGTCAGCGTGCCCAAACACCTGCCCGCCAACAGCCGCCTCAAAATCCCGGTTGAATTGTTGAAAGTCACGCCAGCGGCGGTCAACGTTATCGCGGTGAAAGGCAACGCTCGCTTCAAGTCCGCCGATGGCCCGTTCCAACCTCTGGTCAGCGGCGCAACCTTGACCGGCGGCGAAACCGTGCTGACCGGTCCCGGCGCCAGCGTCAGCTACCAATTCGCCGACAAAACCCAACTCACCCAGCAGGCAGCAAGCAAGCTCAACTTTGGCCGTCTCGCCAGTTATGGCAAAACCGGCATGGTTTCGACCGAGATATCGCTCGACAGCGGGCGCCTGGAAGCCAGCGCCGGGAAGCAACTTGCCCCGGCGGGCGGTTTCAGGGTGCGCACCCCAATCGCGGTCGCGGGTCTGCGCGGCACGGAATTTCGACTGAATGTCGCGGAAGATGGCAAAACCATGCGCAATGAAGTGACCGAGGGTGCGGTTGCGGTGTCCGCGCAAGGCCAGGATGTTCAGGTCGACGCTGGCTTTGGCACCTATGCCGAGCTCGGCAAACCGCCGGCGCCACCGACCAGTCTGCTGGCCAAGCCCGATTTGTCCGCGCTGCCCGGCAAGCTCAACCAGCTCCCGGCCAGTTTGACCTGGCCGGAAAATCCCGCCGCCCAAGCCTGGCGCGTTCAACTCTCCGAGGACGCCAATTTCCTGACCCTGCTGCGCGATGACATGGTGTCTCAGGCCGCCATGGAGTTGACTCCCGAATTGCCGGACGGGGAATATTTCCTACGTGTGCGCGGAATTGACCGACTCGGCCTCGAAGGCTTCAACGCCGAGCATGCTTTCAGCCTCAGCGCGCGGCCATTGCCGCCGATGCCACAGAAACCGGCATTGGGCGAACGCATCGCGCAGCACGAAATCGAACTCGCCTGGCATGCCGCTGAAGGCGCCCAGGGATATCTGCTGCAGTTGGCGCCGACGCCAGAATTTGGCCAGAGCGTCATCGAACGCCGATTACCTTCCATTTCACCGACAAACGAATCAACCCGTGAAACCCTGGCCAGCGGCGAATGGCATTGGCGCATCGCCAGCCTGGATGCACAAGGCCAACCACGTGCATTCAGCCCACACCGCGCTTTCAGGGTGCAGCCGCCGCCTGCCATCCCCTTGTTGCTGCCGGAAAGTGAAAAGCAACGGGTCACGACCAATCCGGAAGTAAAACTGGAGTGGCAAGCGGCTTCAGAGACGTTAGCCTATCAAGTCCAGATTGCGGCTGACCCGGGTTTTGCCCAGACAGTGGTCGATCAACGCACGCCTGAAACCCAACTCACCACAACCTCGAAGGCGCCCGGCAACTGGTATTGGCGGGTTGCAGCGCTGGGTGCGGATGATGTTTCACAAGGATTCTCGAAATCTGCAAGCTGGCGGTATCAGCCGCTGCCGGCGCAACCGGAAATGCCACGTTTCCGCCTCGATCAAGATGGCCTGTTTGCCAACTGGTCCGGCTCCGCCCCGGCTTACCGCGTTGAACTCAGTCGAAATCAAGCGTTTACCGAAGTGATCGCCCGCCCTGTCGTACAGATGCCTGAAGCGCGCCTGGCCAAACCCGCAGCCGGCACTTACTGGTTACGCGTGATTGCGTTGAATGCCGACCAACAGGAAAGCCTGCCCAGTACTTCAGTTCAGATTGAAGTGCCAACGGCGTTCAAGCCATGGTGGCTGCTGCCTTTTATGATATTTGCGCCTTGATCGAGGCCAATTTCAGCCGACCCATTTCCTGGCGTTCCTGAACAGTCGCAGCCACGGCCCGTCCTCACGCCATTCGGCGGGTTTCCAGGAATGTTGAACCGCGCGGAAGACGCGTTCTGGGTGCGGCATCATGATCGTGAAGCGGCCGTCCGGCGTGGTCAGGCCGGTGATGCCCTTGGGCGAGCCGTTCGGGTTCATCGGATAGGTTTCGGTTTTCCGACCACGGTTATCGACGTAGCGCAGACAGACTTCCGCCGCTTTCCGCTGCGCCTTGCCGCTTTCCTTGTCATGCCCGAACACCGCCCTGCCCTCGCCATGCGAAACGACGATTGGCATGCGACTGCCGGCCATGCCATCGAACAGGATGGAGGGCGTTTTCGGCACTTCGACCATGACGAAGCGCGCTTCAAACTGTTCCGACAGATTGCGTTCGAAGCGCGGCCAGTATTCCGCGCCGGGGATGATGCCGGACAAGCGGCTCATCATCTGGCAGCCATTGCAGACGCCGAGCGCAAAACTGTCGCTGCGCTGGAAAAAAGCCTGGAATTCATCGCTCGCCCGCGCATTGTGAAGAATCGCCGTAACTGAAACCGCCACAGGCGGCGAGGCCCTTGAAAGCCTTGAGGCTGACGCGTCCGGCCAGGATATCGCTCATGTGTACGTCAACCGGTGTGAAGCCAGCGCGCGCAAACGCAGCCGCCATTTCCACCTCGCCGTTGACACCCTGCTCACGCAGGATGGCGATCTTCGGCTGAGCCCGTTTTTTCTTCACATAGGGCGCGGCGACATCTTCGTTCTGATCAAAACTCAGCACGGCATGCAGGCCGGGATCATTCTTCGCGCTCAGACCGTCGAATTCCGCCTGCGCACATGCCGGGTTGTCGCGTAGCGCCTGCATGCGGTAGCTGGTTTCCGACCAGGCGGCGAGCAGCTTGGCGCGCTTCTCGTCGAAAACCGCGACACCCTCGCGCAGGATGCGCACTCGGTCCTTCCGGTTGGTGCTGCCGATGATGTAGAACTCATCGCGCAGACCGGCTTCGAAGCAGGCGTTCATCACCGCGCCGGTATCTGCCCGGCGAACCTGGATGACGGCGCCCAGTTCTTCGTTGAACAAAATGCCGAACAGCCGGCTGGTATAGGGTTCATGCGGATCCGGCGCTGCTTCCACGTCCTGCATGATGTCATCGTGCAGGCGGTGATATCGCAGCTCATCGACGTCCAGATCGACGCCGCAATGGCCAGCGAAAGCCATCTCGCAGATGGTCGCAAACAGGCCGCCATCGGCGCGGTCGTGATACGCCAGCAGCTTGCCTTCGCGATTCAAGCGCTGAATCAGCGCAAAGAAGGCTTGCATCCGGGCGGGATCATCCAGATCAGGGCAGGCATCGCCCAGTTCACCATAGACCTGGCCGAGAATGCTGCCGCCCAGGCGATTCTGGCCGCGCCCCAGATCAAGCAGGATGAGGTCGGTTTCTTCATCGTCATGGCGAAGTTGCGGCGTCAGCGTGCGGCTGGCATCCGAACTGGGGGCGAAAGCGGTGATGATCAGCGACAGGGGCGAGACCACAGATTTTTTGACGTCCGCCTCTTGCCAGCTGGTGCGCATCGACATCGAGTCCTTACCCACCGGGATGCTGATGCCGAGCTGCGGGCAGAGCTCCTTGCCGATCGCCTGCACGGTATCGAACAAGGCGGCATCCTCGCCGGGATGCCCGGCTGCCGCCATCCAGTTGGCGGAAAGCCGAATGTCACTGATCTCGTTGACTGCGGCGGCAGCCAGGTTGGTCAGTGCTTCACCCACCGCCATGCGGCCGGATGCGGCCGGGTTGATCAACGCGATCGGGCTGCGTTCGCCCAGCGCAAAGGCTTCGCCCAGCAAGGTGTCGTAGCCCATCGTGGTGACCGCCACGTCCGCCACCGGCATCTGCCAGGGACCGACAAACTGGTCGCGCGCGGTGTAGCCGCCGACGGTGCGGTCGCCGATGGTGATCAAAAAACTCTTGTTGGCGACAGTGGGATGACGCAACACGCGATAGGCGGCCTCGTTCAAATCCAGCCCTTCGCCGGTGAACGGAGTCAAAGTCGGCGACACATGCTCAACTTTGCGCGTCATCTTCGGCGGTTTGCCGAGCAGCACGTCCATTTCCATATCGACCGGCGCGTTCTTGAAATGGCGGTCGGTGACCGTCAACTGGCCGTCCTTGGTCGCCTTGCCTACCACCGCGAAGGGACACCGTTCACGCTCGCACAGTGCGCGGAACAGACCCAGGCTGGCCGGCGCAATCGCCAGCACATAGCGTTCCTGCGCTTCGTTGCACCAGATTTCACGCGGCGACATGCCGGGTTCCAGGCTCAGCACATCGCGCAATTCAAACTTCGCGCCAAGGCCAGCACCATGGGCCAGTTCTGGCATTGCATTCGATAAACCGCCGGCGCCAACGTCATGCACCGAGAGAATCGGGTTGCCCTCGCCCATCGCCCAGCACCGATCGATGACTTCCTGCGCCCGCCGCTGGATTTCCGGATTGCCGCGCTGCACCGAATCGAAATCCAGCGCTTCCATGTTGGCGCCGGCGCCCATGCTGGACGCTGCGCCGCCACCGAGACCGATCAGCAAACCCGGGCCGCCGAGCTGGATCAGCAGCGTGCCGGCTTTGAAGGTCTGCTTGTGGATAT